>JGI12210J13797_10991123_pt1 | contig 21510 bp, 23 predicted proteins | sample ElkSlonscriptome_3_FD_13797 | JGI IMG/M metagenome (IMG submission 13797)
CGCCAACGGTCACGGCATCAAGATCCTCTTCGACTACGTCATGAACCACGTCGACGCGGAGAGCGGCCTCTTCATGGCCCATCCGGGTTGGGTCACGTATGACGGTGGCACCATCCGCACCTGCGGAGAAGGGGACGTCTGGAACGACCCCTACTGGGGCACGCGTTGCGCCTTCACCGAGTACCTGCCGCCGCTCGACTACGAGAACGCGGAGGCGCGCGCCTGGTCGGTGAACGACGCCATCTGGTGGGCGAAGGAGTACGGCATCGACGGCTATCGCCTCGACGCCATCAAGCACGTGCCCTTCGTCTGGCTNACCGATCTGAGGGCTGCCGTGAACGCGCGGATCTCCGGCCTCGACGACCGCTTCTACATGGTGGGCGAGACCTACGATTGGGATCAGCAGGACGTGCTCCGGTCCTACGTCGACCCGGACACGATGCTCGACGGCCAGTTCGACTTCCCGCTCCGCGCCCGCCTCTGCGAGGCCGTCTTCCAAGAGGGCGGCAACCTCGGCTTCCTGAGCGGGTTCATGGACAGCAACGACGCCTACTACGGGCCCGGTTCGATCATGTCGACGTGGATCGGCAACCACGACATCCCCCGCGCGATTCACTACGCCAGTCGCGAGATCACCAACTGTCGCGAGGGCTCGAGCCCGGGCAACGGCTGGGACTGGGTGCCCTCGCAGCCGACCGACGCCGCGCCCTACGAGCGGCTCGGCGTGGCCTTCGCGGTGCTGATGACCAACGGCGGCGTGCCGCTGATCTACTACGGCGACGAGATCGGCCTCGCCGGCGGTGGGGACCCGGACAACCGCCGGATGATGGAGTGGGACGACGGAGAGCTGAACACCCATCAGCTCGCGCTGCGGGAGAACGTCCGCGCCCTGGCCCAGGCCCGCGGCGCGAACCCGGTGCTCGGCCGCGGTCGCCGGGTGACCCTCGAGGTCACCGAGCACACCTGGGTCTACCAACGGGTGGGCTGCGACGACACAGTGACGGTCGCCATCAACAAGGCCGACGACGCCAACACCGTGACTCTGCCGGCCGGGGACCACGAGGACCTCTTGAACGGCGGCACGGTGAGCGGCGGCGCGGTCTCGCTGCCGGCACGGAGCTTCCTCGTCCTGCGATGAGCCCGCGCTGGCTCCTTCTGGCCATCTCGCTCGCGGCCTGCGGTGAGGGGCCGCCGCCGCCCTCGATCGACACCCACGTCGAGCGCTGGGAGGACCAGCTCATCTACCAGGTCGTCGTCGACCGTTTCGCCAACGGCGACCCGACCAACGACGTCCAGAACGGCATCGGTCCGGACCCGCGCGATCTGCGCCGCCACCAGGGCGGCGACTGGCGTGGGCTGCGCGAGCGACTCGGCTACATCGAGGCCCTCGGCGCGACGGCGCTCTGGATCTCGCCGGTCGTCGAGAACGTGGATCGCGCTGGCGACGAAGATGGCTACCACGGCTACTGGGCGAGCGATTTCACCGCGCCCAACCCCCGCTTCGGTGACCTCGAAGAGCTTCAGGCGCTGGTCCGGGAGGCGCACGGCCGGGGCATGGCCGTCATCGTCGATGTGGTGGTCAACCACGCCGGCCGCGTCTTCGACTACGACCTCGACGGCGACGGCGTGGTCGGGCCCGGCGAGATCGAGCCGCCCTACCGGCCGATGGCCTACGAGGCGCCCTTGCTCTGGCGTGCGCGCCCGTGGCTCCTCGACGGCGACGGCATGCCCTTCGAGTTGGTCGCCGGCGACTACCGGCGCCGCGGCGTCGGCCTGCGCGACGAGGGCCGCATCTTCGGCGACTTTCCGACTGGCCTGCGTGACCTGCGCACGGACGACGAGCGGATCCTGGAGGCGCTGGTGAGCACCTACGCCTGGTGGGTAGAGCAGAGCGACGTCGATGGCTTCCGCCTCGACGCCGTCCCCCACGTCGAAGAGTCCTTCTGGCCTCAGTTCGGTCGCCGACTGCGCGCTCGGCTGGCGTCGCTGGGCAAGCGCCGCTTCTTCCTCTTCGGCGAGACCTTCGACGGGAGCCCGGACGCGCAGGCCGTCACCACCGACGACGAGGGAGACCTCGACTCCTTCCTCGACTTCCCGCTCAAGCTCCAGCTCATCGACGGGGTGCTCCTCGATGGCGACGCGGCGTCGACGGCGGTCGACGCGCTCGCCGGCGCGCGCACGCGCTTCCGCCCCTTCGAGCAGCCCGGCGGCATCGGTCTCGATCCCTGGAGCGCGCGGGTCACCTTCGTCGACAACCACGACACCTGGCGCATCCGCGGCGACCTGGACTCCTTCGACGCCGCCCGGCTCGCGCTCTTGGTCGTCTTCACCATCGATGGGATCCCCTGCCTCTACTACGGCACCGAGCAGGAGCTCCGCGGCCAGGGCGGGGGCGAGAGCCGCGAGCGGATGTGGGACACTGGCTACGGCCAAGACACCGAGACCTGGGCGTGGATTCAGCGGCTGATCGCCCTCCGGTCCGAGCTGCCGCCGCTGGTGGGCGGCGAGCTCACCGTCCGCTTCGCGAGCGACGAGGACGGCTTCAGCGAGGTGGACCACGCCGGCCTGCTCGCCTACGAGCGCCAGCTCGATGGTGAGCGGGTGCTGGTGGTCCTCAACGCCCACGCGCTGAAAGAGTCGAGCGGGCCGATTCCCACCGGTTTCACCGCTGGCGTCGAGCTCCGCGACCGGATCGGAGATGGGGTGCTGACGGTCGACGGCGACGGCTCGGTCGCGGTCTTGCTCCCGCCGCGGGGCGCGATGGTGCTCGCGCCCTGAGCCCGCCCTTGACGACCGCTTCGCTGGGCTGGACGCTCCGCCTCGATGACCGACGTCGCCAGCCCGCCCCAGCGCTCCATCCGGGTCTACGCCCCCGGCGACTTCGAGCCGGAGCAGCACTTCTACCCGCGGGTGCTCAACGCGCAGCTGCACCCGCTGGTGAAGAGCTTCCTGACCTTGGGGAACGAGCGGATCGCCGAGCGCTACGTCCACCTGCACCCGGAGGCGGACCCGACCGCCGTTCGCGAGGCGCTCGCCTACCGCCCGCGCCACTTCCGCTGGGGCGGCGCCGACCTCTTCGTCATCACCAACGAGACCGGCGCGCGCCGCATCGTGGTCATCGAGACCAACTCCTGTCCCTCCGGGCAGAAGTCCATGCCGCTCTTCGACGACCACGCGGAGCACGGCGGCTACAAGCGGCTGCTGGAGCACACCTTCATGCGGCGCCTCGAGAAGGCGCGGCTGCCGAGCGGGGGCTTGGCCGTGCTCTACGACAAGAACGAGATGGAGACCTCCGGCTACGCCGCGACCCTCGCGGACCTGACCGGCGAGAAGGTGCTCCTGGTCCCCTGTTTCAAGGCCGGCCACGACCAGTTCGTTCGCTTCGAAGGCGGGCTGCTCGAGGTGCGTCACGAGGGCGAGTGGAAGCCGATCCGCGCCGCCTTCCGCTACGTGACGCAGGCGCCCTGGCAGCGGATCCCACCGGTGACGAAGACGATGATCTTCAACCCGATCCTCGCGTGCTTGGCGGGTGGGCGGAACAAGCTACTGGCGGCCAAGGCCTACGATCTCTTCAACGCCGATCTGCGGGACCGAGGGCTGCGCATCCGCACGCCGGAGACCATCTGGGACGTGAGCCACCAGGAGGTGCCGCTCTGGGTCGAGCGCATGGGCGGCGTGGCCGTCGTCAAAGACCCCTACAGCAACGCCGGCCAGGGCGTGTGGACGCTGACCAACGACGCGGAGCTGAAGGCCTTCATGGCGCTCGAGCAGAACTACGATCGCTTCATCGTCCAGGCGCTTATCGGCAACTTCCAGTGGAGCAGCCGGAGCCGGAACGGCCGGCTCTATCACGTGGGCACCGTGCCCGATAAGCGCAACCGCATCTACGCGGCGGACCTGCGCTTCATGGTCGGTGGTGGCCGTGACGGCTTCCGGCCCATCGCGATCTACGCCCGCCGCGCGCGCAAAGGGCTGACCACCGAGCTCGACGGAATGGCCAGCTCCTGGGAGATGCTCGGCACGAACCTCTCGGTGAAGCTCGGCGACGGCGAGTGGAAGAGCGAGACCGAGCGGCTCCTGCTCGTCGACAACCGCGACTTCAACAAGCTGGGCATCGGCACCGACGATCTGATCGAGGGCTACATCCAGACCGTGCTCTCGGTGTCCGCGATCGACCGCATGTGCGCGCGGCTCCTGACGCAAAAGGGCCGCTTCCGTCACCGCTTCTTCGGCGAGGTGAACCCGGACCCGGCGCTCGGCGCCGAGATCATGCGCTAGCAGTCTCTGGCCCAAGACTGCGTTTTTTGGGCGGGTTTCACATCCCCCGCTCGTTGCGAGTGAATCGCACCTCGCTTCCACCAAGAAATCTGTGGCTCGGGTCGGCGCTACTCGGCGAGGATCACATCGATGGCGGCGCGCACGTTTGGCAGACTGGGCTCGGTGCCGTCGAGGGCGAGCCGGATGCGTCCCTGCCCATCCAGGACGAAGGTCGTGGGCACCGAGTCGCGCACGAGATAGGGCCCCACCTCGGTCGTGGTCGCCATCAGGGTGGCGATGCCGTCCGTGCCGAAGCGCTCGACCCACGCGCGGCACTCGGAGGGCTCCACGTCTCCGTAGGTCGCATCCTCGAAGAGCACCTGCACCACCCGCACCGATTCGCCGTAGCGTTCGACGACCTCGGCCTGCAGCTCCGCCGTCTCCTGGAAACAGGGCACGCACCAGCCGGCGGCGAAGTTCACGACGCTCGCTCGCGCCTCGCAGTGTTCGGCGCCGTAGAGATCGCGGACGTTGCCGTCGCAGTCGTCGAAGCGGAAGGGCTCGAGTCGGTCGTCCGCGTCGATGCCGTAGGGCCTGGCGGGGACGCGTTCGGGGCAGGGTCCGAGGTCGGGCGGCGGCGCTGGGCCGAGGTCGAGCCCAGCGTCGAGACCGAGGTCGACCGTCGCGGCGTCCACCGACGGCCGCGGTGGGGTCGGATCGTCGCACGCGCTCATCACGAGCGTCGTTGCCAGGGCCACCCATCTCCGACGAGCCGTCATCCGGTCCACCATAGCGGCTTCCCGGTCGGCGCCGCCCTTCGAGCTGGCTCTTGGCCGGGCGCTCCCTTCCGGGCGCTACGACTCGGTCGACGGCTTGCCGTAGGAGGCCCGACGGGCGTCGCGCTCATCGTAGGCGCGGACGATCTTCTGCACGAGCGGGTGACGGACGACGTCGGCGTCGGTGAAGCGGCAGAAGGAGATGCCCTCGATCTTCGAGAGCAGGTGCTCGGCATCCTCGAGGCCGCTGCGGCGGCCGCCGGGGAGATCGATCTGGGTGATGTCTCCGGTGATCACTGCGCGGGAGCGGAAGCCGAGCCGGGTCAGGAACATCTTCATCTGCTCCGGCGTGGTGTTCTGCGCCTCGTCGAGAATGACGAAGGCGTCGTTGAGCGTCCGGCCGCGCATGAACGCCAGCGGCGCGACCTCGATGATGTCGCGCTCGATGAGCAACGCCGCCTTGTCCGCGCTCATCATGTCGTTGAGCGCGTCGTAGAGCGGGCGCAGGTAGGGGTTCACCTTCTCGGCGAGGTCGCCGGGGAGGAAGCCGAGCTTTTCGCCGGCCTCGACGGCGGGACGGGTCAGCAGGATGCGCTTGACCTCGTTGCGCTGGAGCGCGGCGACGGCCATCGCCATCGCGAGATAGGTCTTGCCGGTGCCGGCGGGGCCGATGCCGAAGACCACGTCGTTCTTGCGGATGGCGGCGACGTAGACCTGCTGGTTGAAGCCCTTGGGCGCGATGACGCGCTTGGAGGCGGTCGTGAGCACGACGTCGTCGAAGAGCTCGCGGAGCCGGACCTCCGGGTGGTTGGCGGCGGTGCGGGCGGCCCGCGCGATCTCCGGGCCGCTGAGCTTCTTGTTGCGGCTCAGGACGTCGACGAGCTCGGCGAGCACCCGCTCGACCACGGCGACCTCGTCGGCGTTGCCCTGGATGCGGATCGTGTCGCCCCGCAGACCCATCGTTACCTCCAGCTCTTTCTCGAGCGCGCGCAGGTGGGCCTCGCCCGGCCCGGTGAGCCGGAGCATCAAATCGTGGTCGCTGATCTCCACGTCCGCGGTCGTCGGGAGCGCGGGCGGCAAGTCCGAAGTCATGAGCGGCTACCGCTAACGCTCTCGTCGGGCCCTGACAAGGGCAAAGGGCTCATTCGCCCTCGGCCTCTTCGCTACCCTCGCCTTCGCCCTCCGGCTCCGGTGGCGGGCTCTCGAGGAGCGCCTTCAGCTCGCTCACACGCTCGTTGGGGATGGTGAACGAGAGCACGTAGTGCGCGATGGCCCAGCCCTCGGGGGTGCGCCGAAGCACACCGCTGCCGCGGACCGGTCCGAGCCCTTCGCTGACCAGGTCCTCGTCGAAGTAGGCGTAGCCCTCCTTGACGACGATCTCGCGGCGTTCGGCGCGCATCGTCCAGCCGTGCCCATCCTCGAAGTGCGGCGCGGCGTAGGCCTCGAACTCGCCGACGGTCCAGCGCTCGCTCGCGTCCGTGCCGATGAAGACGGCGTCGGGGGCGAAGTAGGCGAAGTAGCGGGGGGCGTCCCCGACGGAGGCGGCCTGGTGCCAGTCGTCGAGCAGGGCGCCGATGGCCGCGGCGTCGTCGGGGGTCGGCGGCAGGTCGTCATCGACCACGGCGACCACCGGCTCCGGGCAGGCCGGCGGCGGCGCCCGGTGCGTGCAGCCGGCGACGAGCGCGAAGGCGAGCAGGGCGCGCATCACAAGACCTCCAGCACGCTCTCGGGGGGCCGGCCGATGCGAGCGCCCTTGGCGGTGATCACCACCGGTCGCTCGATGAGCTTCGGCTCCTCGGCCATCGCGTCGATGAGCTGGGCCTTACTCGCGCCCTTCAGATCGCGCTCCTCGAAGGCGGCCTCCTTCTTGCGGATCAGGTTCTCCGGGCCGCCGAGGAGCTTCGCGACCGCCTTCAGGCGTGTCTTGGTGGGCGGCTCGTCCAGGTAGCGGACGATGGTGGGCCCGACCCCCTGCTCTTCGAGGAGCGCCAGCGTCTGCCGGGACTTGCTGCAGCGCGGGTTGTGCCAGATTTCGACGTTCGTCTTCTTCGCCATGGGCGGGAGAGAACCGAGACCGGCGCCCCGCGTCAACCCTCGCGGCTGCAGAGCCAGTCGCGGTACTGGGTCAGGAAGTCGGCTACGAAGTCGCGCGTGCCCTGGTCGCTGAGCCTCAGGTCGTCGTCGAACTTGCCCGGCGCGCCCCCCACCGCGACGCCGCGGTGGGGGAAGATGGCCGAGAGCATGCCGAGCAGGATGTTCTCCAGATGGAGCTGCGCGCGCGCCGCCCCGTGAGCGCCGGGCGAGATGCCGGCGAAGGCCACCGGCTTGTCGGTGAAGGGCGCCCGGAAGCCCGGGCGGGAGGCCCAGTCGATGGCGTTCTTGAGCACGCCCGGCACCGAGTGGTTGTACTCGGGGGTCACGATGAGCACTCCGTCCGCGTCGCCGATGGCCTTCTTGAAGGCCTCCACCGATTCGGGGCGAACGCCGTCTTCGTCGAGGTCTTGGTCGTAGTGGGGGAGGGCGCCGATGTCGGCGCTGACGATGGTCAGCCCCTCGGGGGCGAGCTCGCCCATCGCGCGCAGGAGCGCCTTGCTCAGCGATCGTTTTCGGAGGCTGCCGGCGATGCCGACGAGGGTCAGTTCTTTGGTCATGGTGTCTCTTTCAGGCGAGGTCGAAGAGGAGCAGCTCGGTGTCCGCGCTCGCGTCGAAGTCCAGGGTTCCGCCCGCATCGGTGGAGGCGCCGTCGCCTTCGCGGAGGGTCTGGCCGTTCAGGCTCACTTCGCCGCTCACGACCTGGACCCACGCGCGCCGACCGTCCGCGACGGTGTGGGAGACCGAGTCGCCGGCCTTCAGCACGCTGGCGTAGAGCGCGAGATCCTGGTGGACGGTGAGCGAGCCCTCCCGGCCGTCGCGCGAGGCGATCAGCCGCAGGGCGCCGTTGCGCTCGTCGCCGAAGTGCTTCTCCTCGTAGCTCGGCGCGATGCCGGCCTGCTCGGGCATGACCCAGATCTGCAGGAAGCGAACGGGCTCGGTCTCGGAGCCGTTGAACTCGCTGTGCATCACGCCGGTGCCCGCGCTCATGCGCTGCAGGTCGCCGGGGCGGATCACCGAGCCGGTGCCCGTCGAGTCTTCGTGTTCGAGGGCGCCCTCGACGACGTAGGAGAGGATCTCCATGTCGCGGTGGCCGTGCTTCGGGAAGCCCGCGCCCGGGGCCACGCGGTCGTCGTTGATCACGCGCAGGGCGCCGAAGCCCATGTGTTCGGGGTGGTAGTAGCCGGCGAAGGAGAACGTGTGGTGCGAGTCGAGCCAGCCGCCGTGGCGGCCGCGTCCGCGGTCCTCGGAGCGCCGGATGGTGAGCTTGGTGTCGGTTGCCATGGGAGCTAGTCTGCGTCGCGTTTTTGCTTATTCAAGCGCAATGACCGTTGCATGGAAGCAACGCTGAGTCCCGGCCTCGAACCTTCCTGCCCCGCCCCTCCCAGGCTACCTTCCTCGGGTCATGAGCGACGAGAAGGAACCTCCGATCGGTCGGCGCGACGCGATGGCCGGGCTCGCTGGCTTGGTGCTGGTGGGCGGCTGCGAGTCGCGCCCAGAATCGGTGGCCGTACCCCGCGCTCGGGAGCGAACGACCATGCGACAGCCCACCTTCTACATCCCCCACGGCGCCGGCCCCTGCTTCTTCATGGACTGGTCAATGGGTCCGCCCGACACCTGGGACGCGACGGGCGCGTGGCTGAAAGGTCTGGTGAGTGACCTCCCCGAGCGGCCCAAGGCCCTGCTCGTCATCAGCGCGCACTGGGAGGCGGAGCAGCCGACCGTGACCGAGGGCGCGGGCTCGTCGCTGCTCTACGACTACTCCGGCTTTCCGCAGCACACCTACGAGCTCACCTGGCCGGCGGCGGGGGACCCGGCGCTCGCCGCCCGCACCCGGCAGCTGCTCGAGGCGGCCGGCATCGAGAGCGCGGGCGACTCCGAGCGCGGCCTCGACCACGGCGTCTTCATCCCACTGAAGCTGAGCGTCCCGGACGCCGACATCCCCACCGTGCAGCTCTCGCTGGTCCGCGGTCTCGACCCGGCCACCCACGTCGCCATCGGCAAGGCGCTCGCGCCGCTGCGCGACGAGGGCGTGCTCATCGTCGGCAGCGGCATGAGCTACCACGACATGCGCGGCTTCGGCCGCGATGAGTCGCTTGGGGTGTCGCAGACCTTCGATCGCTGGCTCGCCGAGACGATGCCGCGGGCGGAAGGTCGCGAGGCCGCGTTGGAAGGGTGGGAGCGGGCCCCCGAAGGCCGCGCCTGCCACCCGCGCGAAGAGCACCTGCTCCCGCTGATGGTCGTCGCCGGCGCCGCCGAGGGCGAAGCCGGCGAGCGCGTCTTCGGCGACCAAGTGATGGGCGTGGAGGTCAGCGCCTTCCGCTTCGGCTGAGGGCTGTCGATGAGCGAGGAACGAAAGGCCTTCAAAGACTACTTCGATCGCGCGGCCGTCAAGGCGCTCGCCGACCAGGTGGCGCCCCACGTGCCCGACTTCGACCGCGCGCGCTTCTCGCGCCGAGCGGCTCGAGGGCTAAACGCCCTCGAGATGATGGACCGGGTGCGTCAGATCGCCGGCGCCTTGCGAAAGGAGCTGCCCGAGTCGACGGCAGCAGCGATGGATGCGCTCACCGCCAGCCTTCCGCCGCCACTCCCCGACACCTCGGATGTGACCGGGGGCTACCTGCAGTGGCCCGTCGGCCAGCTCATCGCCGACCACGGGACCGACGACTTCGATGCGTCGTTCCGAGCGATGGTCGCGTTGACGCAGCGCTTCTCCTCGGAGTTCGCGGTGCGCCCCTTTCTGATCGCCGACCCGGAGCGGGTGATCGCGCGGCTCATGCCGCTGACCGATCACCCGAGCCCGCACGTTCGCCGCTGGTGCTCCGAAGGCGTCCGGCCCCGGCTACCCTGGGGACAGCGGGCCCATGTGCTCGAGAAGGACCCGTCGCCGATCCTGCCGCTGCTCGAAGCGCTGAAGGACGACCCCGAGGAATACGTACGCCGCTCGGTCGCCAACGCGCTGAACGACATCGCCAAGGCACACCCGGCGTTGGTCGTGTCCATCGCCGAACGCTGGTGGAAGGGCGCCTCGAAGGAGCGAGAGCGGCTGGTGCGCCACGGGCTGCGGACGCTGATCAAAGCCGGCGACCCCGGTGCGTTGGCGGTGCTCGGCTACGGACCGCCGAAGGCGCTCTCAGCGTCACTGCGCGTCAGCCCGCCCGAGGTCTCGATCGGCGAGTCGGTGCAGCTCTCGCTGGCGCTCTCCAACGACTCGCGCGAGTCGCAGCCGCTGCTGGTCGACTACCAGGTCCACTACGTAAAGGCGGACGGCAGCGCGCGGCCGAAGGTCTTCAAGTGGAAGGAGCTCACGCTCGAAAGTGGGGCCGGGGAGACGTTGACCAAGAAGCACTCGATGCGCCGAACGACGACTCGGCCGCTCTACGCCGGTGAGCATCGGGTCGAGGCGCTCGCCAACGGCGAGGTGGTGGCGGAGGCCTCATTTTCGCTGCTCGAGGGCCTCGATGGTGAGTAGCCCCTCGGGTGACCTACACTTGCGCCCATGATTCGACCGCAGGTGTGGGTGCTGCTGGGGCTCTTGGCGCTCGCGCCGATGGGCGCGCCGGCGGTGGATGCGCAGCAGGTGACCTACATCCGGGTGGCGACGCTCGCGCCGGATGGGTCGCCGTGGATGCGGGTCTTCCGGGCGCTCGATTCGGAGCTCGACGAGCGGACCGGTGGGCAGCTGCGGCTGCGGATCTACGGCGGCGGGAGCCAAGGGCAGGAGAGCGACTACGTCGCGAAGATGCGCGCGGGGCAGCTGGATGCCGCGGCGCTGACCTCGTCGGGGCTCTCGACGATCGTGCGGCCAGTGCTGGTGCTCGGGCTGCCGGGGATCGTCGACGATTACGCGACCCTCGACCGGGTGCGGCGGCGCATGGGCCCGCGCTTCGAGCGGATCTTCGAGCGGGAGGGCTTCGTGCTCCTCGGCTGGGGCGACGTGGGCAAGGGGCGGCTCTTCAGCAAGCACGAGATCACGAGGCCGCGGGACTTGCGGCGTGCGCGGGTCTGGGCGCCGACGACGGACGTGGTCTTCAGCGAGTTCCTCTCGATCGCGGGTGTGCAGCCGCGGCGGCTCGGGGTGACCGAGGTCTACCCCGCGCTGCAGACCGGCATGGTGGACACCGTGCCCGGGTCGGCGCTCGCGGCGGTCGCGCTCCAGTGGCACTCGCACCTCGACTACTACTCGCGCGACCACGCCGGGATCCTCGTCGGCGCGAGCGTGATGCGGAAGGACAAGTGGGACTCGCTCAGCGAGGAACACCGAACGGCGATCCGCGAGGTCTCCCTCCGTGCCCACCGGGTGGCCAAGCGGATGATCCGTCGCGCCGACGACGCCGCGCTCCGGGTGGTCGCGCAGCGCATGCAGGCGGTGGACACGACGCCGCACCGCGCCGAGTGGAACCGCGCCGCGCTGCGGACCCGAGACCGGCTGATGGGTCGGGTCTTCCCGCGGGCGCTCTTCGACGCCGTGTTGCGGGCTGCCGACGAGTAGTTTGCATTTCGGGCTCGGAGGTCCCTGTTTTTGCGGGGACTCCGGAGGGGGAGCCTGTCCCCGGTCAGCCGGGGTTTTTAGGGGGCGGCGCCGAGCTCGATGCCGACGGCGCGGGCGGCGCGGGCGAGCTCCCCGTCCGGGGGGACGAGCTTGGGCTTGGCGCAGGCCTCGGCGAGGGGGACGCTGCGCATGGTGGTGCCGCGGAGGACGACGAGGCGGCCGGTGCGGCCTTCGGCGCAAAGCTGGGCGGCGCGGACGCCGAAGCGGGTGCCGAGCAGCCGGTCGAAGGCCGAGGGGGTGCCGCCCCGCTGCAGGTGACCGAGCACGGTGACGCGAATGTCCATGTCCACCTGGCTCTCGAGGAGCTCCTTGAGGCGCATGCCGGCACCGGCGAGCCGCGGGGCGTGGCCCGGCTTGGCGTCGGTGGTCGACACCTGCTCTCCCATCGGGCACGCGCCTTCTCCGATGACGACGATCGAGAAGGTGGTGCCGCTCTCGCTCCGCTCGCGGATCTTCGCGGCGACCCGCTCCACGTCGTAGGGGATCTCCGGGATGAGGATCACGTCGGCGCCGCCGGCGATCCCGGCGCAGAGGGTGATCCACCCCGCGTGTCGCCCCATCAGCTCGAGGATCATCACCCGGTCGTGGGACTCGGCCGTGGCGTGGAGGTTGTCGATGGCCCAGGTCGCGTTGCCGACGGCGGTGTCGAGCCCGAAGGTGAAGTCGGTCGTGCCGAGGTCGTTGTCGATGGTCTTCGGCACGCCGACGACGGGGACGCCGAGCTCCTCGAAGCGCAGACCGAGCTCCATCGTGCCGTCGCCCCCAACCAGCACGAGCACGTCGATCGCGAGGTCCTCGAGCCGCTGCAGCACCACATCGGAGCGGTCGACCAGCTCCGTCGCGCCAGAGGCGTTGGTCACCGGGAAGGCGAAGGGGTTTCCTCGGTTCGAGCAGCCGAGGATGCTGCCGCCCCGCGGGAGGATTCCGCGTACGTCGCCCACCTCGAGCTGGTGCACCCGCCCATCGACCAGGCCCTCGAATCCATCTTCGGAGCCGAAGACCTCGATGCCGAGGGCGGTCGCCTGCTTGGTGAACGCGCGGAGTACGGGGTTGAGACCGGGAGCGTCGCCGCCGCCGGTGAGGATGCAGACGCGCTTGACGCTCTTGGGGGGCGGCATGGCATGTCCCTATCGCCGAGCGGCTCGCTGGGCGCAAGCGCTTCAGCGGGCGCGGCTGGCTTCGTAGAGCGCGATGCCCGTGGCCACCGACGCATTCAACGAGTCGAAGTCGCCCGCCTGGGGGATGGACGCGATCCGGTGGCAGCGCTCTCGGACCATCCGGCGAAGGCCCTTGCCCTCGGAGCCGACCACCACGACCCGGCCCAGTGGCGCGGGGCCGAGGGCGTCGATGGTGACGTCGCCGTCGGCGGCCAGGCCGATGACCTCGAGGCCGTGCTCGCCGATCATCTGGAGCGTCCGCTGCAGGTTGGGCACCTCCGCGATCCGCGCCCGCTCGGTGGCGCCGGCCGACGCCCGGACCACGGCCGGGCTCAGCGTCGCGCTCCGGTGCCGCGGCACGAGCAGACCGTCGGCGCCGAAGACCAGGGCGCTCCGAATGATGGCCCCGAAGTTCTGTGGGTCGGTGATCTCGTCGAGGGCCACCAGCAGCGGCGCGTCGAGCTCCAGAAGCGACTCGACCGAGCGATAGGGGTAGGGCGGCCCGGCGCCGATGACGCCCTGGTGGCGAATCCCCTTGGCGCGGTGGTCGAGCTCGTCGCGCGTGGCGATGGTCAGGGGCACCCCGGCGCGGTCGGCCGCCGACTGCAGCTCGGGGAGCTTGGCGAGCGCGGCCTTCTCGACGTGGACCTCGTCGACGGTGCCACCCGCGAGGCCTTCGAGGATGAAGCGGCGCCCGACGATGAGCCGCCGCCCCCCGTCCTTCTGCGGGCTGCCTCCTCGCTTCTTCCCGCCACGGCCCTTCGAGCGACGGCTCATGAAGCGATCTCGTCCGCGATCGCGCGGGCGGCCGCGACTGGATCATCCGCCAGGCGAATCGGCCGGCCGATCACCAGTAGGTCGGCGCCGGCGGCCCTGGCTTCCGCGGGCGTCGCGGTCCGGCGCTGGTCGCCGGTCGCCGTGCCCTTTGGCCGGACGCCGGGCACCACGAGGGTCGCCTCCATGCCCAGCTGCTCTCGCAGCGCGGCCACTTCCCGCGGCGAGCAGACGAAGCCGTCCACACCCGAGTCGTGGGCCACGCGAGCGAGCCGGCTCACCGCCTCGGCCGGGGCCCCCGCGAGCCCGATCGCGTCGAGCTCCTCCTGGTCGAAGCTCGTGAGCACGGTGACCGCCAGCAGCTGCGTGCCGGTGTCGTGCGCGGCCTCCACCGCCGCCGCCAGGGCCGCCGGGCCAGCGGAGGCGTGGAGGGTCAGATAGCGCACCCCGAGCGAGGCAGCCGAGCGCACCGCGCTGGCCACCGTGGCGGGGATGTCATGCAGCTTCAGGTCCAAGAAGCAGCCTGCGCCCGCATCGTGGACCGCCTCCACCGCCGCCGGACCGACGGCGGTGAAGAGCTCGAGGCCCACCTTGTAGACGCCCACGTGGGTGCCCAGGCGGACGAGCCAATCCTGCGCCTCGTCGAGACTCGAGACATCGAGGGGAAAGACGATGCGATCGCGAGCCGAGGGGGCCACGGGCAGTTGGGTTCGGGTCGCTAGAGGCCGTCGAGACCGGCCAGCGGGTCGTCGCTGATGCCCATCCCGCCACCGCCGCCGCCACCGCCGCCGCCGCCGCCGCGGCGCATACCGCGTCGGACGCGTCGTCGGCGTCGGGTCGTCGGTTCCGCTTCCATCTCGGCAGCGGCAGCCTCAGCTGCGGCGCGCGCCTCTTCCTCGGCGCGGCGACGCTCTTCCTCGGCTTCGCGACGAGCCTGAGCCTCGGCGGCCGCCTGCTCGCGGGCCTGCTGGGCCTCGGCTGCGATCCGGTCGGCCTGCTCCTGGGCGAGACGCTCGCGCTCGGCGCTCTCTTCGAGCATCGGCTGGATCAGCCCGAAGTAGCTTCCGGCGCCGACTCCGAGGAGGACGACCACGAGCCCGGCGATGATGCCGGGGTGGATTCCCTTCCCCTTCTCGGCTGCCGCCTTGGCCATCTCGCGTTCGTGGGCGAGCAGACGCTCCTGCTCGGCGGCGCGGGCCTTGGCTTCTTCCTCGAGGCGAACGCGGAGCTCGTGCTCCTCCCGCTCACGGCGGATGCGTTCTTCCTCATTCTGCTTGGCGCGTTCTTCGGCGAGGCGCGCTTCTTCTTCGGCGCGGACTCTCGCTTCTTCTTCTTCGCGCTTTCGGCGCTCTTCTTCTTCGCGCTTCTGGCGCGCGTCTTCTTCGCGCTGACGGGCCTCTTCTTCCTCTTCGGCGATGCGATCCTCTTCGAGGTTCATCAACTCCTTGAGGTTGAAAAGAACGGACGATTCCTTTTCGTCGGACATCTAGTTCCTCTTGGCATGGGGGTTTGGGACGACCCCCGCGCTGGCGCCGGAAGGCTAGCAGCCCCGATCTACGGGTGTCAACGATGCCGTGGCGCCCCCACGCACGGAATCACTCGCCTTTTTGCCACGCGAGCGCCAACGGTCGGTCGCGACGCTCGCGCCGGGAGCCAGCGTCCGCGGCCCGTGGTATCGTCTCACCGATGCGCAGCCTTCGAACCGTCGCGCTCGGCGCACTGCTCCCGCTCGCGTTCGCCTGTGGTGGCGGTGAGGCCGGTCTCGGTCCCGGCGAGACCTGCGTGCGCTCCTTCGAGTGCGCCCCCGGCCTGGCCTGCGTGCTCGGCGCCTGCAACGGCGACCCCTCGATGATCGGGGGCATGGTGCCGGATGGCGGCATCGACGTGGACATGGGCGAGCCCATGGACATGGGACCGCAGCCCGACCTCGGACCGCCGCCGGACCTGGGCCCGCAGCCGGACATGGGCACCCCGCCGGACATGGGCCCGGAGCCCGACATGTTCACGCCCGAGCCGGATATGTTCACGCCCGAGCCCGACATGTTCACGCCGGAGCCCGACATGTTCACGCCCGAGCCCGACATGTTCGTCGAGCCCGACGGCGGCTGAAGAAGAGCGGGCGCGCTACTCGCGCCAGAAGAGCTTCCAGGGGTTGTGCTTGAGGTCGCGCAGCATCTCCTGGACGTCGTCGTAGACCTCTTCGTCCATGAGGAACGCGCCGACCGTGCCTCGACCGGAGCGGATGTGGGCGACGATCTCTCTCGCGTCGGTCACGGACCGTTCGGCCTCCGCGAGGATCTCCTGGATCTGCTGCCGCTGCTCGGGGCCGAGGGCGTCCATCGCGTCGTCGGCCTTGGTGGCGAGGCTGCGCACGTCGCTCATCAGCGGATCGATGTCGCGGTTCACGCGGGCGAGGGTGGTGTCGAGGTTCCGCAGCACCCGCTGGACCCGGCCGTTCATGGTGTCGTTGGCCACGGTCAGCAGCTCGTTGGTCTGCGAGGTCGCGGTCTCGATGTTCTCCATCACGCGGTCGAGCCGGTCGTCGTGTTCGGCGAAGAACTCGTCCGCGCGGCGGATCATGTTGGCGGCGGAGCTGAGCAGGCTACCGAGGTCCTCTCGGTTGTCGCGGAGGAGCCGAGTCATGCCCTCGAGCAGCTCGTAGGCCATGGCGAAGGCCAGATCGAGCCGCGGCGGGTCCACCCCTTCGACGACCGCTCCGTCCTCGAGGGTGGGCTTGTCCGGGTCTCCGGGATCGATGGAGATGATCGACTCGCCGAGGACGCTCTGGCTCGTCACGTAGAAGAGGGCGTCCTCGTGAATGGTCTCCTGCACCTCGCTGTCGATGCGGACGTGCATGCGGATCATCGGCCGCCGGCCCGTGTCGGGGTCCAGCCGCTGGCCCCAGTACTCGATGCCCTCGACTTCGCCGACGCGGATGCTGCCGACGTTGACCGACGCGCCCGGTTGGACGTTCCCCGGGTTGTCGAAGTCGACGTAGACCGAGTACTGCTCGCCGAGCTCGACGCCCCCGAGGACGAAGATGAACCCGCCCAGCAGCGCGAGGGCGACCAGGATCAGCATGCCGACGCGGACTTCGACGCTCACGGCCTCACCTCTGGGTCCACGGGCGTCATACTTCCATCGGCCCTTCCGCGCGGCCGTCGATGAACTGCCGGACGACCGGGTCGTCGGTCTGCCGGAAGTCCTCGGGAGTCCCGAGCAATCTCACGGTGCCCTTGTACAACATCGCGATCCGGTCCGCGATGGCGAAGATGGAGACCAGGTCGTGGCTCACCACGATGCTGGTGACGCCGAACTCGTCGCAGAGCCGCCGGATCAGCGCGTCCGTGCGGCGGGCGCTCACCGGGTCGAGGCTGGTCGTCGGCTCGTCGAAGAGGACGTACTCGGGGTCCAGCGTCAGCGCGCGGGCGATGGCGACCCGCTTGCGCATGCCGTCGCCGAGCTGGGCGGGGTAGGCGTCGGCGAAGTCCTGCATGTGGACCCGCTCGAGGCGCTTTCGCGCGTCGGCCATCGCCGCCTTCATCTTCATCCCCTTGTGCTTGCGCAGCGGCAGAGCGACGTTCTGGGCGCAGGTCATCGAGTCGAAGAGCGTCGAGTTCTGGAAGACCATCGCGCACTTCATCCGGACCGGGTAGAGCGCTTTCTCGTCCAGCCGGGAGACCTCTTGGTCGCCGAGGTAGATGTTGCCTTCGTCCGGCCTCAAGAGCCCGATGAGGTGCTTGATCAGCACGCTCTTGCCCACGCCGGACGCGCCGATGACGAAGAAGCACTCGCCGTCGTCCACGGTGACGTCCACGCCCTGGAGCACCACCTTCGGCCCGAAGGACTTGTGGATGTTCTCGAAGCGAATCGGCACTATTCCTCCTGAGGGTTTGGCACCCAAGCCCTCTCTCGTCGGCTAGGCCTCCTCGATTCACCCGCACTCCCCCGCCCAAGGCGCTGCCGCGCGCTTCGCACGTGTCTCGACCAGCGCGCCATCACAGCGGTCCGACGCCGGGCACGAGGAAGTAGCCGACGGTGCTGATGATGAGGTTCAGGACGATGATGGCGAAGCAGGAGCCGACGACCGCCTCGGTGGTGGCCCAGCCCACGCCTTCGGAGCCGCCGAAGGTCGCGAGGCCGCGCTGGGCGCTGACGATCGCGATGGCTGCGCCGTAGACGACGCACTTCAGGAACCCCATCGCGACGTCCCCGAGGTTCAGGTACATGAAGTTGTTGAAGGTGTGGGGGTTCACGTCGAAGCTCACCACTGCCACGAGCATCCCCGAGCCGTAGGCGACGAAGCCGCCGATGATGAGGATCACGGTGCCCATGATCACGCAGGCGACGAAGCGCGGGACCACCAGGTAGTCGATGGGGTCGGCGGCGCACATGCGGAGCGCGTCGACCTGGTCGGTGACGACCATCGAGCCGATCTCGGCGGCGATGCCCGCACCGACGCGGGTGGCGAGCGGGAGCGCGCCGACCGAGGCCGCGAGATCGCGAACGAGCAGCTTCAGGTAGGTCGCGCCCATCAGGCTGAAATCGGGCAGGAGCTTCTTGGACTGCAGGCCGGTCTGGAAGGTGATGATGGCGCCGATGAAGGCCATCGTGATGCACATGAAGAAGAGCGACTCGTTCCCCACGTGGAACATCTGCCGAGCGATCTCGCCCTTCTCGCGCTTGCCGCGGAAGAGGAAGTAGATCGTCTTGGTGAACACCCGCCAGACCGCGCGGGTGTCCTTCAAGACGTTCTTGGCGGCCTCGAGTATGCCGACATCTTGGGAGCGCGCGCTCACGTCAATCCAGGATGAAGGTGCTGAGGTAATCCATGATGAAGATGCCGGCGGCCGCGGCGACGACCGAGGCGTTCACGGAGCGGCCGACCCCGGGCGCGCCGCCCCGGGTTTGCAGGCCGTAGTAGCAGCTCGTCAGCGCGATCATGATGCCGAAGAGGCCGCTCTTGACCAGGCCGACCCAGAAGTCCCACGGCTCGAGGCGCTCCATGGCGGAGGCCCAGAAGACCCGGGGATCGATGTCGAGGAGCATGTCGGCGGTGAGCATCGCGCCGCCGATGGCGACTGCGTCGCCGATGACGCAGAGCAGGACCATCATCGAGACCATCGCCAGACAGCGCGGCACGACCAGGTAGGCGATCGGGTCGATGGCCAGGGCGCGCAGGGCGTCGATCTGGTCGGTGACCATCATCGTGCCGAGCTCGGCGGTGTTGTTCGCGCCCACGCGGCCGTTGAAGATCAGACCGATCAGCAAGGGGCCGAGCTCGCGAATGGTGGTGAAGGTCGCCGCCCAACCGATGAAGCTGGTGGCCTGGACCTGCTCCACGAAGGGCGCCGCCTGGATGACCATGATGCCGCCGGTGAACGCCGCCGTCGCGGCGATGATGGGGACCGAGCGCACGCCCATCCGGTTCATGTTCCGGAAGAGCTCGTGCCGGTCGATCTGGCCCGGGGTGAGTCGGCGCAGGACCTTGCCGGCGAGGATCGACAGGCCGCCGACCTGCTTGGCCATCAGCATGATGAACGTGCCGAGCTTGGCGGGCAGCAAGAGCCAGCGCGGGGTCTTGGCGGGGGCGGCGCTCATCAGAGCGGACCCTCGAGGAGGCCGTGGACGAACTGGCGGACCTCCGGGAGCGTGCTGGTCTTCGCCTCGTCCGCGGTGCCGTCGAATACCAGCTTGCCCGCGTGGAGCATGCCGACCCGATCGGCGATCGTGAGCACACCGGCGACGTCGCTGGAGATGACCATCACGGTCGCGCCGGTGGCCCGCTGTTCCTCACGGACGAGGTCGTAGATCTTCTGGCTGGTCACGGGGTCGAGGCCGGCGGTCGGCTCGTCGTAGAGCACGATCGGCGGCTTGGCGATGGTCGCACGGGCGACGCCGATGCGTTTCTTCTGGCCGCCCGACATGGACTGGGGAATGCGCTCCTCGGTGCCGGGGAGGGCGACGCGCTCGAGGCGCTCGGCGACGCGTTCTTGGATCTCCTCTTCGCTCAGGTCGAAGAGCCGCCGCAGCGGGAAGGCGATGTTCTCATAGACGTTCTTGTCGAAGAGCGCGTAGTTCTGAAAGAGCATCCCGATCTTCTTGCGGACCTCGGCGAGCTCGAGGTGGTTCATCACGGTGATGTCCTCGCCGTGGATGAAGACCTTGCCCTGCTCGGGCTCGATGAGGCCGGCGACGATCTTGAGCAGCACGCTCTTGCCGACGGCGCCCATGCCGATGAGGGCGTAGATGCAGCTCTCCGGGACGTCGACGTCCACTCCCTCGAGGATCGGCGTGCCGAAGCCTTTGTGGATGTTCTCCAGGCGGATCAACGGCGGGAGCATAGCGCGATGGGGCCCCGCCGCTGGCCCGCGATTGGAACTTTTCCCGGAGCCGGCCGTCCCGTCCCCCATGCCTCGCTCGCTCTGGTCGCTCTGTGCCGCTCCGTTCGCCACCCTCGTGGTCGCCAGCGCGGCGCCGCTGGCTGCTCAGCCGGTGGAGATCCGGGTGGAGACCGAGGGTGGGACCCGCCGTGGTCCGGTCGATGCGCGGGTCGGTGAGCCGGTCCGACTGATCGTGACCCAGCGTCGCGGACGGGCGCTCCCGGAGGGAAGCCGGGTGCACTGGCTGCGAGTCGCGCCCCATTTGCAGCACGTCGAAGGACACGCCGAGGGTGCCCCGGCGGATGATCCGACCTATTCGAACGCGGTCTTTGGCGGCGCGGACCACGGCCAGTGGGTGGGCATGGACACCATCGAGTACCGGACGGAGCCGCTGAGGCGCGGGAGCGCCGACGGCAACGCGCTCGTGCTCACCGGCGCGCCGCCGCCGACCTGGGAAGAGCGAACGCCCTCGCGGAGCTCACCGATGGCCGGGACGATGTGGCTCGCCGCCGAGGTGGAGCTACCGGACGGCCGCCGGCTCCGAACGGCGGACGGCTCCGACACGGACCGGCTGGGCCTCGAGTCGGAGGTGACGCGGGTCTCGTTCCGGGCGGGCGAGGGCTTCGTCGGCTGGCTGAGCGCCTACTTCGGGGTGCCCTACGTCTTCGGATCGACGCCGGGGCAGTCGGAGCGGCGCGTGGGCATCGATTGCGCGGACGTGTTGGTGGGGGCGCGCCGCAGCGAGACCGGCCGGCGGCTCGGCTACACCTCGGTGCGCGGCATGGGCCGGCTGGCCGATGCGGTCTCGGACGTGCTGCTGCTCGACCGGGACGGGACCGTGCGTGACGCCGAGGGCGAGCCGGTGGCGCTGCGCTGGGGCGACGCGATCCAGCCGGGCGACATGATGGCGATCGACTACGCGAACGACGGCAGCGACGTCGTGCTGCCCCGGGCCTGGGACCACATCGGTGTCCTGCTCGAGGATAGCCGCGAAGGGGCTCCGGGCATCCTCGATGGCGAAGACGTGCTTCGCCACATGTCGCTCCGGGGTCTCACCGACCAGCCGCTGACCCGCCACGGTCGCATCCGGCTCCGGATCTGGCGCTGGAAGCGCTGATCCAGGGGAGTTTGCATTTCGTGCTCGGAACGCCTTGGATTCGCGGAGGATCCGGAGGGGGAGCCTGTCCCCGCTCGTGTCAACGCCGAGGACGGTCAACACATCCAGACCTCGGCCAGGCGGCCAAGGTCTTCTTCGCCCGCCCCGCCATTTGCAGCATCGCTGCCAAGGCGGCGGGCGCCTGGGCCGCGACCGCGGACGCTGCCTACTCGTCGATGAACCTCCTCTACGGTTGGATCCACTTCTTGGTGCGCACCGAGCCGGACCCGAAGACGATCGAGCCCTCACCGACGGTGAAGAACCTCCACGGCGCGAACGTCAGCGGCGAAGAGACCGCGGGCGCCTCCGAAGCCGGATGAGCGCGAGGCGTGAAAAAGCCCCATTCGACCGCGGTCGAATGGGG
>JGI12210J13797_10437857_pt1 | contig 21456 bp, 18 predicted proteins | sample ElkSlonscriptome_3_FD_13797 | JGI IMG/M metagenome (IMG submission 13797)
CAGCTGCGCGGCAATGCCGAGACAGGCCTGCGCGATGGCGGCGGCCGGTGTCGGCCCGCCGATCTGGTCGGTGACGATCCTGACCGTGCCCCGCGCGGCCCCCACCCGGAGCATCGTCTTCACGAAATTCGAACCATGGGCCGAGATCACCCAGGAGGTTCTGAGGATCGCATGGGCGCCGCCTGCCGCGCGCACCGCCGCCTCGCCCTGCAGCTTGGAGCGGCCATAGGCGCTGAGGGGGGTGGTGGGGTCATCGGGCCGGTGCGGTGCCGCACCGGTCCCCGCGAAGACGTAATCGGTGGAGATATGCACAAGCGGCAGGCCGCGATCCGCGCAGGCGCGTGCGATCACGCCGGGGGCGGTGCCGTTGATGGCGGTGGCCAGCGCCTCCTCCTCCTCGGCCTGGTCGACGGCGGTGTAGGCGGCGGCGTTGATGACGGCATCCGGCGCATGGTCCGCGATCGCCTGCGCGCAGGTCTCCGGACGGCCGAAATCGGCGGTGTCACGGCCGAGCAGGATGATCTCGCCACCCTGTCGCGCCAGTTCCCGCCCGACCTGTCCTGTCTTGCCGAAGACAAGCACGCGCATGGCTCTAACCCGCCTTGCCGAGACGTGTTCCGACGCCCGACCGGTCCTGCAGCGGACGCCACCAATCCTCGTTCTCCAGATACCAGTCGACGGTGCGCGCAAGACCCTCTTCGACGGTGACCGAGGGGGTCCAGCCCAGCTCGTCGCGGATGCGGGTGGCGTCGATGGCATAGCGCAGGTCATGCCCGGGCCGATCCGTCACATGGGTGATCAGCCGGTCATGGGGGGCCGCGTCCGGTCGCCGTTCGTCCAGCAGCGCGCAGATGGTGCGTACCAGATCGATGTTCCGCCGCTCGTTATTGCCGCCGATATTGTAGCTGCGCCCCAAAGCGCCCTTTTCCAGAACCAGAAGAAGCGCGTCGGCGTGATCTTCCACGTAAAGCCAGTCGCGCACGTTCAGACCCTGCCCGTAGACCGGGATCGGCTTGCCCGCCAGCGCGTTCAGGATCACCACCGGGATCAGCTTTTCGGGGAAGTGGTAGGGACCGTAATTGTTCGAGCAATTGGTCAGCACCACCGGCAGGCCGTAGGTCTCGGCCCAGGCGCGCACCAGGTGATCGGAGGCCGCCTTGGAGGCCGAATAGGGGCTGTTGGGCGCGTAAGGTGTCTCTTCGGTGAACAGCCCCGTCTCCCCCAGCGTGCCATAGACCTCGTCGGTGGAGATGTGGTGGAAACGGAACGTCTCGGGCTTGCCGGCCCCGGTCCAATAGGCGCGGGCGGCCTCCAGCAGCGTGTAGGTGCCGGTGACGTTCGTCTCGATGAAGGTGCCCGGCCCGTCGATGGAGCGGTCCACATGGCTTTCGGCGGCCAGGTGCATGATCGCGTCGGGCGCATGGGTCGCCAGCACCCGGTCCATCGCGTCGCGGTCGCAGATATCGGCCTTCTCGAAGGCGTAAAGCGGGCTTTCGGCGACGCCTGCCACGTTCTTGAGACAGGCGGCATAGGTCAGGGCGTCGACATTGACGACGCCGTGCCCCCGCGCCACGGCCAGACGCACGACGGCGGATCCGATGAACCCCGCGCCACCGGTGATCAGAAGCTTCATGGGCCGGGCTCCTCAAAGGTGAAGGGGCTGTCGAGCGCGGCGATCCCGCCCGCGGCCGCATCCTTGTCGGACAGGATCGGCGTCAGATCCCCAAGCCCCCAGTCGATGCCGAGGTCGGGATCGTCGTAGCGCAGCGCGCCTTCGGTTTCGGGGGCGTAATAGTCCGAGCATTTGTAGATGATCTCGGTATCGGTCGCGCGGGTGGCGAAGCCATGGGCGAAGCCCGGCGGGATCATCAGCTGCCTGCCGTTCTCGAAGCTCAGTTCCACGCCGTACCAGCGCCCGTAGGTGGGCGAGCCGCGCCGGATGTCCACGGCGACGTCATAGAGGATCCCGCGGCCGCAGCGCACCAGCTTGGCCTGGGCATGGGGCGGCGCCTGGAAATGCAGCCCCCGCACGGTGCCCGCGCGCGCCGACATGGAATGGTTGTCCTGCACGAAGTCGATATCGACCCCATGCTCGGCCAGCCGCATGCGATTCCATGTTTCGGAAAAAAAGCCGCGGTCGTCCCCGAAACGCGCCGGTGTCAGGACCAGGAGGCCGGGAATGCCGGTCTTGTCTACATGCATCTGATGGAAGGCCTGCCTTGAGGGGTTACTGCGCGATGTGCTTATCCAACTGACCGGATAAATGCTACGACCTCTCGCAACCGGCGAGGCAAGGCCAAGGCAAAGTTTGGGCAGGGCGACCGGCCCGCGACAGGGGAACGACAGGGGAACGGCAGGGGACGGGCCGGCTCAGACCTGTGGGCGAGGGTCGATCAGAAGCGCGAGGATCCAGCCCGCAACGAAGCCGCCCAGATGGGTCTGCCAGGCAAGCTGACCGTCGAGCGCCCAGTACATCGCGACATTCATCGCGATGAGGAAAAGCCCCATCTGCGCCACCGGCCACAGCCCGACACGGGCGGTGAACCGATCGATATAGGCCCAGGCCAGAAGCGCGCCGGCCAGCCCGAACAGGGCCCCCGAGGCGCCGACCATGGGCCGCACCGTCTCGGACAGGAGCGCATAGCCCGCCGCACCGCCAAGGGCTGCGCCCGCGTAAAGCCCCGCAAAGCGCAATGTGCCCACGCGCGCGATCGCGGCCTGCCCCAGCGACCACAGCGTGATCATGTTCACCACCAGATGCCCCGGCCCGCCATGCAGGAAGGCATAGGTGACGAACATGGTGGCGGGCTGGCCCGTGAAATTGGGCTGCCAGCCGCGCAGAAGGCCGGGCCAGAAGCCGCCCCATTCATAGGCCGCCTGCCTGAGCCGCGCCGCGCCCCAAGCGCCCAGATCGCTGCCGATCAGGGCCAGTTCCACGATCGTGCAGGTCAGGATCAACCCGGTCAGTGCCCCCGGAACCGGACCGAGGCGGGTAATGTCGGAGAGCGGATCGCGGCGCATGGCGCACGATGATCGCAAGCATCCGCGAGAGGCAAGGGCGCGGGGTAGTCGCGGGGGACAGCGGGGGGCGGTGTGGTGTCTACTCGCGCGCCATGCCCGGAACGAAGCGGGGCAGGCGGGGCAGAACCTCGCCCATCAGATCGAGAATGCGCGCATCGGCGGCGGCCTCGGTCTCGCCCGGCCCGATCGGCGAGACGAACCGCACCAGCGCCCCATCGGTCCGGCCATAGCGGAAACTGTCCCACACCACCCAGAGCTTGGCGATGAAATCATTCGTCTGGCGCAGGCCGCGCTGTTCGAACCAGTAATAGACCACCTGCTGGGACCGGCCGTTCTGGATGATCGCGCGGTTCACCTCGAAGGGGGCGAAGCCGCTGCCGGGTATGTCCACCTGATGGGGGTTCAGCGAATAGATCTCCCAGCCGCCGGCGGGCAGGCAGACCTCGGGGCTGTGAATGCCCGAGCCTTCGGTCTGACGCTCGTAGAAGGCGGAAAACAGGTTCACCGCGCCGCCGGCGCCACTGCTCTGGTAGGTGGTGTTGACGTAATCGTCGGCGCCCAGGACGTATTCGATCTCGGGCTCGAGTTCGATGCGGACCCCCGACCATTCACCCAGATTGCGCGGGAAGACCGTGAAGCTGTCGCGGTCGAGAGGCGCGGGGGTGGGGGGCTGCAGGAAAATGGCGGCGGCGCTGAAGCCCGCGGTGAGGGCGACGGCGGCGATGGTCACGGTGCGGGCACGGATCTCGAGGATGCGCGCGGCGATGCCGCCCATACCGCTGGTGTCCAGATCGATCGCCTGTGCCAGCGGCATCGGGTTGGGCCGGAGCCGCTGAAGCAGGATGGCCGTCAGGAACAGGATCGCGACACAGGCGATGAAGATCACCCAGCCTTCGAAGAAATGGGTGAACCCCTCGACCCAGCCGATGCCGTAGGAATTCACGATGATGCCGATCATCCCGATCCGGAACGAGTTCATGAAGACCGTCAGGGGCGCTGCCATCAGCAAAAGCAGCGCCTTGTGCCACATCGGGCCGCGATAGAGGATCGCGAAGAGATACGAGAAGCTGAGGATCGGGAACAGGTAGCGCAGCCCCGAACAGGCCTCGGCCACCTGCAGTTGCAGCACGCCCAGATCGATGATGTTGCCTTCGAGGAAGACGGGAATGCCCGCGAGCTTCACGAACCACACGCCCAGTTCTGACGAGATGCCCTGCAGGAAGGTCGACAGCTGCCAGTAGACGAAATTCGGCAGGGGCAGCATGAAGACGAGGTGGATCACCGGCAACTGGTGGGTCTTGCCCCGGTCCCAACCGAAGACCGTCAGGACGACGCCGCCGACCCAGAGGATGAAACCGTAGCTGACGATATCGGGGATGCGGACGATATTGCCCAGAAGCGAGACCGCCGCCCCGAGCGCCAGGACCACGATCCCGGGGATGCGGTTGACGGGCAGCGACGGATCGGGGCGCGGCTTGGCCCGCAGCTCGCGCAGGAATAGATAGAGCGAGATGATCGGGATCAGCGGCCCGTGGGAATATTCCGGCGTGGTCCAGGCTTGGGCGAGCGATACGAACCCGGTCCAGAACACCGGCACGGAGGCCACGCACAAGAGCGCGAAGAGAAAGACACCGACCGGATTGATCTGATGGCCCGACAGAAGACCCGAAAAACGGTTCGTGATGGTCGTGGGCAAGATGTCTCTCCAATACCGTGAACGCAAGAAACCCGCAGGCACCGTAAATGGCGGCCTTATACCTGCTTCGACGGGCCCCGCCAATCACGCGTCCGTCAGCCTTTCCATGGCCCGACAGGGGGCGTGAACGCCGGGAGCGATGGTCTGTATTTGCCAGTTTTTAACATAATAAATCTTATCTGTGGAATTGATGGTGGGCCATGACGGCGCGGCAGAGCCTGTTTCCCGGTATTTCCGCGCATGGGCGGTCCCGTCGGACCGAACTGAGTCGGGCAGCAACGCGCCCTCCCCCCGCACCGGGTCCGCCCTCGACCTGCCGCCTGCACATGTTGCCAATCGCGCGACAAGCTATCCCCGGATCGATCCCGCAGCGCGCCGGTTGATCCGAATCGGGCGGAGCGGTTACGGCATCACGGGGTGTTTTCCGTGATTTACACGCCACCAGAGGCCTCGTTTTTAGATTTAACCTTAATCATCTATTTACCGGTTACGGCAGAATTTCAGCGCAGCGCCCGCACGCCTGCCCCCCTTGTCGAAGGAGATCCCCCATGAAAGTCGCGGTTACCGGAGGGGCGGGATATGTGGGCAGTGCCTGCCTGCGCCGTCTGGTGCGGGACGGGCACGAGGTTCTGGCCGTCGACAACCTGAGCGAGGGGCACCGTGCTGCCCTCGACGGTCAGTCGCTGGAAACCGCCGATATCGCCGACACGGCGCGGATGACCGCGATCCTGCGTGCGTTCGGCGCGGACGCGGTGATGCATTTCGCCGCCTCCACCAATGTCGGTGTCTCGGTCGAGGATCCGGCGCTTTATTACCGCAACAACGTGGCCGGGACGCTTGGCCTTCTGGAGGCGATGCGCGCGGCCGATGTGCGCCGGATGCTGTTTTCCTCCACCTGCGCGATCTACGGCACCGCCGGGCATGACGCGATGTCCGAGACCCTGCCGACCGCGCCCGAAAGCCCCTATGCGCGCACCAAGCTGGCCGTGGAATGGATGATCGCCGATTTCGCCCGCGCCTATGGGCTGGGCTACACGCTGCTGCGGTATTTCAATGCGTCAGGGGCCTGCCCTTCGGGGCGCTTCGGCGAGGCGCATGCCCCCGAGACGCATCTGATCCCGCTGGTTCTGCAGGTGCCGCTGGGACAGCGCCCCGCCATCACCGTCTTCGGCGACGACTATCCCACGCCCGATGGCACCTGCATCCGCGACTATATTCACGTGGACGACCTGGCACAGGCCCATGGTCTGGCGATTTCCGCCACCACGCCGCAGACGGCCGCGCTTTATAACGTGGGCACCGGCCGCGGGTATTCCGTGCGCGAGGTGATCGCCACATGCGAGGCGGTGACGGGACACACCATTCCGGTGGAGATCGCGGCGCGCCGCGCGGGCGATCCGCCACGGCTGGTGGCCGAGCCGGGCAAGCTGCAGCGGGATCTGGGCTGGGAACCGGCCTATCGCGATCTGCGCGGTGTCGTTGAAACGGCCTGGGCCTGGCACCGCGCCAATCCCGACGGTTATCGCTGAGACCCGGTCCCGGCACCCCCTGCCCTGTCCCGCGCTGCCGTCAGGGGCGGAATTCGAAACTGCGCTCGAGGCTGATGAAGAGGAACGATTCCCTGTCGGTGTCGCTTCCGTCTTCGCGGATCTCCCGCCAGGTGACACCGCTCGACAGATCCCAGTCGCGCGTCAGCGGCATGGCGTAGTTGACCGACACCTGCCCCGTCGTCAGGTCGTTTTCCGCGGGGTCGGTGAAATCGCTGGCGAAGACGCTGCCCGACAGCGACCAGCTTCCGCCCCAGGGCAAGGGCTCGCTGTAGCTGGCCTGAAACCGGTCGCGGATGACCTCGTCATCGTCACTGTTGACCTGAACGTTGCGGGACGCGAACAGATTGATCCGGCCGCGCTGCGTGGCGCGGTCGTAGCGCAGGAACCCGATGCCGTAATGCTCGCCGCTGGGCATGTGGGTCACCCCGAGTGAGGCCGCCACATCCGCACCGCCCGGCAGGGCCAGTTCGCGCGTCACGGCCAGCGTGTTCTGGTTGCCCACCCCCGTCAGCACGCGGTCATAGCTGAGTTCCCAGTTCCCGTTGGGACGGTCGAGACCCAGATCAATCGCGATCTCGGCACCTTCGCGCACATCATCGACGCCGAATTCCGTCTCGACGGTCCGGGTCCAGCCCAGCCGTCCGTCGAATGTCAGGACCGGCGTCATCTCCCAGATGGTGCGGACGCCAGCGCGGCGCGTGTCCGTTTCGGTCGAGGGGATGTCATCCTCCTCCCGCATCAGATGCGAGGCGTCGAGAATGATGCGCAGGGTCGGGTCGGCATCGAGCCGCAGGGTTCCGGCCAGTTCCGTAGTCAGACTGTCGGTCAGGTCGGGATCGGCGGTATCGATGAAGGTGATTTCGCTGCGGCTGTAGCTGAGCGTGCCGCCCACCGGGTCGCGCAGACCCCATTCGAAGCCCAGATCCAGGTCATGACGCTGACGGGTGCCGTCATCGTCCACGAGGTCGCCCTCGTCGAAATCGTCGGGATCGGCATCGGGATCGAAGACCAGCGCGAACCCGTCGACATCGGTGCTCTGGAAGAAGCCGCTGACCGTGATCTGGGTCTGACCGTTATTGCGCAGGTATTCCGCCCGGTAGGTCGGATCGAGGAACTCGGTATCCCCGTCTCCGTCGAGCGGGACGACCAGGCCGTAATCGCCCGAGAATCGCAGGATCTGTGTCCGGGTCGCGCTGCGGATGCCGAAATCGAAGCCGGTCCTGAACTCGGGCTCGCCATCATCGGATTCCAGCCGGAAGCTGAGATCGCCTTCGACCAGCAGCCCGCCCAACTCTTCGGGCACCTGTGCCCAAAGCGCGACCGGACATGAGCCGATGGCCAGGGCGGCGACCCCGGCAAGATATGATCGCCCAAGGCGCATCGGCCGCGCGCTTACTCGAAGAGCCGGCGCTCGGGCACCAGGATGACGTCACCTTCGATCAGCGTGATGTCCCGCGTCAGTCGTCCACCGCCGCTCAGGGCGCGGTAGTCGATCGTGCCCACCGATTCCTGAAGCGTATGGGGATCGGTGCGACGGATCTGGATGCGCCGCTCGGCCGCGAAATTCGTCAGGCCGCCGCTTTCGGACAGGGCCTGCAGGAAGGTCACGCCTTCGGGAAGCTCGCGGGCGCCGGGGGCTCCGACCTCACCCATGAAGTAGACGGTGATCGTGTCCGGGACGGCGACGCCGTTCGTCCGGGCCCTGAGCGAGCGGACCGTCACGAAGACGTTCGGCGGGGACGCGAAGTTCGGCGAGATGCCGGTGGAGATCGCGCTGGCGACCTGACCGACGCTGCTTCCGCCGGCCTGCACGGAGCCTGCGAAGGGGAAGCTGATGCTGCCGTCGGGGAGCACCAGAACCTCGCGGTTGAGCGCGGGGTCCTGCAACACCTCGATGGCGAGCACGTCGCCGGGTTGAATACGATATCCGTTCTGCGCGACGGCTGCCGTGATCGAAAGCAGGAGCGCGAAAACGGCGACAACAAGAGATTTCATGGCACTGCCCTCATCAAGTTCAGCGACTTATCGCCCGAGGCACCGGGAAAGGTAAACCGACGGTCGGCCCTGGGGACAGAATTTCTCCGGGGCGTCTCCCGAATGCTACAGCCTGCCCGCCGCCGGACCCCGCTGGACCCCGACGGACGACGTGTCACTGGTTTTCAACCGCTTCGGCCTCCAGCCGCTCGATCTCGGCGCGGGCGGTTTCGAACTGCGGCCGCGGGTCATTGGGGCCGGCAAGGTCGAGCGCCCGGCTGAGCTGGTCGATCGCCGCCCGGGTCTGACCGTCTGCGGCAAGGAACATGCCGTAATGGAACTGCACCAGCGGGTCGTCGGCCAGCGTGGCGGCGGCCTGTTCGAGATGGGTCCCGGCCTCGTCGAGATCGCCGCGGCGGAGCGCGATCCAGCCATAGGTGTCCTGAAACGGGGCGAAATCCGAGCCACGCAGGCGCCGGGCGATGGAATAGGCCCGTTCGAGACTGTCGTCGTCGGTGCGATAGGTGCTGATCAGGCTGGCGAGATTGTTGGCGATGACCGGCTGATCGGGGGCCCGTTCATACATGATCTCATAGACGCCGATGGCGCCTTCGAAATCCGCCTGATTCTCGAGAAACGAAGCCTGCGCCCAAAGCAGGTTGAGCGCGTCGGGCAGAACCTCGAGCCCCTCGTTCAGCGTGGCTTCGGCCGCCTCGGTGTCGCCTTGGGTGTAATGGGCGCGCACCAGGCCGATCCAGAGCTGTTCGACCTCCGGCCGTTCCTCGATCAGGTCGCGATAGACGCGCTCGGCCTCCTCGGCCCGGCCCATGCCCGCCCAGAGGGATGCCTGCACGAAGCGCAGATTGAAGTTATCCGGTATCTCGGCCAGCCGGTCCTCGAGATAGGCCGTCGCACCGGCGATGTCGCCACTGACCAGACGGGCCCGGATGATCGCGATATCGACCCCGATATCCTCTGACGTGCCGTTGTCCGCGAGACCTTCGAGAAAGGCGATCGCCTCGTCCATGTTGCCGCGGGCCGCAAGCCGCTGCACCCTTATTTCATTGGCCAGATCCTCCATGCCGTCGAGGCCGCGCAGGGTGTCCTCCACATGCGCGGCGCGGGGCCAGTCCTGCATGGCGATGTAAAGCCGCCCGAGCTCGTCCAGGAGCGACGGGGTATCGGGCGCGATGCGCAGCGCGGCGATCAGGGCCTCCTCCGCCGACAGGTAGCGTTCCTCGGAGACCAGCACACGGACATAGCGCAGCGTCTCCTCGGGTGCGGACCCGGACGTCTCGTAGGCCAGTGCCAGAAAATCGCGCATCAGGTCGCGGCTGCCGTTGCGTTCGTGGGCGCGGGCCATCAGCGTCATCGCCCCGACGTCATCCGGCGCCTCTTCCAGCGCGGTGCGCAGCCGCGAGATGGCCGCGTCGGGACGATCCTCGTCGATGAACCAGCCCGCCTCGAGCTTCAGCGCCTCGACATTGGCGGGATCGGTCTCGAGCACTTCGCCCACGAGGCGGCGTCCGCCGACCGGGTTGCCCTCGGCCGACAACATCCGGGCCAGGGCGATCCGCGCATCGTTGAGATCGGACTGGGTGCCGCCGCCCGCGTCGATCAGCGCCTGCAGATCGGTGATCGCGGCCTCCCGCGCGCCGCTGTCGAAGAGGATACCGGCCCGCAGGATGCCGAAGACGGTCGCGGTCGGACCATCTCCCGCGGCAGCGATCATCGTATCGAGTTCGTCCATGGCGGCCTCGGCGCCGTCCCGCTGCAGGACGAACTGCACGAGCGCCATGCGCAGGTCGGTCTCCTCGGGCGGTGCGGCCGCGATCCGCTCGCGCAGGAAGGCCTCGGCGGCCTCCATCTCGTCCCGCGCGATATAGAATCGCAGCAGCGTCGCGGTGAGGGCCTCGTCCTCGGGAAACCGCGTCACCATATCGATGAGCTGCGCCTCGAGCGCCTCGCCGTCGCCGCGCTGTGCCAGGATGGCCAGCCTGGCGTCGTAGAGGCCACGATTGTCGGCGTCGATCCCGAGCGCCGCGTCGATCTGCCGAAGGGCGGCGTCGAGGTCCTCGTTGCGCATGGCGTCGTCGATCAGGATCTGACGCAGGCCCAGATTGCCGGGAGTGTCCTGCAGCGCCGCCGATGCGGCCTCGGAGGCCGCCTGCCGGGCCACGTCATCCTCGGCATCGACCGCGTCGATATAGGACAGGATCGCCAGGATCGGCACCAGCCGGGGATCCTCGGGGGCGAGCTCTGCGGCACGGGTGCCATGGGTCTGGGCCTGGTCCCAGTCCTGCGCGTCGATGGCCATCTCGGTCAGGGCGATGCGTCCCTCCAGATCGTCGGGCCGCTGTTCGACGAGACGCAGGAACTGGCTGTAGGCCTCCCGGGTGCGACCGGCATCGCGAATGGCCCCGGCATAGGTGCGCCGGGCTTCCACATGGGTGCCGTTCAGCTCGAAGACATTGCGGAACTCGATGGTGGCCCGGGCCAGGTCGCCCTCCGCCAGAAGCGCCAATGCGGATTGGTAATGGTCTTCCGCGCGCTCCTCGGCGCTCTGACAGGCGGCGAGCCCGAGAACGAGAAGGGCTGCGGCGGCCAGTCGAAACAACCTTGTCATGGGGGTCTGTCTCTCGAAATCAGGAAGGAATGAATATGATCGCAAGTTACAGGACGGCGTTTGCGATTGAAACCGCTCCGGCACGGATGGCGGGCCCGTGCCCGCCACTGCCCCATTGCGCCCCGGATCGGCCGGCGGGCCGGGTCCGGTGCGTCGATGTCAGTATCCGGTGCCGCGCAGCACCACGCCCAGGGTGCGCCAGATCACGATCAGATCGGTCGGGAAGGACAGCGCCTTGAAATAGGCGTCGTCATACCGGGCGCGGCTGGAAAACCGGCAATGGTTGCGATTGGACACCTGCCAGAACCCGGTCAAGCCCGGACGCATCTCGTAATAGCGATGCCCGGGATAAAGCGTCTTCTGAAACACCATCATCGGGCGTGGGCCGACGAGGCTCATGTCCCCCAGAAGCACGTTCACGAGCTGCGGCAGCTCGTCGATCGAGGTCTTCCGGATGAAGCTGCCCACCGGCGTGATGCGCGGATCGTTCTTCAGTTTCTGGGTGGCGGCCCATTCCGCCTGCGCGGCCGGGTTGCCCCGCAGATACGCCTCGAGGACGGCATCGGCATCGGGCACCATCGAGCGCAGCTTGAGGATGTTGAACACACGTCCGTTCCGCCCGATCCGGGGCTGGGTGTAAAACGGGTTGTGACCGTCCCGCGCCACGACGAATGCCATCACGAGGATGATCGGGACCCAAAACGGGATGGTGGCCAGAACAAGGACGGTATCCAGCAGGCGCTTCAGACCCGCGCGGTAGATCGCGCTGTGAGCCGGCATGCGAATCGCGGTCAGATCGCCGGGCGTCAGATCCCGCGGCGTCAGATCGACGGCGGCAACCTCAGACGCGGGCAGCCGTCTAGAAAATGTATGATCCAAAAGGGCCATCTACTGAGCATCCCCCACATGGAACGCAAAAATCGTACAAAAATTTAACGATGCTACATGTGTTGTCGGGGCAGCGCCGAATGGGCATCCGACAGGAAACATCATCTGTTAATAGGTTATAGAGAAACTCTAGGCGAAAAGCTGCCACGAGTCTGCAAAAAATCCGCCACCCTCTTGCCCCAAAGATGCCGCAATCTTAAAAATTCGTTAATTTTCAATGTTTTGTTTTTTCTATTTCCGTTGAGGCTACAACTTGTTTCATCCGGCGCGACCCATGGCGGACCGGGGCCTGGCGACACCGCGGACCGGGTCGTTCTCGACAGTATGGGCATGGGTGAAAAACTGTTCTTTATGTCGAAACAATATGCCCTGAACGACGTTGATTCGTTCTGTTTTGGCCCAGCCCGGTCTGACACGGCCCAGTCTGACCCGGCCCGGTCTGACCCGGTCGGGTCTGGCGCGCACCGCCACCCGACGCCGTGACCAATCGGCTCCTGTGCCCCGCTTCCTGTCCTGTTGTCACACCTCTTGTCTTGGGGGTGGCAGCGGGGGCATTCTGGTCTGGGGGTTCGACAGGGCCTGCCCCGAAGACCGGCGTGTTTTCAGGGATGCGCCCGCACGCCACCTTCCCGCCGCCGTATTGCCGCGTGCATGCAAGACAGATCGCCCTTATATGGATGTCAGTTTAGATCCTGCGTATTCCGTGTTTGAGAAAGGGCTGACCTTCAGGGCCGCCGACATGCCAAGCAACAGTTTTTTCATAGAGGCTTTCGGTCTGCAGGAGCGGCCCTTCACGCTCCTGCCCGATCCCGATTTCATCTATTGGTCGAAGATGCACCAGCGCGCCTATACCGTGCTGGAATACGGCGTCATGACCCGCGCACCGATCACCGTGATCACCGGCGAGGTCGGGGCGGGCAAGACGACGCTCCTGCAGAAGCTCTTGCAGGAATTCGACGAGGAGACCGTCGTCGGGCTGATCTCCAATGCCCAGGGCGGGCGCGGGGATCTTCTGCAATGGGCGCTCGGGGCGCTCGACGTGGCCTCGGACCCGGCCGACGACTACGTCACCAAGCACCAGGCCCTGCAGGCGTTCCTGATCGAGAACTACGCCCAGGGCCGCCGGGTCGTCCTGATCATCGACGAGGCGCAGAACATCTCCCGCGAGGGGCTCGAGGAACTGCGCATGATGACCAATATCAACTCGGGCAAGGACGAGCTTCTGCAACTGATCCTCATCGGTCAGCCGGAACTGCGCGAGATGATCTCGGGCTATGACATGCGCCAGTTCGCGCAGCGCGTCATGGCGAGCTTTCATCTGGGCAACATGGATCTGGAAACGACCGAGGCCTATATCCGCCACCGCCTGCGCCATGCCGGCGGCACCGGTGAGGAATTCACCCGGGGTGCGATCGCGATGATCCACAAATACAGCGACGGCGTGCCCCGTCTGGTCAATAAATACGCCGATTTCTCCATGGTCTACGCCGCCAGCGGAGAGCTTGCCCAGGTCGACGAGATGACAGTCTGCGAGGTGATCGCCGACGGTCTCTTCGTGGTGCCGGGTCACGCCCTGAAGGACGCCGCAGAATGAACGACACCATCAAGTTCTACACCCGTCTCGTCATCCGCCGCGCACCGGTGATGCTGCTTTTGCTGATCGTGTCCACCGCCATGGGGGCGGTTCTGGCCGCGCGGCTGCCCACGACCTATGAGACATCCGCCCGCCTCGTCGTCCAGCCCCAGCAGATCGCCGAGAACCTCGCCGCCTCCACCGTGCAGATCAATCCCGTCCAGGAGATGCGCCTTCTGCAGGAACGGCTTCTGACCCGGGCCACGCTTCTGGAGATCGCGCGCAGCTACGATGTGTTCGAGGACATGGACGACATGCTGCCGGGCAGTGTCGTGGACCAGATGCGCGCCGCGACCGATATCCGGGCCGGCAACGGCCGCGGCGGTCAGCCCGTCCTGGTGGAAATCGCCTTCTCGGCGCGCACGCCGCAGATCGCCGCCGCGGTGGTGAACGAATACGTCACCCGCATCACCGCCGAGAATGCGCGGCTGCGCGCCGGCGCCGCCACCGAAACCCTCGATTTCTTCGAACAGGAGGTCGAGCGCCTGACCACGGAACTGGAGCTGCGCTCGGCCGAGATCAGCCAGTTCCAGCGCCAGAATGCCGACGCCCTGCCCGACGATCAGCCCTTCCGCATGCAGCGCCTGTCGCTTCTGCAGGAACGTATGGGGGCGGCCGAGCGCGAGCGCAGCAACCTCATCGAGACCCGTGGCCGGCTGATCGAGATCTTCGAGGCAACCGGACGGGTCATCGGCACCCCGGAGATCAACCAGAGCCCCGAGCAGCGCCAGCTTGCCCGTCTGGAGGCCGATCTCGCCACGGCCCTGGCCGTCTATTCGGAAAACGCGCCGCAGGTGGTCGCGCTCAACCGGCGGATCGAGACGCTGCGCGAAACCGTCGCCCAGCAGGTCGGCGCCGATCCGAATGCCGCGGACGGTCCCGAGGCGCTTTTGAACCTGCAACTGGCCGAGATCAACACCCGCATCGAGAGCCTCGAGACGCAGATCGGCGAGATTCAGGTCGAGATGGACCGCCTCGACGGTGCGATCGGCCGGACGCCGCAGAATGCGATCACGCTGGCCGGACTGCAGCGCGACTACGACAACATCCGCGGACAATACGACCAGGCCGTCGAACGGCTCGCACAGGCCAGCATGGGCGAACGCATCGAGGTCAGCGCACGCGGCCAGCGCATCTCGCTGATCGAGGCCGCACCGGTGCCCACCGGACCCAGCAGCCCCAATCGCCCCCTTGTGGCGATGAGCGGCTTCGGCCTCGGGCTGGCGCTGGCGGCGGGGTTCTTCCTGCTGATGGAGTTTCTCAACCGCTCGGTCCGGCGGCCGGCGGAAATCGTCTCGAAGCTCGGCATCACGCCACTGGCCACCCTGCCCTATCTGGAAACCAGACGGCAGCGCATGCTGCGCCGCTTCTCCCGGATCGCGGCGGTCGTCTTCGTGGTCATCGCCGTTCCGGTGGGCCTGTGGGCGATCGACACCTATTACCTGCCGCTCGATCTTCTGGCTGACCGGCTGATCGCCCGGATCGGCCTCACCTGAGCGCGCCGGGAACCGCAACGCAGGCCTCACGACACCCTCGGCCCCCTATCGGAGAGACCAAGCACATGGAGAAGCTGCAGCAGGCGCTTCACAAGGCCCGGCGGGAACGCGACGCCACCGCAGCGGCGCAAGGCCGCGCCGTGCGCGGCGACGCACGCGGGGCCAATCACGGATCCGGTGACGGCGATACGCTTGCCGACGACGCGTGGCTGTCGATCGCGCCCGTGACGCTGGATCCCGAGCATCTGATCCGCCAGCGCATCGTCAGCCATGACAACAGCCGCGACAGCGGCGCGTTCGACATCCTGCGCACCAAGCTGATGCTGCAGATGAAGAAACACGGCTGGCGGCGGATCGCCATCACCTCGCCGACACCGGTCTGTGGCAAATCCACCGTGGTCTGCAATCTGGCCCTCGGCCTGTCGCGGCAGAGCGACATCCGCACCGTCGTGCTGGAACTGGACCTGCGCAAACCGTCGATCGCCGAGATGCTGGGGGTCCGCCCGCCCGAAGACATCGCGCGGATGCTGTCGGGCGACGTTTCCTTTCAGGATCAGGCGCTGCGCATTCGCGACAACACCGCCATCTCCATCGCGCAGAGCGCCACCAGCGACCCCACGCGGTATTTCCTCAGCGAGAAGCTCGAGGCGCGGCTGGCCGAGATCGAAGCGGCGCAGGACCCCGATCTGATGATCTTCGACGTCCCGCCGCTTCTGGCCGGGGATGACACCCGCGCCCTTCTGCGCCATGTGGACTGTGCCCTTCTGATCGCGCGCGCCGAAATGACGACCGTCGCCCAGATCGATGCCTGCGAGCGCGAGATCGCCGAACAAACCAACGTGCTGGGGGTCGTGCTGAACCAGTACCGGCACGAAGACGACACCACCGGCTACGGATACGGGTATGGCTACGGCCAATGACAGCAGCCGGGAAGGGCATAGCGGGGCTGGGCATGACGGGGCTGGGCATGATGGGCCCGTCCACAAGGCGCGCCCGACGCGCGCGGCCCGCCTGCGGCGGCTGATCGTCTCGGTCCTCGATCCGCGCGCCTGGCTGCATCTGCTGAAGATCGTCAATTACTACAACGTCACCCATGCCACGCCGGCCCGTCGTCTGACCCGGGGGCGAGCGCTCAACCTCAGCCCGACCGCCTCCCTGTCGAACCCCGAAAACATCGTTCTGGGCGAGCGTGTCCGCATCGGGGCGCATTCCAGCCTCTGGGCGGGTCCGGCGCGCGGCCGGATCGTTCTGGGCGACGACGTGGTGATCGGGCCCAACGTGATGGTGACGGCCGCGAATTACCGTTTCAACGACGGCAGCCCGGTGAACGAGCAGGCGATGAACGAGGCCGATGTGATCGTCGGCCGGGATGCCTGGATCGGGGCGGGCGCCGTCCTTCTGCCGGGCGCCCAGATCGGCGATGGCGCCATCATCGGGGCGGGTGCGATCATCCGCGGAAAGGTCGCCCCCGGCGCCATCATGGTCGGCCCGCCGGCCGGGCCGATCGGCCAGCGGCGGGGCTGGGACAATGCCACGGACGAGCCCGACCATGACCGCTGAGGCCGGGCGCAAGCGTGTTCTGGCCGTGGCCTCGGCCGGAGGTCATTTCCAGCAGCTGATGCGCATGCGGCCGGGATACGAGGCCCATGACGTTCACTACATCACCACCCTGCCCGGCCTCGCCGACAGTTTCGGCGCCAGCCCGTCGCGCCTTGCACCCGATTGCAACGCCGACCGGCCCTTTCGCGCGCTGGCCTGTGCAGGCGCGATGATGTGGCATGTGCTGCGCGTGCGGCCCCATGTGGTGCTGACCACCGGTGCCCTTCCGGGCGTTCTGGCGCTGGTCTGCGGGCGTCTGGTGGGCGCGCGGACGCTCTGGATCGACAGCGTGGCCAATGCCGAGGAACTGTCCTCCTCGGGGCGTCTGGCGCGCCGCATCGCCCATGTGACGCTGAGCCAGTGGCCCGCCGTGGCCGAGGCCGAGGGCGTGCGTTTCGAGGGGTCGGTGCTGTGACCGAAGGCGGCCCGCGATGATCTTCGTGACCACCGGCACGCAACTGCCTTTCCCCCGTCTGATCGGGGCGATGGAGCGTCTGGCGCCCGAACTGGGCGAGCGTGTCGTCGCGCAGATCGGGCCCGATACGGGGGATTATCCCGCGCTGGAGGTGGCCGGGCATCTCAGCCCCGACCGGTTCGAGGCGCTGGTCGCGGAGGCGCGGGTGATCGTGGCCCATGCCGGGATCGGTACCATCCTGAGCGCGCGGCGTCACGGCAAGCCGCTGATCGTGATGGCCCGGCGCCACGATCTGGGAGAGCACCGCAACGATCACCAGATGGCCACGCTGGCCGCACTCGGCGGGCGGGAGGGGCTTTATGCCGCCGACGATGCCGAGGATTTGGGCGATCTGCTGCGGCGCCGGGATCTGGTGCCCGGCAGGGACGCCCCCGGGCCCGAGGCGGACCGGCTCAGCGCGTTCCTGAAGGCTTGGATCTGACGAAAGACGCCCTTACGGGCCGTCCCAGTGGCGGTCGGACGCCTTGTAGCCCGCCATCCAGTCCGCCCGGTCCCGCCAGAGCCTGATATAGGTCTCGGACGCGTCCGGGCGCATCCGTCCGATCAGCTTGCCCGCAAGCGACCGCACGCCGACCCCGAACCACAGAAGCCCGAGGCCGAACGGCACCTGCCAGGCCGGCCAATGGTCGCGGATCAGCGTCGCGCGGGCCTTGAAGACGCTCGGCATCTTGTCGGCGCGGCTGAGGGCGGCGGCGCCCACCAGATGCATGATCTCGGCATCCGGCGTGACCATCGGCTGATAGCCCATGGCCTGGGCGCGCAGGCACAGGTCGGCCTCTTCCCCGTACATGAAGTATTTCAGGTCGAACCCGCCCAGTTCGTCCCAGAGCGCCTTGCGGATCAGAAACAGGCAGCCCACGACGATATCCACCTCGCGGACCGTGTCCCGCCGCCAGCCCCCCATCGCCTCGGGGGTGAAGAACTCCGAAGCCGGGAACAGCGCCGAAAGGCCGAACGCCCATGTGACCATGCTGCGGGGCGTGATGCGCATCCAGCAGGACGCGATGTTGAGGCTGCCGTCGCGAAACACCGTGCGCCCGCCCCAGATGCCCGCCTCGGGGGTTTCGCGCGCGAAACGCATCAGATTATCGACCGCGCCGTCATGACATTCGGTGTCAGGGTTCAGAAGCAGCATCCATTCGGTACGGACCGTCTCGGCCACCACGTTGTTGGCACGGGCAAAGCCGAGATTGTGCTCGGACCGGATCAGCTCGGCCTGGGGGAAGGCACGGGCGACGGCATCGGCGGACCCGTCCGTGCTGGCATTGTCGAAGACGACCACATGCATGGCGGTCTCGATGGTGGTGTCGAACAGGGTCTGCAGGGCCGCGAGGGTCAGATCGCGCGTGTTGTAGCTGATGACGACGACGGTCAGGGGGGGCGTGGCGATCCCGGTCATCGGCCCAGCCTCCGCCCGGCGCGCGCCATCGACCGCAAGTACTTGCCGTGGAGATTCGACAGCTTGAAGCGGACGTGGGACGCGCCCGGGGGCGAGAAATCCTCGTATTGCAGGGTGCCGTCGATGCGCGTGCGGCTGGCGCGCTGCGGCATGAGGCGGATCTCGGCGCCGGCCCGCTCAAGGACGTCCTTCAACAGACGCTCGGCATGCAGGGGGCCGCCGACGCGGTCGCAATGGGCCTCTGCCTCGCGGATCCTGTGTCCGTAGGCGGCCGCGGCCACCGGTGTGCAAAGCGCGAAACGGTCGTTCACCCCGTCCTCCCAATGCTGCCAGCGCGGCAGGGTGGCCACTGGTCCCGCCTCCGATCCCACCAGTGACCGCGCTGCGGTGAAAACGGGGGCGAGGCTCTGGTGATAGGTCAGGTCGGGCCGTGCGAAAAAGATCAGATCGGGGGTCCAGGCTTCGGCTGCCGTGGTGACCCGATCAAGGGAATGGAGCTGATGCACGAGGTTTCGGAGCGACCGGAAATCGTCGTCCCAGGCATCGCCGTGGGTCTTGAGGGCATCGAAACCCCGCGCCTCGAGGCAGAGATCGGGGGGTTCGATCTCCACCTGGTCGGGCGCGAGCAGGTCGTATTCATCGGGGCGCAGATCGCCGAACTCGCCCGAGCGCGGGTTTTGGATCCGCTTCTGGTCGAAGAAATGGCAGAAGACCGAGACCGTGCCGGTGGCCCGCGCCGGCTGCAGGATGTTCCGCCGGATCGAGTGGATCGTGTAGCCGAGCGACCGGGTGATCCCGAAAAAGCAGAGTGCGATGCGGGGCGTCGCAATGTTGGAAACTGTCATGATGCGAGACGGCGCCGTTGCGGTTGTCCACCCGGCCCGAGACATGCCGCAGACCGGCCGTGATGTCGAGAGGGCGCGCGATCAGTCACGGCGCTTGCGGACCCATCCCAGGAAGGTCTTGTCGGGACTGCGCAGGACCGGCCGGCCGGATCGCTGCCAGACGCCCTTCCACTCCGCCTCGAGCGCGTAGACATCATATCCCGGCATCAGCGCGCGTGCCTCGTCGAGGGTCCCGGGTGAGAGGGTCGGGGCCCCCTGCCCCGCCGCCTCGTCGAGAACCGCGTCGCGCGGCGTGACGCGGATCAGGTCCCCCGGCTCTTCGGTCAGGCGGTAATCGGGCAGGGTGTCGGCGCGGATGATCTCGCGCAGCATCGCGCGAAAGACCCTACGCGGGCTTGCAGAGCCTGATTTACGCGACAACACCTCAACCGAGACACGCCAGGAAGGCTGTGTGCCGCAATGCTTGCGCGCCAGCTCGTAAAGCCGCCGCTCCAGCGGTTTGCGCAAGGTGAAATACTCTCGGCTCAGCGTCAGGACGGACTTGGCCAGAACCGCCCGATAGAGCCAGTCCGACAGGGTCACGGACACGCTGATCATGCGGCCGCCACGGGTGCGGCGCACGATCTCCCAGGTCTCGATCAGGCCGAAGCCGGAGGTGACCTCGACCGGGTCCTCCTTCGGTCCGGTGCCGATATTGGTGGTGATGCGCGTGCCCGCCAGCCGCTCGAATGCATCGCGCAGGCGCCGGTAGCTGTCGCCGCTGGTCTCGCGCCCGGTGGCCAGCAGCAGATCATGGGCCGTGAGCGTCAGGGTGCGGGCGATGGGCCGTCCGGCATTCATCGCCGCCATCAGCTGACTGATGCAAAAGATCAGGATATCGGCGTCGAAGATCGTCGCCCGCCCCTTCACCGACGGCACGATGGTGATCTGGGCGCCCCGATGCTCGTATTCCAGCACCCGCCGGTCCGGCCGCGTGGACAGCGAAAACAGCGGATGCTCCATGGAGGCGAGGTCATGCTTGGGAACCGCCGCGAAGAAATCGCAGACGAAGAAATCGCCCATGGGCCGCGGGGCCGGGACGGCGCCACCGTTCATGACGGGATGGCCTTCAGGGGGAGGGTCACTGCTCGGTCCTCCGGGTCTGCCTTTGGGGTGCGATCCGCGCGGTGAGATGGACCACCGGGGAATCGTCGTTTCATTTACGGTCGAAGTTATCCACAGAGGCGGGAGGCGTCCAGCGATGAGCGCCGCCGGATCGGGGGATCGGAGTCGCCCCAACGTGGGTTCGGAGTCGCCTTATCGGGGGATCGGAGTCGGTATGGCTTCAGAAAGATGAAAAAAGCCAATATCAAACAATGGATTGGCAAGAAGCGGTGTGGCCCGTAACGAACTAAATAACAAAAAAATAACAGCGCATGTCATCAGGCACAGACCAATCAGCCGACACAAGCAGCCGATATGTTGCTATATGACAGTGAATGTATCGGTTTTTCTTGCGTGTATCACGTTTTCCCGTATTCTAGACAAAACACGGTACAATGAAGCCCATCATGAGCAGTGACACGCCACCCCCCTATTTCTCGATATCGCCCGACCGGGCGCTGGAAGAGCTGGGGCCATCCCGGACAACGACCGATTTCTCCAGCATTGCCGAGGCCTGCGCCCGTGGCCGTCAGGATCTGGCGCGTCGCGGTCTCGACGAGACGGGCGAGAAACGGCTGCGGCCGTTTTCGACCTGGGAAATCACGAAATACCTGATCCCCGTCGCGCCTGCCCATTTCCGGCGGGTGCTGCGTCAGAACCCCGATCTGCCGCAGGGACACTCGGAGACGGAGGGCGGCGCGAAGTGGTTCAGCCTCGACGAGGTGCTGCGGCTGCGCGCCCATTTCGGGGCGGAAGGCTCGAAGGCCAAGGAATACCTCCCCTACCGGCCGCAGGGCGCGGACGCGAAGATCGTGGCGGTCGCGAATTTCAAAGGTGGTGTCGGCAAGACCTCGACGGCGGCGCATCTGGCGATGTCGGCGGCGCTCGACGGGTATCGGGTGCTGGTGATCGATCTCGATAGCCAGGGATCGATGACCTCGATCTTCGGCGGGCGCATCGAGGATGAATGGGAGACGGTCTTCCCGCTTCTGGCCCGGCACTACGCGGCCGCGCTGCGGCAGGAGAACCAGCGCAGGCTCGACCGGGGGGAGGCGCCGCAACCGCTCGACGACATGCTGGGCGAGGCGCTGAGCACGAAGACCTCGGACGT
>JGI12210J13797_10816288_pt1 | contig 21449 bp, 11 predicted proteins | sample ElkSlonscriptome_3_FD_13797 | JGI IMG/M metagenome (IMG submission 13797)
GGGATCGACTATTTAAAGTGGGAGTTTGAATCGGGGATGCCATGTTACCTCAATGGCAAATGGCAAGATCGTGGTTGGTGGTATTTTCATTTGTATGCGATGGCGGTGAAATTGCCACTGGGGTACTGGGTACTCACTGGCGGCGGTGTGATGAGCTTGATTTGGCAGCGATGGCGTGCTCCCGACGAAGATCAACCCAATGATTCTTCTCTCGCTTTGGCGCCACTTTTGTTTGCGGTCGTATTTATGGCTTTGGTCAGTTCACAAACCGGATTCACTCATCACGTCCGCTACGTTATGCCCGTTTACGGATTTTTGTTTTTGACGGCATCGCGACTTGCCGTGGTGCTGCCGAAACGTGTGGCGTTCGGTTTCATCGCAGTTTGTCTAAGCGGAACGGTTTGGTTTCATGCCACTCATGTGGGCTTAGCGCACACGTTCTTTAACCCGATCGCCGGTGGTCCAAATGAAGGATGGCGGCACCTGAGTTACAGTAACGTCGATTGGGGACAAAGCACTTATCGAATGGTCGATTGGGTGAAAGAGCATCCAGAGCAGCGTCCAATGACGGTGCTGTTTCGATCGGACCTCGGCAGTCCGGGAACATTGATAGAAGATCAACGAGATGTTTTCACTGATGTGTCGTGGAATTTCGCAGATGACGAAATGGCTGAATTTCCAAGGCGTAACGGATGGTACTTGATTTCGTCCTACCAGATGACGCTGGAGCGAAATGCTTGGTTCCAAAACCAGACTCCCGTCGCCCAGCCGTACCCTGACGTGCTTTTGTTTTTTGTCGATCACTAACTGAACGAAATCGTCCCCCATGAAATCGTCAACTGGTAAATACTACATTGCTTTGGACCACGTTCGAGCGATCGCTATGTTCATGGTTTTCACTTGGCACTTCATTCATGTGATCGGTGGCCAATTGGCACCGCCGCCCGTTTTTCCCCTTTCCTTGTTGACCGAAGGTCATACCGGCGTCTCCCTTTTTCTCGTTCTAAGCGGCTATCTTTTTGCAAAACTTCTCGACGGGAAACAAGTGATTTACCTGCGGTTTTTGTGGAATCGCATTTTACGGCTCGCACCGATGCTGGTCTTCACCTTGTATCTGGTGGCGATGGAGACCGAATGGATGCAAGGAGACCTGCGTCCGTTGTTGAACGGAATTTTGACAGGCTTCGTCTTGCCGACGCTGCCGCACGGTGGCTGGTCGATTACGACCGAGTTTCATTTTTACCTGCTACTGCCGGGCCTCCTTTTCCTAACGAGAAAGTGGAAGCTATCGCTGCTGCTAGCGATTCTAGCGGCGATCGGACTACGAACCATCTTGTACGAACATGCGGGCGAGATCCAATCTCTGGGCTACTGGACGTTGGTCGGACGTTTTGACCAGTTCACGTGCGGGATTTTGGCTTTTCAGTTTAGACACCTCGTGATCGGACGGCATCGTTTGGTGCTGCTATTGATGCTTGGCTTCGCTGGGTTCTACCACCATTTCGATTCACTCGGCGGTTACTTCCTCGCTCCCTTCTATCCGTCGCCGTACCGAATCTGGATCATCCTGCCCACCGTCGAAGGCATCGCCTACGCGGCATTCATTGCTTGGTACGACGGTTCCTTTAGCCATTCAACCGGCCGGGCTTCCCGTTTTCTGGCTGCCATCGGAAAGTGCTCTTATTCGATTTACCTGTTGCACTTCTTTTTCGTCTTTCGGCTCGCTACCTGGGTACACCGAGACATCCTCGACCTCAGTAATCTGTATGTGGCCCTTTTGGTATCGGTCCCCGCGTTCCTGTTAATGGTCCCCATCGGGATGATTGGTTTCCGGCTCATCGAGTCTCCCTTTCTACGCTACCGAACTCATTATCTGGTGCCCCGGCCAACCTTTGACGTCGCTTCACAGTCGCTCGGTTCTACGTCGTGAAACGATCGTTTGTTAATCATTAGCAGCGGTCCAGCACGCGACCGGTTAGAGCCTACGGATGCAACCCACGCGGCGGAGCCGTCTCCAAAAAATCGCTAAGCTTTTCTGCAAACAACGGCTTTGGTTCGTTTCGGGTACAATTCGCGGCATATTCCGCACTTGGTTCCGTCGCATCCCCGGGCCGTGCAATGCTCGCGCCCGTAGTAAATGATCTGCAGATGAAGATCGTTCCATGATTCGATTGGAAACACTTTCTTTAAGTCGATTTCGGTTTGAGCAACGCTCTTTCCGTTGGTCAATCCCCAACGTTGAGCCAGACGATGAATGTGTGTATCAACGGGAAACGCTGGCTCGCCAAACGATTGTGCCATCACGACGCTGGCGGTTTTATGGCCGACCCCCGCCAAGGCTTCGAGCTCTTCAAACGTTCGAGGAACGACGCAATCATGGTGCTCGACCAACCGCTCCGACAATTTGACAAGATTCTTTGCTTTCGAATTTGACAATCCAATCGGACGAATCAAGCGCAGGATTTCCGCTTCGCCGAGTTCCAGCATTTTTTCGGGCGTCCCAGCGATATCGAACAATTCGGGCGTCACTTCGTTCACCTTTTTGTCGGTACATTGGGCACTCAAGAGCACCGCAACGAGCAGCGTAAACTCATCGCGATGGTCGAGGGGAATGGGCGGGTCAGGATAGATCGCCTGCAAGCGTAGACGAACGATGTCCGCACGTTCTTGTTTTTTCAATCGACTATTCTCTTTCTAAAGATCTAAGTGCTAAGGGTCTCAAACAAGCTCCACGACGCCAGCCCTAAATCTTAGTCGATTTCACGAATCTCCCAAGCTGGGGCGGCTTTCCAATTCCCAAACCGCCGCACGCCTGTCATACTTCTAGCATGAATCAAGCCATCCCAGCTGTCACGAGCCGTCCGATTGAACTACTTGCCCCGGCAGGCGATTGGCAATGCGCTCGCGCAGCGGTTGAAAACGGTGCCAACGCAATCTATTTCGGACTCGATTGTGGCTTTAACGCTCGCGTTCGCGCCAAAAATTTCGGACTTGCCGACCTCGATGATCTGATGAGTTGGCTGCGGGTTCGCGGCGTTCGTGGCTATGTGACGATGAACGTGCTGGCGTTTCCCTCCGAGTTGCCTCGGCTCATTGAGATCATCGAGAAGGTTGCGGCTGCTGGCGTCGATGCCGTTTTGGTCCAAGATTTCGGTGTTGCTAGGATCATCCGAGCGGTTTGCCCTGAATTGGAAATCCATGCGTCGACACAGATGAGCTTAACGAGCGCCGAAACGATCGACGTCGCCTCTGAACTCGGACTCTCTCGCGTCGTATTGGCTCGTGAGCTATCCGTCCGCGAGATCAAACAAATCACTCGCGCGACCGAGATGCCGGTCGAGTGTTTCATCCACGGTGCCCTCTGCGTGGCGTATAGCGGCCAATGTTTGACGAGCGAATCGCTGGGCGGACGAAGTGCAAACCGAGGCCATTGCGCTCAGGCTTGCCGGCTACCCTACGACTTAATTGTCGATGGCGCAGATCGCGATCTCGGCGAAGTCCGCTATCTGCTTAGCCCGCAAGACTTAGCCGGATACGCTGCGATTCCTGACATGATTGATGCAGGCGTCGCCTCGCTAAAAATCGAAGGTCGATTGAAAACGCCTGAGTATGTCGCCAACATAACTGGCCACTATCGTAGAGCGATCGACGATGCATTGAGCACTGGAAAAGTGCAGCTCGATGAAAAAGCCCGCCAAGAAATGGAGCTTTCGTTTTCACGCGGATTTTCTCCCGGGTGGATCGAAGGCAACGATCACAAGCGTTTGGTTCCCGGCATCCATTCGGCCAAACGCGGCATCCGGCTTGGCGAAGTCATCGAAGTGAAGAAAGATCGGCTCGGTGTACGCATCAACGCACCGCTATCCCTCGGCGACGGATTGGCAATCGAGCCAACCGGGTTCGTCGATTCGTCGCTCTCCATTCAAGGCGGCCGCGTTTATTCTCTCGACGACAACCATGGAAACCGTTTGGAATCGGCCGAGCAAAACGATTGGGTTTGGATCGGATTCGGGCGAGGTGAAATTGATTGGCAAAACGTCCAACCAGGCGACGCGGTTTTCAAGAACGATGATCCCAAGTTGAATCGCCGCTTGCGGCAAAGTTTCGCAGGCGATGATTCTCGTAGTCGCCAACCAATCGACGTCACCGTTCATGCGGAAGTGGGCAAATCGCTACGGCTTTCCGCGGTCACGGAGAATGGTTTAGCGATCGATGTCCAAGGCAAACAGGAACTTGAGGTCGCGCGGAAACATCCGGTCGACGAGAAGCTACTACGTGAAAAAATTGGCCGCATGGGAAGCACGTCTTTCGAACTGCGAACGCTTCGTGCAAATATTGTCGGCAAACCGATGGTCCCGACGAGTTTACTGAATCAACTTCGCCGGGACCTAACCGATGCGCTAACCGAAAAACTCTGTGTGGCGCCAAAGCGGACGATCGATATCGCCGCAGGCCGAGCATTACTCAAGCCACTCGGTAACGCTCTCCCACCCGATGGCGACCCCCCGAGCAACCCATCTTTAGCTGTCCTGTGCCGAAGACTTGAGCAAATCGAAGCGGTTTCGCAAGCCGACCCCTCCTGCTTGATCTACACCGATCTTCACGATGTACGGCAATACAAGGACGCCGTTCGAATCGCACATGCCAACGGTGCCAAAATCGGTATCGCCAACGTGCGAATTCAAAAGCCAGGCGAAATGGGATTGTTGCGAGTCCTTCACCGGCTCGATGCCGATTGTTTTTTGGTGCGAAACTTGGCGGCGCTGCGGTATCTACGTGAAACCAACAAACCGCTTATCGCTGACTTCTCACTCAATACCGCCAATCATCGATCGGCCGAGTGGCTGACCAACCAGGGGGCCGAGCGAGTGACGGCGTCGTACGATTTGAACCGCGATCAATTGATGGACTTGGTTGCGTCGATACAAACCAGTCAACTCGAAGTCGTCGTTCATCAACACATGCCGATGTTCCACATGGAGCATTGTGTGTTTTGTAGCGTCATGTCACCAGGCACGAACAAGACAAATTGTGGCCGGCCCTGTGACCGTCACCTCGTCAAACTTCGTGACCGAGTCGGGGCCGAACATCCGCTTGAAGCCGACGTCGCATGCCGCAACACCCTTTACAACGGGACCGCACAAAGTGGTTCAGAGATTGTCGCTGACCTGATTCGAAATGGTATCCGTTGGTTCCGTGTCGAATTGCTCCAGCAAAACGCGGCTGAAACAAAGCAAGTCGTCGAGACCTATCAAAAATTGCTCGCCGGTGAGTTGTCGGGCGGCGACGTATGGCGAACCCTTCAAGCGACCAACCGGTTGGGAGTCACGCGAGGCACGCTCGAATCGAAGCGAAACCCGCTAGCGATTCTATAGAAGGGCGTGCGACCCTCCCTCGCTTTGCCCTTTGCCGCGTTGTATCCCAACCTCTTTATTCTTCGTTTTGGGGTGCATCGTTTTCCGGTGCTTCGGGCAGATTGCCATCTACCACGTGGCCTTCGACCGTGTTCCCATCCACCGCGGCGATTTCGGCTGGAGCATCCGATTCTTCTTCGGGCGGAACGCGAACGACAGCGATCAGGCTGTCGTCTTCGTCAACATTCATGATTCGAACGCCTTGCGTATTGCGTCCAATCACATTGATGTCGGCTGCTTTGATACGTTGCAGTTTTCCCTTGCTGGTCATCATGAACAACTCGTCGTCATCGTTCACGCGGGCGATTCCGATGACACTGCCGTTGCGCGCACTTGTACGAATATCGCGAATGCCTTTGCCACCACGTTTTTGAGTACGATAGCGTGATCCGGAGGAGCTGTTTTCTTCTTCGGATGCCTCTTCGTTGGAATCCTCGCTCGTATCCTCTCCTGCTTCTTCGTCATCATCACCCGCATCATTGTTCAACTCGAGAGCCGCATTGGGGCCGAAGAAGGTTCGTTTACCGAAGCCCTTCTCACACACGGTTAACAAGGTAGCATCGGGATCGGCAACAACCATCCCAACGACGCTATCGCCCTTCGATAGCCGGATGCCTTTCACGCCCGAAGTATTTCGGCCTGTAGGACGAGCGTCGGATTCACGGAAGCGGATCGCCATACCCGATGCGGTGACCAGAACGACTTCATCGCCAGGCCCAATGACGGCGGCGTCGACCAATTCGTCTCCTTCGCGAAGTTTGATCGCGATGATCCCATTTTTCTTCGGACGGCTGTACTGTTCGAGCGGCGTCTTTTTGACCAAGCCGCTACGAGTTGCCATGACGACAAAGTAGCCTGCTTGATCGAAATCACGGACGGCTAAGCATTCGGCAATCTTTTCGTCTTCGCTGAGGTTCAACAGATTGACGATCGCGCGGCCTTTGGAGTCACGTGCCAATTGCGGCAAGTCGTACACCTTTTGCCAACGCACTTTTCCCGTCGTCGTCAAGAACAGCAAATAGGCGTGCGTACTGGCAACGAACAAATGCTCGATCGGATCCTCTTCGTCGGTCTTGGCCCCCTTGAGTCCTTTGCCGCCGCGGCGTTGTGTGTTGTAGACGCTTGTGGGTGTGCGTTTGATGTAGCCACGATGGCTGAGCGACACGACCATCGTTTCCTCGGTAATCAGATCTTCTAGATCGATGTTGCCGAGTTCCTCCATGCTGATTTCGGTTCGCCGTTTGTCGCCAAAACGCCGAACCATCTCTTCCAAGTCTTCTTTGATGATCGAATTGATGCGAGCTTGACTCGACAAGATGTCCAAGTAATCGGTGATCTCTTCGAGTAGTGCCGTATGTTCGCCAATCAGCTTTTCTTGCTCGAGGTTGACCAATTGGCCAAGCGTCATCCGCATGATCGCGTCGGTTTGGACACTGGTCAGCGTATAGTTTTCCGCTTCCCCGCGTTCGAGCACGAATTGATTGTAACCGTTATCACCCAGCGCCCGCTTCATCATCGCAGCGGGACATTCGATTTGCATCAAACGCTGCTTCGCTTCGGGCTGAGTTTTGCTTTCGCGAATCGTACGAATAATCTGGTCGATATCGGCAAGCGCTAAAAGCAAGCCTTCGACCGTATGCTTTCGGCGGCGAGCCCGGGCGAGCAGGAACTGAGTCCGGCGGCGAATGACGGTGACACGATGCCGCAAGAATTCTTGAAGGATTTCCTTTAGTGTTAGCTCACGTGGTTTGCCGTCCACGAGTGCCAAGAAGATCAGAGAAAACGTGTCTTGCAGTGGCGAGAATTGATAGAGCTGGTTCAGCACCACGTCGGGATCGGCATCGCGTTTCAGCTCGATCACTAAGCGAACCGGTTCCTTCAAGTCACTTTCATCGCGAATGGCCGAAATGCCCTTAATCCGTTCCCCATTAACGAGCGCCGCGATCTTTTCGATCACGCGGTCACGGTATTGCTGGTAAGGAATTTCGGTCACGACGATTCGCGAACGACCGCCTTTCATCTCTTCGATGCGGCAACGGGCCCGCACGACAACGGTGCTTCGGCCTGTTTTGTAGCCTCGGCGGATTCCAGCACGTCCGCAGATAATGCCGCCAGTCGGGAAGTCGGGGCCCGGGATGATTTCGCACAATTCATCGATCGACATGTCGGGTCGATCGATCAGTTGAATCAAGGCTTCACAAACCTCGGTCGGATTGTGGGGTGGGATACTGGTCGCCATCCCGACCGCAATCCCGCCACTGCCGTTGATGAGCAGGTTCGGGAATTTGCTCGGCAGCACCGTCGGTTCGGTGCGAACTTCATCGTAAGTGGGAATGTAGTCGACGGTATCGAGTTTCAAATCGCCGAGCATCGCAGCGGCGACCGCACTGAGCCTCGCTTCGGTATACCGCATTGCCGCAGGAGGCAATCCCGCGACGCTGCCGAAGTTTCCTTGTTTGTCGATCAACAACGATCGCATGTTCCATTCTTGGGCCATGCGAACCAAAGTCGGGTAGATCACGCTTTCACCGTGCGGGTGATAGTTACCCGACGTATCACCCGAGATTTTTGCACATTTGACTCGCTTGCTACCGGGGCCGAGATTCAAGTCGTTCATCGCGACCAAAATTCGCCGCTGACTCGGCTTCAGCCCATCACGGACGTCCGGTAACGCTCGGCTAACGATGACGCTCATCGCATAGGTCAGATAGCTTTCACGAAGTTCATCCTCGATCGGCAAATCGATCATCCGAAACGCGCCGGCTCCTCCTTCGGACCCGCCCGCCGGGATATCACCGCCATTGCCATTACCATTACCGTTACCGTTACCGTTACCGTTACCGTTACCGTTACCGTTACCGTTACCGTTATCACTGCCATTGCCTGAATTGCTGCCCGAACTACCGCCGGATGGTTCGGGGGAGGTCGATTCTTCCTGGCCTTCTTCGTTGTTGTTGTCGTCGTCTGCCAACGTGCTGTCCTAACAGGAGTGATGGTGCGAAAAACACCCAGTTTGAGCCAAGATTGGCTCTGTTTATCGAGGGGCAAAGTCTACCATGTTGCCGTTTTTGACACAACGGGCCAGCCTTTTTTCAGAGAGCGTGCAAGTCGTGATCTGTAAAGGACTTAGGATCTTGTTGGGATGATCGGCGCGGCGCAGCGAAACTCTGACCTATCCCAGGGGTTGTATTAGAGGCACAAATGCTAATGTGCTGATTTTCACGGCAGGTTGCTGGTTTTCTTGCAAAGTTGCTGAGAGTCGCCGATACGGTGACTTCATCATGTGATTACCATATTAGTAGTTCATGCTCCTTATTCTTCGATCCGGCGTTTGGGCATTTCCAAACCTACCGCTACTCCACGTCCTCGAATACTCCTCGAATGAACAAATCGTTTCACCTGAGTGCGTCCTTCACCGTTATTGCGGCCCTGTTTCTATCGTCGCACGCAGCGGTCGTTTTCGCTCAGCAGACCGAAACTCAGCAGACCGAAACTCAGCAGACCGAAACTCAGCAGACCGAAACTCAACTTGGGGCGACGGAAAAGATGCCCGATATGGCACCCGAAACCATGCCGGATGCACCCGCACCGAGCGGCTTGAACGATCAGTTGGTGCTGAATTTCTCGGGTACGTCGTGGGCGGATGTGCTCAATTGGTATGCTGAACAAGCGGATTTATCGCTACAGATCGATCGCTACCCCACCGGTTCGGTCAACTATGTGGATCCCACACGATCGTACAGTGTCGACGAAACGCTCGACATTTTGAATCGTTTGCTATTAGATCGCGGCTACGCTTTGGTTCGCCGCGGGCGAATGTTGTTGCTGATCGATTTGGAAGTGGATAACGCAGCAAACTTGATCAGTGAGTTGGCGGAATTGGTCAACCTTGATGAGCTCGATGGCCGTAGCCAGAGTGATATTGTCAGCAGTGTTTTTCCGCTCGGTAGCTTGACACCCGACGCGGCTCGCGAAGAACTCGCGCAACTGATCGGACCATGGGGCCGGCTCATAGTTCTCGACAGTGCTCGGCAAGTGAAAGTGACCGAAACGGTCAGCAAGTTATTGGCGATTAAGAAGCTACTCGAAAATGCGCAAGAGACCGAGTCGAACGTGGTCGAAATCGTGCTCAAGAATCGCGGTGCTGACGAGATACTCGAGATCGCTCGCCCCCTTCTGGGATTAGAGGATTCGCAGAACTCAAATGATTCGATTCGCATTTCCGTCGGTGCCTACGGTGAGCGGATCTATGCAACCGGATTGCCTGGGAAAGTCAGTTTGCTTGAGAGCATCGTCACCAAAGCCGACAAACCACTGGCGACTGCCGACGAAGCTGCGGGTGCCGAAACGGTAAAACCGTTGTTTGAAACGCATGCGGTTACGGTTGCCGACAGCTCGACGGTGTTTGATGTGTTGCAGACCTTATTGGCGGGTACGCCCGACGCACGCATTGCGATCGACCCGAAAACAAGATCGATCGTGTCCTATGCCCGGCCCGAAACGCAAGCGTTGATCGCCGCGACGATTGCCAAATTGGAAGGCAGCGGCCAAGAATTTAAAGTGATCAATCTGAGACAGCTTGATCCTGCCCAAGCGTTGCTGACGATCAACAAGTTTTTCGGAGTCACCGAAACGGGCGGTCAAGGTCCGATCGTCGATGGTGACCCTGCCACCAATCGGCTTTGGATTCGAGGGTCAGCCGAACAGATTGCGATGGTCGAAAAACTGATTGGCGAACTCGAGGGCAACGATGTTTTGGGAAAACTTGGCGACAAGGTCCGTATGCTGCCCTACAACGGGTCGGCTGGGATGGATGCACTGAAGCAAGTTCAAGACGTTTGGTCTGTACTCGGGCGCACGAATCAAATTCGCACCGTCGCTCCGTCGAGTGACTTATCCAATGGTTCTTCGGGAACACGACCGGGAATCCCAGACCGTCGGATTCATTCCGATTCGCGGATTGATGAAAAGGATGCTGGCGAAAAGCGTGGGAACGAGCAAGAGCAAGACTTTCAATCTCCCGTGAAATCGGGTGCCGATGAAGCAACCGATTTCACCTTTTTACGTCCCCAAGCGGCTCCGCCGACGACCTTCATCGCAACCCAATCGAACCCGTCCGATGCGGTCGTTGACAATGATCCGCCTTCGATCAAATTCGATTTTGAAGGTGCCGATATCGTCGTACAATTCACGGCGGCAGGCATGATCGTCGCCTCCGAAGATACCGAGGCGCTCGACACCTTCGAAGCGCTGATGCAATCGTTCGCTCCTAACACGACGTCCCAATCCGATCTGCCGACCATTTTTTGGCTCAAGTATGCCAAAGCCGACGCAACGGCTGAATTGATCTCCACGATTCTTGGCGGTGCCGAAAGCTCGCTTTCGTCGATGACCGATACGATGACCAGTGGGCTAGGCGGAGGCATGCTCGGGTTGTTGGGGATGGGGGGTGGCGGCGGTGATGAATCGACAGCCCGATCCGTGTTGACTGCGACCGGATCAATCAGCATTGTTCCCGATGCTCGTCTGAATGCGTTAATCGTCCAAGCCAATCCGATCGATCTGGAATTGGTGGAAATGATTTTGCGGAAATTGGATATTCAAGAGAGCCCCGAAGATATCGAGTTGGTAGCCAAGCCAGAATTGATTCCGATCATCTACCAAGATGCGAAAAACGTAGCAGAGGTGGTCAAAAGTGTGTTTGCCGACCGCATGAAGGACAGCTCTCAATCGAGCGGTCGTGGTGGTGGACAACCAAGTCCTCAAGATTTAATCGCGGCACTGCGGGGTGGCGGTCGTGGTGGTGGTGGCGGTGGTAGACAAGCCACACAGAGCGAGCCCTCGAAAATCATCGTCGCAGTGGACGAGCGTAGTAACTCCCTTGTCGTAACCGCGACACCGCAAGATTTCGAGGAAGTCAAACAACTGGTTTACGCACTTGACGAAGGTGGGATGCAGACCGAAGAGAGCGTCGAGGTGGTGACGCTAAAAGGAAACATCAAAGCCGATGTCGTTCGCATGGCACTCGAGTCCGTCCTCGGCACGACGACCAAAACGACAACCGGTTCATCCAACGCATCGGCTTCGAATTCATCATCCAACACGTCGAATGCCGCCGACCAAGCGGGCAGCGACGAGATTCGTCGTCGCATCGAAATGTTCCGCGCCATGCGCGAACGGGGTGGCGGAGGTGGCCGAGGTGGGGGCGGCAACACAGGCGGCGGACGAGGCGGCGGTAACACAGGCGGCGGTGGTGGCAACACAGGTGGCGGACGAGGTGGCGGCAGATAAGTCGGAATCCAGGCTTTAGCCGCTCCAGATCGCCTCCCCGGAACCGCCTAATGGCTACACTCCAACCAATGCACTCCATTCACTGAACACGAAAGATAGCACGATGCAAGCTGGAGAAATCCTGAGACGCCGTGGACTGCTTAGTAGCGAACAACTTGAGCAGAGTCGGAAAAACCATTCGCCCAATGTGATTCAGTCCGCAATCGACCTCGGCTATGTTGGAGAGCGAGAGGCGATGCAGGCGCTCGCCGAAGAGGTCGGACTCGACTATGTTGACCTCCGCGAAATCGATGTGGACCTAAAAGCGTTGGAAGGATTCCCGCAAAAGCTGATCTATCGGCAATCGTTGTTTCCGATCGGTATCGACGATGGCATGATCATTGTTGCCACCTCCGATCCGCTCGATCTGTACCCTCTCGATGAAGCGAGCGCGGTAACGGGCAAGAGCATTGTACCGGTCGTGGCCGAACGAGCCGAAATTGCTCGTTTGGTCAAACAGCATCTTGGCGTTGGTAGCGAAACCGTCGAAGGCTTGATGGCGGCAAAGGTCGATGACGATGTCGAACTGCTCGACCAAATCGAAACCGACGGCAGCGAACTGAGCGAGATGGCTCAGGAAGCATCGGTCGTCCGCTTGGTCAACGAAATTTTGCTCGAAGCGATTGAAACGCGTGCCAGCGATATTCATATCGAAACGCAGTCCGATGGACTGCAAATTCGTTACCGAATTGACGGCATCTTGCACCCTCAACCCACACCACCCGAGATCAACCGTTTTCAGGCAGCCATCATCAGCCGCTTAAAGATCTTGGCACGTTTGAACATTGCTGAAAAACGATTGCCACAAGACGGACGCATTAAACTTCGCGTTCATGGACGTGAGGTCGACATCCGGCTCAGCGTGATCCCGATGATTCACGGCGAAGGCTTGGTGATGCGTGTCCTCGACAAATCGTCGATGGTCTTCGATCTTCGTAGCCTGGGGATGAACGAAGAGGTTTACAACACGTTTAGCGAAATCATTACCTACCCGCACGGAATCGTCTTGGTGACCGGGCCAACGGGTTCGGGAAAAACGACGACCTTGTATAGCAGCTTGTTGCAAATCCGAAGCCCTGAGACAAAGATCATCACCACCGAAGACCCTGTCGAGTATCAACTCGATGGGATCAATCAAATCCAAGTTCATCCGAAGATTGGGTTGACGTTTGCCGCGTCACTGAGAAGTATTTTGCGGCATGACCCCGACATTGTTTTGGTGGGTGAAATTCGCGATTTGGAGACTGCCGAAAATGCGATCCAAGCCTCTTTGACCGGCCACTTGGTCTTCAGTACGCTGCATACCAACGATGCCGCCGGTGCGTTTACCCGAATGGGCGATATGGGCGTCGAACCGTTCTTAGTAGCAGGCACCGTCGAAGCGGTCATGGCTCAACGACTCGTACGGCGACTGTGCAAGCACTGCAAGCAAGCCGTGAAGCCGGATAAAGCAGATATCCCCGCCGATTTTCCCTGGGATCGTTTTTCCGAACACATTGGCGGTGCCGTGCTATACCAAAGCGTCGGATGTCGTGAATGCCGGCACGTGGGCTATACTGGGCGAATGGGTATCTATGAATTACTAGTTACCAATGAAGAGATCCGTCAATTGGCGCAGGACCGAGCGAGCAGCTGGGATATTCGTCGAGCGGCGATTAAACATGGTATGCGAACCCTGCGAATGGACGCTTGGGATAAAGTCATCGCCGGGCAAACGAGTATTGACGAAGTCCTCCGCGTGACTCGTGGCGAGGCCGTTTAACCATGCCTATGTTCAGCTACATTGCACGCGACATGACGGGCAAACAAGTCTCTGGGACGATCGAAGCGACGGGGCATCGAGAGGTGGCTGCGATCTTGTCCGAGCGATCCCTGTTCCCCGTCAACGTCGAAGACACAACGAAGTCGTCGCGTGGATCGCTGGCATCAGTGTTTGGCCGAAAACAAAAAGTGAACGGTCAAACGATGTCGATCTTCTACGGACAATTGGCATCGCTGCTTCGTGCCGGCGTACCGATGATCCGCTCGCTCAACGTACTGGCGTCCCAGACGTCCGATAAAGTGCTGAAGGAAGTGGTCGGCGACATTCGCGCCCGTGTCGAAGATGGTGAACCGCTCGGCCAAGCATTCTCTCGTTACCCAGGCGTGTTTAGCGAGATGAGTGTCAACATGGTCCGTGCTGGTAGCGAAGGTGGGTTTCTCGAAGATGCACTCGAGCGAGTGGGGGCGTTCACAGAACTACAAGAAGACTTAAAAGGCCGAACCGTTAGCGCAATGGCTTACCCGGTTTTCTTGTTCTCAGTCGGTACCGTTGTCATCACCGTCTTGCTCGTTTTCTTTGTTCCGAAGTTTGAGATGTTGTTTGAGCGACTTCGAAAAAAAGGTCAAATGCCTTGGGCAACCGAAGCGCTATTATCGTTCAGTAATTTCTTGCAAAGTTATGGCTGGATCGTTTTGGTTTTGGCACTGATCGCATTCGTACTCGTGAAGATGAAGCTCAATAGTGATTCCGGAAAAGACTTGGCGGATTCGATCAAGTTAAAGATTCCGGTACTCGGTGACATTCTGATGAACCTGGCGGTCGCTCGCTTTTGCCGAGTGCTGGGGACGCTGCTAGGCAATGGGGTCCCGATCATCAAGTCATTGGAAATCAGCCGCAGTGCGACGGGTAATCGATTGTTAAGCCGATCGATCGCCGATGCGACCGAGAATATCCGCAGCGGCGAGAGTCTGGCCACCCCATTGAGGGCTTCGGGTTACCTGCCCGTCAGTGTGACCGAGATGATTAGCGTAGGCGAAGAGAGCAACTCGCTCGACACCGTCCTTCCGGAAATCGCCGACTCGCTCGAAAAGCGAACGTTTCGAAGACTCGATTTATTCGTTCGTCTGTTGGAACCCATTATGCTACTCGTCATGGCAATTTTGGTCCTAGCGGTCGTGATGGCGTTACTCGTCCCCGTGTTGAAGAGCAGCACCTCGCTGTAATTCAGCCGCTTCCTATGTCGATTTTCGTAAGGCTTCTTCGGAGTCGGTGTAAGTGCTCATGATTTTGCTGTTTTGGCGATCGTATCGTGCGTGATTTCTGCACCTCACCGGGTGCAGCCGTCAGATGGCATTTCACTCTTCACGCTGGCGAAAGGAGGTAGAATGAGGGCCGGCCGCTAAAATGATTGTCCATGCCGAACGAAATCACGAACAACTCCGATTCTAACTCCAAGGAACTGCCGCATTGACCCTTCGCATCCTCATCCTCCGCTACGGCGGTGCTATCTTGCTTGGACTCGTTAGCTGTTTCGCGATCGGCGATCATGCCGCCGCTAGCGATGCCGCAATAGTCGCAAACGGGACGACAGAATTGCCCCAGGCCTCTGCCCAGCATTTGCCTCGGTGGCGTGGTTTCAATTTGCTCGAAAAGTTTTACTTGAAACAACGTGACGATTCGAGCGTGGCTGAGAATGGACCCTATTTGGAAGACGATTTTCGCATGATCGGGGACCTTGGATTCAATTTCGTTCGCCTGCCAATGGATTATCGAATTTGGATAAAGAACGGTGATTGGAATCAAATCAATGAAGAACAACTCCAACAAATCGACCAAGCGGTTGAATGGGGTCAACGCTACGGCGTTCATGTGATGATGAACTTTCATCGGGCACCCGGGTACACGGTTGCCTCACCGGCCGAGCCGACGTCGTTGTGGACGGATGCCTCAACTCAGAAGGTCTGTGCGAAGCATTGGGCCATGTTTGCCAAGCGATACCGCAATGTGCCGAGTCGTAGCCTTAGTTTCAATCTGTTCAATGAACCGTCCGATGTTTCGGTCGAAAAGTATGTCGAGGTGGTTCGCAAGATGGCCGAAGTGATTCGCCGCGAAGATCCCGATCGCTTGATCGTCGCGGATGCTCTGAATTGGGGTTCGGAACCAGTGCCTGCGATGATCGGGTTGAATGTTGCCCAATCGACTCGAGGTTACACGCCTTTTGATTTGACACACTACAAAGCGGAATGGGTCAATGAGGAGGGAGTCCGGTCGATACCAAGTTGGCCACGAGTTTCCGCAGGCGGATTTCTGTATGCACCTGGGAAAAACGATCTATCCAAAGAAGCCCGCATGCCGCTGCAAATCAACGGTGACTTCAAAAAACAGCAAACCCTTCGTATTCACGTCAACAAAGTTTCCGCTCGTGCGAATTTTGTTGTCAGGGCGGACGGTGATACCGTGTGGGAAAAGTCGTTTGTGTGTGGACCTGGCCAGGGCGAATGGAAAAAATCGGTCTACAAGTCGGAGTGGAAGGTGTACGAAAACCAATACGACCGCAGTTATGATGTCGTCATTCCAGCAGGCACCCAGCAGATTGAACTTGCGGTAACCGACGGTGATTGGATGTTGATCGAGGAACTCGGTTTTAGGATCAACGGTAACGATGCCGAGCAAGTCCTTCGCTTGGGACGCGATTGGGGAGGCAAGCCGGGGCAGGTAACCTTTCAAGGTCATGATGCGAAGATTCCGTTTGTTGGTCCTGTGATGGAAGACCGCCAGTGGCTTTGGGAAAAATCGATCGTTCCTTGGGTCAAAGCAAAGCAAAGGGGCAGTGGCGTGATGGTGGGCGAATTCGGCTGCTACAAGTACACGCCTCACGCCGACACGCTTCGCTGGATGGAAGATTGTTTAGTCAATTGGCAGAAGGCAGATATGGGGTGGGCGCTATGGAATTTCCGTGGCCCGTTCGGAGTCCTCGATAGCGAGCGATTGGATGTCAACTACGAAGACTACCGCGGATACGAGCTCGATCGCAAAATGTTAGAGTTGTTACAAAAGCACTAAGCGATTGGCCTTGTGTTTCCGCACGCCACGAAACGATCCCAATAGTTCCTTGTGCTCGCATCACCCTCTTGTAAGCACCTCAACAAACATGTTTGAGAAAATTAAGCCTGAATGGATGCCGTTGCTATGAAATTCATTCTATAACGGAACCATTTCATTTTTGGTGGCGTATTTGCCTTAAAGGTCATCAAGACTTGGGCGAGTCCAAGGATTGCGGTAGGGGCGGGCGAGATATCCGTTCGCTTCGTCATCGTCCACCACTTTGCCTTGTTTGGGATCAAAGACCAATTCGCGATCGAGTTCCATCGAGAGATTGGCCAAAATGCAGGAAGCCGATGAGATGTGTCCTTCGCTGATGTCAGCGACGGGGCGAACGCCAAGGCGCCGGGCGTTGAGAAAGTCTAACATGTGTGCCCTCGTTGCCGGAGCTGCGAAAAGTTCCGTTGCTTTATGCTGTTGATCTTCGGGATACTCGTCTCGCTGGTCGACGTAGTCGCCATGGACGGGTGAGCCTTTTCCATTGGGCAGAAAATCGTAGCTGCGCACGCCCAGTTTCAACGTGCCATGCTCACCATAAAGGACCGCGCCCCACGGATAATCTGGGTCAGGATTCTGGCCCCAATTCCGCTGAGTCCACACGACTTGCAGATCGGGAAAATCGAAGACCGCCGTTTGTGTATCGTGCGTGTTGATCCCCGTTCCAGGAGGGCGCATCATGATCCCCCCCGACGCTGAAATCCGCTGCGGCCATTTTAGGTCGAGAAAGTAGCGAACCAAGTCGAAGAAGTGGACACATAGATCCCCCGTTTGACCATTGCTGAATTCACGGCAACCGCGCCATCGACGCGGATGAATCCCTGGACAGTAAGCCCTCCATGTCGCCGGTCCCACATAGGTTTCCCAGTCCAGATGCTCCGGTGGCGGTTCGCTCGGTGGCAACGCACCCGCATCACCGTAATAGCTGTGGATGCCCACGTAAGCGACTTTGCCCAGCTTCCCCGAATTGAGAAAACGATCGCGTGCTTCCAACAAGTGTGGGGTGCTTCGCCGCTGCAAACCGACTTGAACCGTCCGCTGGTACTGTTTCGCCGCAGCGACCATCGCTTGACCTTCACCGACATCCCAACTGATCGGCTTTTGAACGTACACATCCGCACCTGCCTGACAGGCTTCGATCATCGGCAGGCAATGCCAATGATCGGGGGTGCCAATGATCGCTACATCAGGACGTTGTTCCCGAAGCAATTTACGATAGTCGCCATAAGTCGGCGGCTGTTTTCCTGACGGTTGCCGTTGTGCCACCAAAGCGGACGCTTCTTGCAGCATTCGTTGATCGACATCGGCCAGCCCCACGACATCGACCGGAGCGACTTGGAGGAGATGAAACAAATCGGTCTTACCGTACCAACCACAGCCAATCAGTCCCACTCGAATCGGCGTTTCGCTCTCCATTGCAAAGACACGTGGGCTAAGCCCCGCCATTGAAGACGTAGCGACAGTTGTTCTTAAGAAATCCCGGCGGTGCATCTGGTAATCTTCCGTTTCATTGATCGTAACGACCTTTTTTGCATCCAATTGTTGAGAGTCAATTCTAACCCACTGGTGAGGCTTTATCGACCGCAAACGCCAGAAACCCTAAGTTCCGTCTGTTTTGTGAACCGACGGCCCGCTAGCCGCGGGTGTCCCAGGAACCCTGTCGAGTCGCTCCAGCAGATATTGCTATACGGGCTCAAGGGGATGGCTTCCTATGCCCACCATGCTCGTCGGCTCGGCAAGACTGACGAAGAAGTCAATGCATTTATGGAGAAAGCGTTATTCTCGACCGTCACGAAAGTCAATTTTGACGTCGACAGTCTGCTGGAGCTGTTTCTAAAGTGCGGCGAGACTAACCTCAAAGTCATGAAGATGCTCGATGAAGGCCACGTTGAAGTCTGCGGAAAACCGCGTCCAACGACGGTCGATCACGGTAGCAAGGCAGGCCCCGGGATCCTGGTCACCGGCCATGATATGGTCGACCTAATGCACTTACTCAAACAGGTCGAAGGAACCAACATCAACGTTTAAACTCATGGTGAAATGTTGCCTGCCCACATGTACCCTGCACTTGGCGACCACCCAAATTTGGCTGGTCACTTTGGGGGTGCGGTGGCAAGTCCTCCAAGAACCTGTCATAGTATCCATCGACCTTCATTAGATTGGTTTCATCCTCAACAACCTCTGGCCTCGGATCGGGATTGGTCACAAACCCATTGGAGATCAACTCCCACAAACCACTTGATTCGACAAAACAAATGATCGGGATGTTCGCGGGCCGCTCGTACCAAAGGTAAAATCAAAACAACCAAAATCGCGATAACCACGACAATGACAAACACCTTCGCGAGATTTCATGAAGGTTCCCTAATTGCGATTTAAGAACTAGCTTTCATCGAAATGCCAGCACCCTCGAGAGGATTCGAACCTCCGACACCCGCTTTAGGAAAGCGGTGCTCTATCCCCTGAGCTACGAGGGCGAGTATAACTTGCGTTCACCCTTTCGCAGTATAGCTTGTCATCGGTCCCTGCAAAACCCAGTCCAGTTCGCTCGCCAGCGAAGGAAACTGAGCCGACGGCACTTGCCGCGGATTCCACAAGAATGCATCCCACGGAACCCGCGGCTAGCGTCGTCGGCTCAAAAAACGGACTTCCACCATGCCAAAAACGGAAACCGAAAGTACGCAGCGTTTCGAACATGCTAGTCGGTGGAAATCGATGCTTCGCCGAATTGTGAAGCTTACGGTGATGATCGTGGTCGTCGTCGGTTTGGTACTGGCGACCCGCTCGGCGCTGCGGCAATGGCAGTTCGAAGCCAGCCGTCTCAATGAGAAAGTGACACAGGTTGAACTGGAAATCGCTAGCCAGTCGGATGGTGAACAGCGGGAGGCGTTGATCCAAAAGCGAAACCAATTGCGTCGCAGTGTACCAACGCTTGGGAATTTGTACTGGATGCGAATTGCGATGGCGGCTGCTTTATACGCCGTCGGACTGCTCCCCAGCGCCATGGTACTCGGCGGATGGTTGGCCGTGTTTGGGCATCGCCCAAACCGTTTGCTCGTTATCGCGGCGCAAACGCTTGGACATATCGGCAAATATGTACCGGGCAAGGCGATGGTCGTGGTGATGCGAGTGGGTGTTTTGTCCAAGGCATCGGTTCCAGCGGTGCCAGCGACGATTAGCGTATTCTTGGAAACCTTTATGATGATGGCGGTCGGTGCAGCGGTTGCGGGTGTGATCATTTGCACCCTGCCCGTCCCGACTTGGATGATCGCCGCTGCGGCGATTGGTACAATCGTCGCTAGTCTGCCCACACTTCCTCCGCTACTTCAACAAATCACCAACCGGCTAATCGGACGAGAGATGCGGCTAGGCGGTCCTGCGTGGGCCGCCTGTGCGAGCGGCTGGGGGTGGTCGATTTTGTCTTGGCTTTGCATTGGCAGCTCGTTTGCCATGCTCGTTTCAGCAATCCCATCGGCATCGAATCCTGCGAGCTTGGCGACATCCTTTTTCTCGGTGTGGCCGATGTCGACAGCCGCCATTTCGCTAGCGATGGTAATTGGGTTTGTTTCCTTGATTCCTGGGGGTGCGGGGGTAAGGGAATTTGTGCTTGCGACGATTTTGGGATTGGCGATCGGAGCAACCCAAGCCTTGTTGGCCGCAATCTTGGCGCGTTTGGTTTTTATCGTCGTCGAATGTCTGATGGCGATGATGGCATCGCTGTATGTTCAGAGATGGTCGTTCAACCGCATGCCCAGCGGGCCTCGCGGTTGAACGAGTTATCGCCCCATTCGGTGCCATGTCGCGACATCCTCCGAACACACGGTGGAACCATGCACCACACGTGACCATTGTAGCGGTTGTGACGCTGGAAAAGCCATCGTTCTTGCCTAGTCGTTCAACGAAGGGTCCCAAGCTCTAGCCTGGCGCAAAGCCGCTTACTATTTTGGTAGAGTGAAACAGTACGGTCATCATGCGGGGAATCCACGCGATTACCGCTACTGACTATATTACCTAAGTGGCTGCGATTAATCGAATGGATCTCCATGCTGCACAGCATCGCGTTATCAACCTACCTCATTAACCCGCCCGAGTCCCTCCTCCAACCCACCGCCTCGCCCCTCCCGCCTCCTGAAACGTGAGCAAGTCGATGACAAATTCCAACGAACTAACGATTGAAAGCGATCCTACGACGAACCAAAAGACACGCAAATCGCTTGATCATCGGCGAGCACCCCATCCGATGTTGTCGTTTGTCATTCCCGTTTTAGACGAAGAGGAGTCGCTGCAAACGCTCTGTTCGAAAATTGAATCGTTGTGCATGGAAGAGCATTTGTCGTATCAAATCATTCTCATTGATGATGGATCCCGAGATAAATCATGGCACGTCATGGAAACGTTAGCGACCGATCATCCTGAAATCGCAGCGATTCGGCTGCGGCGAAATTTTGGCAAGGCCGCCGCATTGTCAGCCGGTTTTGATGCAGCGTTGGGTGACATCGTCATTACGATGGATGCCGATCTGCAAGACGACCCCAAAGAGATCCCGCGTTTTTTGCAGAAATTGGCTTCGGGGTGCGATGTCGTCAGCGGCTGGAAACGGGTGCGTCATGACCCGTGGCACAAGGTGTTGCCAAGCCGCGTTTTCAATTGGTTGGTCAGCAAACTAACCGGTGTGGTACTGCACGATCATAATTGTGGTTTCAAGGCGTACCGACGCGAGATTTTCGACGAAGTCAAACTGTATGGTGAGCTACACCGCTTCGTTCCTGTGTTGGCAAACAGCAAAGGTTGGCGAGTTGGTGAGATTGAAGTCGAGCACCATGCGCGTGAATTCGGGCACTCCA
>JGI12210J13797_10000639_pt1 | contig 21448 bp, 19 predicted proteins | sample ElkSlonscriptome_3_FD_13797 | JGI IMG/M metagenome (IMG submission 13797)
CTGCCACAAGGTGTCGCCATGCTGGCCGGCTGCGCCCTGCGATTCCTCGATCACGGCTTCGAATAGAAACTGGCGCACCCGACATGAAAACAATGGGCACTCAAATCATTGGGAAATTTCGGTCGCTATATAATTGCAGAACGCATTTGGAGAAGAAACTGAGTAAACATCCAGCATACACATATTCTAATTAGCTCCGATACCCGTTCGGTATGCGGACGACTTGTAAGTCGTAGCCTCAAAATCAATTCAAGCGATCTCTAAAAGAACCTCCGCCTCTGACTTTGTTCCGGGCAGCTTAGCCATGGCCACACGGATTTCGCCAGCAATGGCTCTCGCGAGCAATGGTGGAACGGCATTCCCAACCTGAACGAATTGCTCCGTGCGTGAACCACTGAAAGCGAATTTGTCAGGAAACGACTGCAGTCGCGCAGCTTCTCTCACCGTCAAACTTCTGTCTTGGCTGGGGTGAATATAGGCACCCCAATGCACATCGCATTTAGTCAGGATTGTGCTGGCTAGGCCTTCCCAGCGAAGCCGCCCATATCGTTTCGTATGATCCGAGCGTTTTGCGCGTTTCATTCCTGCAGGTAGTAATTCTATTGGTATGTCCCGCCAACTTCCTCCGGGAGGAATGTGGCGCATGCGCTCGACATTGATAGCACCCAACTTAGGCGCCGAATGGTTGTGAATTCTGTGACTACCTTTTCGGAGCGCCCTTTGATAATTAGAATGCGGCAAATTTCTATACGGTAATAGTCCCTTATCCTCACCGTTCATCAGCTCGGGCAAGTCTCCGATGGCCTCTGCTATGTTGGTAAAATCATGCAGGCCTTTTCCGTGCGTCGCCAAAGGGAAGGTAACAGGCACACCCATTCGGTTTGCGATGAAAACTAGCCGCCGCCGCTCTTGTGGAACGCCGTATTCTTCAGCCTTAAGGACCTGATGGTCTACATCTTCATAACCCAGCTCCTTCAATGAGCTTTCGATTGCGGCAACAACGCTGCCGTTGTCGGTCGAAAGCAATCCAGTTACGTTCTCAATAACGACCCATTTCGGTGCAAGGCCCTCAGCCATTCGCAGAAAATCCCGGAAAAGATGCGACCGTTCGTCATGCATCCCCCTCTGGTGATTGTAGACGGAATAACCTTGGCAAGGCGGGCCTCCGATGAGGCAATCCAGTTCGCCCTGTTGCAGACCTGTATCGGTCAAAATTTCTTCCGGGCTTAGTTCACCGATAGGCTGAGGATAGAATCTTGCCTCTGGATGCATGGCAGAAAACGTCTTCCCGGCACAGGACATGCTGTCGTTGCCTGCGAGAACGCGAAAACCCGCCTGTTCGAATCCACAGGACAACCCGCCCGCCCCCGAGAAGAGGTCAATGATCGTTGGAGCGCTCATAATGGGAATGCATCCTTTGTGGTCATGTTTCCTGAGCTTAGCAAAAAAGAACGAATGGGCAACATGCGTAGCCTTTATTGCCTGGAAATGACAAATGATCGGAAGAGCACGTTTCTCATGACTTTGCCGCGAGCGCCGGACTTCCCCTGGACTTTTTTCTAAGCTCCCTTGTGATCCTGTCCTGATAGACCCCCATGGCCGGAAGGTTGCGCGGAGACACGAACGCAAAAGCGATCTGTTCGACTGATGTGGTGAAGGTTTCGACGTGTTCCAGAGGTGAAGTCCCGTCCTGACTCTCTGCCCCGAGCCGATATGTTTCAAATGTCACTGTTCCCGGGCCTCTAGGGTATTCCAAAAGATCATTGCCAATACGGGTCAATATCTTCCGGTAGACTTGGTCAGGAAGCACGAAGAAAAGCCCTTCTCTAGCCTTCACTTCACGACGCAACGCATGCCCTTTGTAGATGATTTGCGGCAATATACGTTTATTTACGTTCTCCCAATTCAGCCCTGCCTTTGTCACTTGGGCAGCCTCTTCAAGCTCCCCGCTGCCATTAAGTGAGCGGTAGTATTTAGAAGCCGACGCGTAGGAGTCGGTTGTGTCGATCGTCTGGACTTCGATGGCTGCAAATTCGGCAAGCTCCATTTTTTCGTCAGCCGAACAAAGCACATAATCGACTTTAAACCGCGTAGGCGTCCCCGTTTCCTCTGTTGGGGCGGACACCGAAAGCTCCTTCCCATATCCCTGTCCGAATGCGATGATCTTTGTGACGTCCCACGCTCCTGCACGGTGCAAGGATAGAGCGGTCTGGATATCAACTAAGCCACCGTCTCGGTTTAGCGCCTTCCTCCCAACATCCGCGATAATTTTGAAAGCGTCACCGTATAATCGGTTAGGGCAGATAATTACGGGTTCAGAATTGACCAATTTGAGCGAACAGGCACCATGCTTTTTCTTGCATTTGCCCTTGATGAAAGGACAGCGATGCACAGCTGCGTTCGCTCGGCTTTCGGCGGTGCCCGGGCGCGCGCCATGATATTCGTAGATCGTCGATGCCATGGCGAGAGACGCTAGTTTTGCTATGCTAGTGTGACAAGAGGTTTGCGGCCCGTCCCGTCGGCTGCGTATGCGTTCGAAATAGGCCATGGCCTATTTTTGCATTTGTGATGGTAGTCACGGCTTGATAGGCGATTTCGGATATTTGGAGAAGGCAACGGATGGCAATAGAGCAGCTAGCGATCGACGAACTCGAGTTGGATCCGCAAAACCCTAGGCTCCCAGGATTCGTAGAGCGCGATGCCGAAGCCATTCTGAAATATTTGACTAGTTCGGCGGCCGTGGACGAGTTGATAGATGCTATCGGTGAGAATGGGTATTTCGATGATGAGCCACTCATCGGAGTCCGTAGCAATGGCATTATAACGGTAGTCGAAGGTAATAGGCGGCTGACAGCTCTCAAGCTACTTGACCGGTATCGTGATACCTCTGAAGAAGAAATTGAAGGACAATTAGACCTCCCTTCGAAAGTTAGGACATCACTTAAACAAGCCAAGCACCATCCGCTAACCGTTCCGGTGGCGATGCACGACCGACGTGAAGAGGTTCTCGTTTATCTTGGTAACAAACACATTGCGGGCGTAAAACCGTGGGGCTCGTTAGCCAAGGCGAAATATGTTCGGCAACTTTTAGATCAGCCGCAATTTAGAGGGCAAAACCACGATGAACTAGTTCGGAATGTTGCCAGGTCGATCGGAAGTCGAGCCGACTATATTAAGCGAGCACTTCGTGCGCTGGAGGCGTATGACTACGCGTTAGAGAGAGATTACTTCGGCCTCCCGAATATGAATGAAGAGAGTGTAAAGTTCTCGCGTTTATCCTCTGCATTGGATTATTCGTCAGTAATGGAGTTCGCCGCGAACGCTGAGGACGCGGAACACCCTGTAGATTACGATCAGGAACGTCTGAAAGAACTATTTCGCTGGTTATTTGTAGAAGATGACGAAGGCAATACACTAGTAGGGGATACCCGTAATCTACGCCAACTGAGTAAGGTGATGGAAAACGCTGAGGCGCTGGAGGCTCTGCAGCGGGGCAAATCGCTTTCATCTGCATACAGAATGACGAGCAGTCTCGCGGCGGATTTCGACAATCTGCTTTCAGAAGCCCTCGATAGGCTTCAACGGGCTAACGCGATCGCACCTGAAGTGGAGGTTAGCGAGCCCAGGTTGGATGATGCGAATGCGTTGTTCAAACAGAGCCGGGCATTGCGCTCAACTCTCGAAGCGAACTGACGCCCTAAATGACTATTATAGACATTGGACCAGTCCATCCTTCTCGCCCCCACCTATTTGCAGATGCTATTGAGACACTAATACTGTTTGGAGGTCAAAGCCCATTTTCACAAACTGATGCGTTTTCGCTTATGAACCAATCACCTACTTCCGCCGAAGATGTTATAGGTTCGTTGGAAGATGATAGGGACGACGACGATCATCCGGATGATATTTCCACGAGTGAAATTACCAAAAATAAGCAAAAGAAGATCGACGAGGCGTTCGCTCAGTTCCAATTTCGGGCGAGGGCATTCGGGGAGGCTTACCCTTTTCGTATTGATGAGAACCAGAATCTCTCGCTGAATGCGGATTTGGCCGGTGGAATGATAACGTATGCTTTTTTATTAGGTTGCTCCCGCCTCAGATCCTTCGGGAATGCTCGCGCTCGAACGTATATGGCCGATTGTTTCGAAGACCTTTGTGCGATATCCTTAGAAGGTGTTCTTGCGCCCCACGCTGAGATCATCAGGTTCGGTCCTACGTCCGACCAGCGCGCTGAACTCGGGACTAGTATGAAAAAGGCTATTCCGGCCCTCGCAGCGCGTATCGGCGCGACTGTTTCTCAACATTGGCATGCCGACGAAGAGACGCCACAGGGTGATGGCGGGATAGACCTAATCGCCATTGTGCCCCTCGATGACCAGCCGAATAAAGTAAGCGAAAAATGGACCTTGGTTGGTCAATGCGCAGCTTGCGAGAGATCTGGAGACTGGGAGCATAAGATAATGAGTGCCTATCGCGGGCTAACGAAACGAATGAAATTTCGACACCAGCCTTCGAATGCGCTTTTTATTCCAGGAGCGTATCGGAAAACGGACGGTGGTCTACCAGATAGCACAAAAGACGAAGGTGTATTACTGATGGATAGGGTAAGAATCATGCACAATATTCGGGATTTCACTCGGACCGACGAGTTGTGCTGGGGCTGGCTGGAAGTAGCGGAAGGTCTCGCTGTAGATTTGTCTCAGCTTGTCGCCATGCGTGAAAAGGCAATTGTCGTTGAACCAGAACTTTCCGCTATGCCCGCATAAACAGCCCTTTCTGTCCCTGTTACATTCAGCGAGCTTCCAAGAGGTTCACGAAGCCGGAGCGGCAACGAAACTGAGGCGGCGTGGAAGTTCCATCCGCCTTGCCCACAACGCAGGCTTACCCGGCAATCTCGTATTCATCGACAACCTGTGTGTGCAGAACATCGCAATAGCGTGTCAACATTTTCGCCGCGCCGTGCCCAGGCCGGCGCCGCAAGAAGCCGGCGATCAAACCAATAACTGCTGGTGCGAACCGTAGCCCCTGCGTCCCCTGCGCCACCAGCCACGCGATTTTCGCAATCGCCAGCAGGAGCGTATCGAGCTCGACATGGTCGCGCAGTGCGATCCATTCGTCGCCGCTCTTCGGCTTTGATACGGACGGCTTTGCAGCAACAAGCTCCTCAGGAACACCGATCCGGAAAAGCACCTGAGACAGGTGCGACCAGGTCCGGCCACCACCTTTTATCATGAGGCCCAAATCCAGATGGGGACGTGGCCCCTTCCGGCCGGGCTGATCTGTCAATTGCATTGGTAATTTAAGACCATGCTCCATGCCCGCCAGAACGAGCACTGGAATATCCGTGCCAAGGCCGCCGTAAGTTAATACGGGAACGCCCTCGTGCATACGCAAATGGTCAAACAGTTCTGATACGACAGCCTGCTCGTCGCCATAGTCATGTTCGGTCCAGCTAGATACTGCCCCGGTGTTTACACGCCCTTCGTCGTCGACAGTGAAATTAAAGGTAGCTGCCGCGATAACGCGCTTGACGGCCGTCGCATGATGCTTCGAATTCTTGTCGATGCTGCGGTGCGCCTCATGCAGATGCTCGTCCCACGTAAATTCACAGTCGGTGCTCAAATAAGTCCTAGTCATTTCGCTTTTTCCTTTCAGCCAGAATGGCCAAAATCCTCTCAATTCAAAATGGAATGGGCCGCGCCCTTTCAAGCTGGCGCCACGCCCTGAACGCGGCAAGTATCGTTCGATGCTGCGGATCTTCGCTGAGAACGCCGGTGAGCCATGCAAGCCAGATGGCCTGTGCGCGCTGCGGGGCCCGTGCTGCCTGAACCGCTTCGCCTGTGTCAGGCGCGGCCAGTTCTATGTCGTAGCTTCGGCTGATGACGGTCAATACGCGTTCGCTTGCAGCGATATAGTGCGCCAGCCGATGGCGATGCTGGTCACGGATAGGAAAAGCCCGGCGCTGAGCCCGAATGAGACGATCATCGCCCGGCCGTAGAGCCGAGCCATGAAGTGCTCTGCCCAGATTGACGAGACAGTCCGTTCGGTGATCGACCAGCGAATGCATATCGGCGATGGGACCGAGAAGGTCATCATGCTGATAAGAAAAATGATGTCGCTCGAAGGCGACATCCTCGCCTGAGCCAAGCGCGACCCGAAATGCACCTACTGCGCGGATCGGCTGGATCCCGTCTGCACACCGCGAACGGTAGATAACCGCCAGCGCCAGTGCAGTCTGAGGATGGGTATAATGGTTCATTTTCGATATCCCAAAATACGAAGCGGACGGTCACCTTCCGGTGCCGCCCGCCTCTGGTTTGTTTTAATTATTGGGTTGCCCAGTGCGGTCAGTTCGCAGCAGTGGATCGCAGGTCAGTAACAGCGACCGCCAGTTCCGCTTGCCCCCGCGTGATCGCTTGATCGATCCTGGCGCAGGGGAAGCAACTGCTTTCGCTGATTGCGCCTGCTCCGGTCAGGGAGAACAGCGTCTGCCTGTCGCCAGAGACCAGCACCATTGCTCGGTCACTACGAGGCCTTGCGACATACACAGGCACGAACTCGACCCCGCGAAGGTGACGGCGTATCATTACCAATGCGGAAGGCTCGCTCGACTTGGAGCTGGTCCAGAAACTGACGAGCGTATGCGCACGCTCAGCGACCGATCGCTTCGCCAGCGCAATTAGCCGGCGATCCGTGGGGTTGTTGAAGCTGTCGATCTTCACTTCCGTAGTGTTGGTTTGGCCTTCTGGCATACCCAGAGTTGTGGCAAGCGCGCGCGTCAGTGCTTCGCGCGGACATCCGTCCGCACGGGAGTTATCATTCTTCATTTTGGTGTCCTGCTATTGCGGTGGCGGCGTATTCGCCGGAGCCTTTTCCATCCTCGAAAAAACCCACCTGCGCCTTTCATCCGAAGGTCCGGGCGACGCTGGTAGCGCCGCCCGTATCTACCCTGCGATTAGCGCCGGTAGCGTGTCTTCCAGGTCACCCGCTCAATGTGTGGCGAATACCGAGACGGCCAGAACGCAGTTAAATACCAGGCCTCCTCGGCTTCGCGATCGTCATCGGTCACTTCGGTCCACCAGACCTTACCGTTCCACTTCCAGCCATGGCCTTTCACGCACTCACGGTAATCGTAAGGCAGACCGCGAGCCTCAAAACGCCAAGTCGGCTTCGCTGCCTTTGCTATGCACTCTGTTAGGACGGATCCACCGGTTGGAGTTTCCCGGTCCAGTAAGTTTACGAGGCTCGTTACATCGCTCATGGCACGGTGCTTGATCGGATTGAACAGGCCCGACTGCATTAGCAAGCGGTCCTGCTTGCGGCCGTCAAAGCCCCAAGCGCCCCAATCAGCGTCCGCCATCGAACATACCCAAGGCTTGTCTTCCAGACCGGGCAGCAGCGCCTCGACAAAGGGTCGATCATGGAAGCAATTGTGGGCGACGATTGCGGACACGGCATTCAATCGCCTAGTCACATGCTCAACGTTGATCCTCTGGCTCTGCAGCATCGCATCGGTAAGCCCCGTGAGAGATTGGATCTCCGGCGAGAGTGGAAAGCCCGGGTCATTAAATGACTGGCCCGTGCCAGTGACGCGGACAATGCGGTCCAATTCATCAACCTCACAAAAGGCAACCCCGAGTTCGATAATTGTATCGCGTATGGGATCAAGGCCCGTGGTTTCCGTATCAAGCACGGCAATCGTTCGAATGGGTTTCACCGGATCGTCCAGGCTTGGCCATTGGTCGAGGGGCCGGACCCGCCAGAGCGCTATGCACTGATCCTGTTCGTCGCTCATAAGTCTGCCGACGGCCGTGCCGCCACTATTGTCGTTAATTGTATTCATTATGCACCATGCACCTTTCGGTGACGTCGGCAGACGGAACCATTTTCCATCCCTTTCCAACGTCACCGCGAGGCGTCAGCCAAGGGCGCTTTTTTTGCATAATTCACATGCGGAGCGCGGCTTTTCCCAATGTCGATCCATGCGAAGGGCTTTATCAGAATTCCATACCCCGCGCGCGAACCTGCATCTGCGTCTGGCGCTGGCGATGGATAGCAGCATCCCGTTCCATCGACCTCCGGTCATCTTCTGAAAGATCGATCGGCCAGCGCTGTTGCTGCGCATAGGCCAATCCTCCCAGCCTCGCTTTATCTGGCAGGTTCTCGGTGCGTGCTGCACACCATTTGCGGTAAAGCGCCTCAGTTTCGCGCTTCTGATCGTAACGTATCCGTGTCATCATCTGATGCAGCAATCCGGTTTCGCGCCATCGCTCGATACGCTGTCGGTCACTTTCGTCCGCGATACGCGCAATGATCTTGTTATCGTCCTCCATATCCTGCTCGCGCACGCATCGCGCCAGCACTGGGCCGATTGCTCGCTCATCTTCACGCTGTTTTTCGAAACGTTGGGCTAGCGCTGCCTGCACAATCGGATGGAAAACGGCACCGTCGTCAATTTTGTGCTTTGCAAGCACTGGAGTCAGCGGAACGAACGTGCTCCGATGCGCTTCCTCAACCGCAAAACGTTCTCCGGCAAGCAGATCAACGACGCGTTGAGGATTCGATCTGGCAGGTGCCATGGTCAGATGGGATATAGACCTACTTTCGACCCTCGCGTCACTATTTCGTTCTGGCTTAGGGCTTCTCTGCTCAGGACGACCTCCAACAGTCCTCTTTTGACTGCAATCCCGCGCGTCGACTTCGCTGCTCACGGACGGATCGACCTCCGTCCCATCAAAACCCTCCGCCGCAATGATAGGCCGGTTTTTCTGCCGCAGTGCCGACGTGATGCCGAGAGCCTGCTGCCGAACATTTGCCTTTGACCGATGCTCATGGCGATCTGGAGCAGGGGATCCGCCAGACTCTGGATCTGCCTGCTTTATGATTGCTACGCGAATACTCTGAAGTGATTCAAACTTGCCTGCATATGCCCGATGTGGGTGATCCGAAATCGTCCGCAAGGCGTCCGCCCCGCGCCTGATGGCTGCCACACCATCCATACCCTCCCGCGTTATCTTCCCTGACTTAAATTGGTTGGAAAGAGTGGCAGCGATACCGGCAATATCGGCGATCGATGCGATATCAGCTAGTGAGGTATAACTGGTCGAACTCTCTTTCCGGATAGCTTTTGCGGCTTCGAATACCTTTGCGAGACCAAAGCTCGCCCCTAGTTTTATCTTGTTCGGTCGCCCCGGCCACACAATGGCTGTGGTTTGCTCGCGAATAGAGATGAGATGCGCCATTACCCCAGCCTTGGATGAGCGTGATTTGGTTCCAAAGGATCGCAATTGTCCAGCGGCACGCTGAACTGATTGCAACCCTGAAATTGCTTCTGGCCGGACGGTCTGGGCTGGAGCGCCCTGTCGAAGTTGGCGCAGCTCGTCGGCTCGCTTTGCCACGAGTTCGACTGCGGCGCTCTTCGGTGCTGTCAGGCGGTTCGGTTGAACTGAACGAGGACGAAGCAGATTTACCGTCAAAACAGATGTCTGTTCGTTAGCAGTTTGATTGACCCGCCGAGGCTTGCGAGCACCGGTTTGCAGTGTATCTAGTGTCACTGCTTTCACGCGATCCCGAACCGCCCGTGCGCCTTCCGTATGAACTCCGAGAGGCTTTGCGGATCGTAATTTCTTTGCGGTATCCCGACCGGTTTGGAGACGATAGCCAGCACCGTGCCGGCCCCGCCGCACCGCCTTACTGGACTGTAGGGCCGCCTCCTCGACAGCCACGCTTCGCAGACGGGCTACCGCGTCCTTCGTTCTTCGCACCTTTACGCTCTGGCGTGCATGCATAACGGCTTCTTTCGCCAACTTCACGAGGCGTTCTTGGATAGCGATCTTCCTAAAAAGATACTGCGCCTTCACAGAGTATTCGTTTGCTTCAATCTGTGCATTGTTGCGTTCGACGACGCCCACCGATTCGCCCTTGTCATGCAGCGCCATCCGTTCCGGTCCAACATGTTCGGTGGCAACCGCGTTTATGCCGCGGCGCTGATAGGACTGATGCGTATAGCGTTCCTCAAAGCCCGCCCGGCGGCATTCCAGATTGATGATTGCTGCAATATCAGCGCGCATGCGAAGCAGACCCTCCGGCGCAAAAGGCTCGGTCAGCTTCTCCTCGGTAAAGGCCCATTCGTGATCGCCAATGCGCTCCGCAGGACGCATGGAGGCTGCAAAATGTGGATGGAAATTGCGCTGCGAACCTTTTTCGTCAGGAAGATGATTAGCCGCCATCCAACCAAGTCCATACCGTCCGAAAGCGCGGTCGCCAATCGCCTGCGTGACGCGCCGGCGCTGCTCGGCATCGAAGAAATACGGCAGGGCTACTGTCATTCGAAACTGGATCTTGGAATTAGCGCGATAGCCTTCCTCGATGGGCTCGAGCGCATTCCAGAATGCAGCGCATTCTTCGATTGATTCACCGACATTCGACATCGGTGTCGCTAGCTGGATATCCGGGTCTTCCAACCCCTCTGCGCGGAAGATATATTTGACATGATCGGCCGCCAGACCGGATCGGTATCCCTTCGATTTCTGGCCGAGATACCGCATTCTGACGAACACGGCGATACGTCCCCGGTCGTCACGAATGGGAGCTTTGTAAGTCTGGATGCCCGACCGTGTTTTGGATGGATTGATCGTTCTTTCGTTCTTACGCCTTCCGCTTGCCGAAGCCTTGTCGGCCTTCACATGAAAGACCCGGCCCCATGCTTTGGCGCCAGGCTGGAGTCCGAGTTCGCGCAATATCCTACGAACCTGCCGACTGTATTCGCGCTCGCCTCTTGCCTCCTTTGCCGCACGCAATTTGGCTGATCGTTCGCGAGCTTGTTCAGCGCTCCGCCCGTCGGACAGCAAGCGCCGCGCGGTGCGGCCATCTTTCATGATCGCGTTCACGTGCGCTGCGGTTGCAGGCATCGATTTTCCGTCGTATTCCAGTCTGACCACGCGAAGCGCCCTTGCCTAAAACAGGGATGGGGACTTCGAGCGGGAAGCGGGTGTTGACCATGCGAAGCAAGGGTCAACGTTTCTTGCGCTTCCCCACCCACTGAACCTTACGTCCTGTCGGTTTTTGACGTTCGCATCGTAGAGCCATTTTGCGTTTCTAACGCTGCAGGTAAGTCTGCGAAGTACTTTCCACGCAAACTTCGGACGGGGGTTTCGAGCGGCTAGACTACCAAGCCTCTTCATTCGCATAAAACTCAAAATGGCAGCTATGCGCTCTCAAATTGGTCGTTCGTAAGCTAAATTGAGGCGCTCACAAGCTGCCATTAGATGAGAGCAACGAAAGCTCAACGAATGGCCACTCTAGATGCGCTGTCGCGGTCAGAACATCGCCTCGATCATTTCGGCGATGAGTTCGAGCGCCGCCTCGTTGTGTCCGGGTCTTACCCCCCCATGCGGTGCTACACCGTGATGGCTGAGCAGGGCCTCCGAACTTGAGTGAAACTGAGTTGCGGTGACTAGGGCGAATTCGTTTCGGCCCAACCTGTGAAGGGTGGTTTCCCCCCCCAAAGAAAAGTGTGTAACGTCCATCTGTCGACGCGCCAGCATGGGTCAAGGTCCATGGCCACGCCGAGCAGCGCTCGCGGGACGTCGTGGGGCAGCTTGTAGCGTCCGCCGTGAGCCTTAAGTTCGAGACCGAGGCGCACCGGCCCGCGGTAAGGGCCGCCACCCGAATACCTCAAGAAATATGCCAAGGGCATAGGAAGGACGCAGAGGTCGATCTCGTGGGTGGACGTGCTCACGCCCTCGTGGTCCAGCCCGAGGTGGAGTTCGAGACAGGTGCTAGCCCTTTCCAGCTTGAAGTGGCAGGGGGCACCGTTCGAATTCTGCGATGGCATGCCCGCCGGTGAGCCGGCAACCCGGAAGAACGGCTCGACTTCGTCGTCGCAGTCGTGCGGGTGGACCTCGACGCCCTTCCACAGGAGGTGTGCGATGATATCGAGCATAACCCATACTTCATAGGCCTTGCCCTTTGACGTGCCGAAGTCGGGGGCGACGAGCTCGAGGTCGTCGGCCGCATCCAGCAGATCGTCGAGGAAGTCGTCGATCTCTATTGCAGGTCTCCCTCTTCGACGATCAATCCACGAATTTTCTCCACAGCAAGCATCCATCCGTCGAGGAGCCGCGAAATCGCCTCGAACCGTACGCCGGACAAAAGGTCCACGTCCCGCGACGTCGCCTCGGACGCCTCGGTGGAATCGGCGGCTTTGGTCACCACAACGGTGGCGAACCGCTCCGCCCGTCGGTCGCCGAGACCTGCGTCGATCTCGTTCGCCAGCTTCCGGCTGCGCTCCGTCAGCTCGAGTTCCAGCTTAATCCGTCGCATGACGATACCGTCGATGAGTTTCAGCTGGGCCATTGCCTGCTCGTCACGGTCCTCCCAACGTCGGGAAGAGAACGGATCGCGTTCCCCGGGCATTTCCTCCCCGTCCTGGGCCACTAGCAGCCCGGACACCTCCGCGTACAGCGTCGCCAGACGCGATCGCTGGAGCGTGGTCAGCAGTGGGATCACTCTCTCATCGACTTCAGACGTCCTCGCGCACGACCTCGAAATGGACGGATCCCGTTATGGGGGCAATCGGTTCGTTGGCCTTGATGACGAAGGCGGCCTCGAACGACCGTATGTCCTCGGTGGTCGCAAACGAAACGATAAAGGGCTCGAATGCCTCATCCTCATTGTGTTTCAGTCGGTCCGTCGAGAAGTCCACCCGCCGCTGGGTAGGGTGCACCGAGGTGGATTTTGGTAGCCGAGGGAGTGTCGGCAGGTCGAGGGTTATCGGTGCGGGCTGGACCAGTATCGCCTGCCCTTCGATCACCGGACGAAGCTTAGGCGGGTCCGGTGGCTTAGGTGCAGAAGGAAGCCCGTGTTCGTCGTCTTGATCGTCATAGAGGACCACGCCTTCCGGAAACGTGACGCTCACGTCGATTCCGGTGGCGGGCGCGGTGCCATTGTTCGCAATTGTGAGCCTGACCTTGAAGCTCCGCTTCACGAGCACTAGGAACTCCGCCCGACGCTCGATGAACTCCTCGTATTTCCGGTGGTAAAGGCGAACCTGGCGGTTGTAGCCTTCGGTCTCCGCCCGGCTCCATTGTGACGGCGGTGGGGGCCTGCCGAAGCCAGCTAGGATGCCGCCCGATCTGGATGCGGAGAGGGTGCGACCCTCCCGTGGGAGCGGCAATTCCGGTGTTTCCACGCGTATCTCGTCGAGCGACTTGCACCCGAGATCCGAGATTTTCTGACTGATCTTCTGGGGACCACTTTCGTCCTGGTCGAGGACGACTGACAGTTGAGGAGCCCGGTCGGTGCGCCTCATCTCCTCTTTCCAGATTTCCATCGCCTTTATTAAGCTGGGGCCCACTCTCTCTTTCAGGTCGGCACGCAGCTGCTGGTCGGCGGCGTCCCTCTGCTCGTCTGTCGCGCCCTTGCGCAATTTGTAGGTCACAGGTGCGCGCCAGTGCCTCAGGTCGAACGGGAGATGCTTTAGCGCCGCGCCCTCTGCGGTGTTCATCACGAGGACGATCCTTTCGTGGCCAAGAACCTCCATCGCATAGCCGAGCTCGATCATGACGTTGGGGTTGGGGACGCGCTTGCCCCCCTTTGTCGTCACGATCGGCGTCACGTCGGCTACGAATACGGCGGCCTTCCGAATTTTCTTCAAGATCGTGTCCGCAATTGGCGGGGACCCTCCGACCCCGCGCGTGTCATGGTCGATCTCGACACGGTCCTCCGCGGCTGCCTGTCCGACTTGCGCTTCGCCCTCCGGCCTCTCGGCTTCCTCGGCCTCCACTGCGTAGTTGAACTCGTCCGCGAGTTTGGCGATCACGTCACGCACAAAGTAGCGGCCTTCGTCCTGTGGGGTGTCACTCTGCCACGACCAGAATATCTTCATCGCAGTGATTTAAAGGACCCTCCGAATTAGTGCAAAGCTCAATTTCTCGCTCGGATGAGGAACGTCCATATTGGCGCGATCAGGCGCCTAAGCCGGACTGCCTGCAATCGGCCCAATCTTGGACTCGCCCAAAGAGCGCTTTCGAGGAAACTCCGATCAGCGCTTGCTGACTGCCTTGCTCCTCGATTTCGGACGCTGACGATTACCATTTCACTGGAGATAGCAAGCGTCCTTCTACCTATGGAAGTATAACGTTGTTAGTTGAGCCAATCGAATTATGGCTTCGCTCAAACTGCTTTTCTGCGCTCACGCTCGATCTCGTGGCCAACTATAGGCCCGAAAAGAGTAATTCGTCCGCACGGCAGATCGCGCGACGGACGAAACTAACCGAGCTCTTGCCTTCAAGCAGCGGCAGGCACTCTTTCAGCAGCGCGAGCATAGGCATCTTTTGAACCTCGAAGTCATTCGGCAGTGCGCAGACAGCTTGACCAACCTGACTTGCATCTTGAGCGCTCGATACCGTTGGCAATTTGCCGGCAACAAGTTCGTCCAAGATCGACTTCGGCTTTCCGACTGCGATTTTGAAAGCTGCGTTCGTCTTAGCCCGATTGATGCAGAGCATCTTCCTGTCGTCGCTCCCCGCCGTGTTGCTGATGAATGCGATCAACTCATCCTTCTGCATGCCCGCCAAATGAGCAAAATAGTGCATTGGGAACCACTCTTTGCCGCTTCCGACCTCGACGGCGAAGCGAATGTATTCTTCGGGGTTCGCTGGTGTTGCTTGGTCAAGGAAGGCGTTGCGGACACCTTCTCTGGTCAGCAAACCAAACTCGGTTTTGGTCAATATTGTGCCGCCAACAGGCTGAACGTCTCCGATGAGCCGGAGTGTCGGATCACCGTCCGTTTCGACAAAATGGCCCTCTTTGATGAAGCTTAGTTTATCGACCAACGCCGCATCAATTTCGATTGCTGACTGGCCGTCGCCAATCGTCCCGTCCTGCAAATCAGCAACAAGTGACCGCCGTGGTCCAAGCGTGAGAAGCTTCTCGACCATCGGCAGTATTTGAGCGCGGCTCTCTTTGTCGCGGGCATCCAACATAGCGCGCAGATCGCTATATTTAATGCGGGCCGATTGGCCCGGATAGCGATAGAAAATGTCGCCTTCGCTGATCTTGTCCCCATCCTGCTTGACCGCGATCGTGGGGCGGCTCTGGTGGCGCTCTACATAAATGACGCCGACCCGATGCCCGCCCAGTTCGATGACGGTCGTTCTGAATTTCGGCGTAGGATCGAAAACTGATCGCACACGCTTGGAAAGCGTAGCGGGATCGACCTTATCGAACTCGTCAGATTTCATTCCAATGACTTCAAGACTGTCGTTTACACCAAAGAAGACATAGCCACCGCTGTTATTGGAGAGGGCGGCGATTGCCCGCAGCCAAGCCTGAGGGTGCTTCAAGCCGAAGCTGGATTTGCACTCATGGGTATCAGTCTCACCAGCGGAGAAAGCCCAGGAGCCGGCAGTCTTCTCGCTGAAAAGTGATTTGATCGTGCCGTGATCGAGCGGGTCTGCGCGCGATACATCGCTTGCCGCAGGGACTGCAACCGCGCCAATGTCTGTCGGGCTGGAATGTGCTTGAATGAAAGCATCCACTGCATCATCGGTCGCTGGTTTGATCTTGGCGGACGGACCATATTTCCCGTCGCGAATGCCCGAAATTCGACCGCTGTTGACTGCTCTGTCAGGCCTGTTGAACAGAAACTGAATGTCCTTGCTCTTCATCCCACGCGCCAGCATGGCTTTGATCAAAGCGATCTCATCGCCCGAAATACTGCGCTTTGCCAAAGAACACCCCCTCCTTTCTGGTCGTTAGCAGAGTTCGATCAACTTGCGATGATTTACAAAAAGGAGATTGTGGCAATACAATCCGTCGCTAAGCCAGACTCCGGATATTCTACTTGGATTGGCAGCTTAAGTCCTCTGCACTGAAAAAGCTGACGGTCTGCTAGCGGCCCAACTTCTGACCTCCAATTCCATCAATTTCAATCCATACTGGATGAATGTTGGCATTATGTTCTTGCCAAATCATCAAGCATCGGTATTCATCGACTGTCCCTGAAGCCTTGATTGGCGAGTCGTGATGCAAGTCTGGACCATGTGATGGTTTTTGCTGATACGCCGGGATGGCAAGAAGCTGGTAAGCCATAACTTGACGCTGCAGACAGGCGTTTAGTTGTCGTCGACGAATAGTCGAAGGCGTCGTCCGGGGGTTGAAAATGCCCCTTAAGTGTCTGTCCAGCAGGTCACTTTTCACAATCAAACCCCGTTTTTGGGCGGGGGTGGAAAGGACGACTTGTGACCATTTTTCTGCGTAATTTCCGACTACCAAGATCTGTAGCGGCCATCTCTGCCGATTATAACGTTGCACATGACTATCTAGTCGCAGCCTTGGCTTCGCGACTTAGGTGCAGCTTCAGACGCGATCACTCAGCTTATCGTGCCTGTTCGAACATCCGGACAGGGAGCATTTGGAATGTATTACGATAAAGCGACCGCCGCGCTGGAGCAGGAACTGCGCCGGGAAGAAGCAAAGCTGCAGAAAATTCAGGATCAAGCGGCTGAAAAAAAGCAGAAACTGCGTGCCGTTAAAAGCAGACTATTCGCTACGACCAAGTCCGACAAATGGCATGCAATAGCCCTGACCGCAGAAGCCAGACGTATTGGATTTACCGGTGAACACGCCGAAGCGCTGTTCCACCTCCGTAGCTTGTCACTCAGTGATTACGTGGAGGCTGTGACACCATTCGCCAATGCGAAACCAGAGGCTTCAATACTTAGCGTCGAATACGACGCTGTGCAGGCCAACTTCACAGAGTGGACTGAGCTGGGAAAACACCAGCACTGGGATCGCGCTCGCTGCGAATACGAAGCAGAGGTCGAAGGATTCAAGATATGGCAGGCCGAAAACCCTGACAGGACAACTTGGCGTGATAAGCCTGCGAGCAAGAACCAGTATTTCCTCATTTGGAGAACTGCAGAACACCTCGACATCCAGCAGCCGCTAAACCTGAAGTGCGGTGAAGCACATGACTGGCTCGACAAACACGACGCCAATCTTCGTTTTCGCGCTGCGAGAACGCCCGGCTCAGATCCGCAACTGGATTCTGCACCACTCACTCGCCAGCATGCAGACCCGTCAGTTGGCGATGGGATGACCCGGCCTGAAAGTTCGTCAGGTTTGGAGAATTCCGATGGATAATCCGGACACTGAACGGGACGTGATATTGAGGCATAAAACCTGCCGATACCCAAACATCGAAGCGCTTGAAGAGGACATTAGGGATAATCGGGCGTCCCTCGTTGCAAGAAGCAGCGCGGAGGACTCATGGTCACGCAGCGAACAAAAGCAAATCCTCAAGGATTTGGACGACTATAGCGATATGCTGGACGAGCACATGGTGTGGTGTTCGGAACTTGACCTGTATTCACGGCACCTCGAACAACAACTCAGGGCAGATCTCAAGAATCTTCCAGATCCGTTTGGAAGTGTCGATGTTTGACGCCGGCGCACGTATCGCACTCGCGCGTGAACGCGAAAGGCTGGAAAAGCGAATCGATGAAGCCAGCACCGAAAGTCTCTACGCCGCCAGCATTGTCGGGTGGGACTTTACGAACGATCGTTCCGCACCCGATCCACCAAATTTTGGAGTGTGGCGCACTCCTCTTTTGCTGACTGGTTCCTGCCTCACCGAGATCGATCCGTCCCGGCCAGCGGTAATCCATGCGGAAATGTCCAAGTTGGAACTGTATAATGGGTTCTGGAGGCTGGCTCGAATTCTGCCGGAGGCGCAAGGCACTTATGCTGACGATGATTTTGTTGAAACAGACCCCGGCGATTTCTACTCGACTGTGGCCAGGCGAAATTCAGCAGTAAGGCCACTGACCGACAGGGACTGGCTAATCTTTTCGCTCTTCGGACACACAAACCGGGATGCGACCGACTTTGTGCATTATGCCCTGATCAAGAAACCCGAAATCGGAAAGATGCTGGTTAGCAAGCGTTTTACGAAAGCGCTGGAGATGTGTCCGGATCTCTTGGATTGGAAATGGCCTGAAGAGACACGCCTGCGTTGGCGCACGACTGGCGGAAAGGACTATCTGCCACCGTTCCTTTTCCTTGTGCTGCTTTCAGAGTTTCAGCGTCTTGCCCAGAACGTGACAGCGCAAATTGCCTTGTCGTTCCGTGCGGACGGAAGTCCGCTTACAATAGCGTCTGCCATAAACGACTTGGCGGCAGTCAATCCTGATTATGTCGGACAAAGCTTTAACATTTTCGAGAACTGCATTGCCGGCCTGACAACATTCATCCCGTTGCAAACCTACGCGCTGGTTCCTGAAGAAAGCACCATAAGCAATCGCGACGTTCTGGGTGGAATTCGGCATACTGAACAGGCTTTCTGTATGTTAAACAATGCGATTTCGAACGGAACTGAAGATACTTTGGCAAGGTTATCAGGTTGCTCCGACCAGTCGCGATCAGCATTCGTCGCTCAGACTATGATCGCTCATCCCGATCATCGGCGGGACAGAGAGGTCAGGGGCGGGAAGACGGTCGTCAGGACTGGGTATCTGGCAAAATACTATGGGCTGGACCCGTTCGAACATGCCTATTTTGGGCTCTTTCAACTGATATCCGCTGCCGAAGCTTTCAACAAAAAGTATCGGAGCGTGAGATTGCCGAAGCGAATTCCCCACAATCAACTTAGGATTGTGAACCGCAGGCAGGCGGTAGCACGCATTGCGAACGCATGGGTCGAAACAGCACATCCGGCAGCCTACAAAAAACTCTGCAAGGAGTTCGCAGTTGTTCAGGAGAGGAATGAGCTTAGCAGAAAGTTGCCTTCCATCGGTTGCCGCGATGAAGTTACTGGCCCGCAGACCGTGTCAGCGACAAAGGAATCCGGCCGCGAGCTTTTTGAAAAAAGCATCGAGCCGTTACCTTCTATCGTAGACATCGATGTGAAGCTCAAAGCCAGGCCGCTTTCAACATTGGAGAAGCTGGCTACGAGAAAACCGGCGAGAGGACTGCCGGGCTACACCGCGGAGTATCATCCAACACTCTGGTATATGCTGGATAAAAAACTCGATGATATTGGCTTTTGGATTGGCCGCCGATTGGCTGCGCAACAGGGTAGGGTCGCCAATCTCCCGTCTACATCACCGTCGATTGTGCAGGAAATTCTCTCCGATATTGAGTTCCACCGACGCACCCCTTCGACCATCGAAGATAGAGCTGCACAGAACCTCGGAATGACAGTCGGCGAGTTCTCGCTTGACCCGGTGCATGCATTCTTCCGGCGAAAAGGAGTGAAGCTCGCAGCTAGGGCTGCTGCGAAAGCCAAACCGATTCTGACTTACCTGCACCACTAGGATTTCGACGATGCGCAATAAACGTCGTCATGAGGGCGAACGCATCACAAAATGAGGCAGGCACGCATGAAACGAAGCGACTGGTTGCGCTGCCCGAACAGGTCGAGATGCATCTCGCGCTTTCAGAATGCGCGGCGACAGAGGTGGAACTTCTTGATCGGTTATTGGGGCCGGAGATTTTAGCGCTGTTCGCAAATGTGAGAAGTTCGAAATAAAAAGGATTATCTGATGGAAAGTCTGGCTGGTCTTAGATGCGTGATTTACGCCCGCGTCAGCACGACGAAGCAGGCAGACAATGACATCTCCATTCCGGACCAGGAAGCGCAAGGCAGGCGCTACATTGACGAGCGTGAGGGAGAACACACAAGGACGTATGTCGAGCCCGGCGCAAGCGCGACAACGACAGCCCGTCCAGTCTATCAGGAAATGCTGGCTGATGCCCAGGCAGGTAGCTTCGATGTCGTCATCACGTTCGCGCTTTCCCGCATGTTCCGCAACGCGCTGGACTATCTGCAGGCTCGCGCTGAATTTCGCGCCGCTGGTATCCAGCTGATCTCCATTACACAGGATTTTACCGGCGATCCGGCAGGCCAGTTGGCTTTGTCGATGGTCGCTATTTTCGATGAATACCATTCTGCGGAGAACGCTAAGCATGTGAAGCGCACTATGGTCGAAAACGCCCGAAGGGGATTCTGGAATGGCCAGACTCCGCCGCTCGGCTTCAAGACTATCAATGCTCCACAGCCCAAGGGCAAGGTTCGAAAGAAGCTGGCCGTAGACGAAACCAGTGCCCCGCTAATCCGCTTCATTTTCGAAACCTATGCTCATGGGACGCCTGAAGGGCCGATCGGGATCACCAAACTGGCCGAACTGTTGAACGGACGCGGGGAGACGATTCGGGGGAAAAAGTTTCACGTTTCCAACGTTCACGGTATTCTAACGAACACTGCCTACATCGGAGTGGTATTCTTCAACAAACGCGATTCTCGCGCCAAAACAATACGGCCCGAGACCGAATGGGTGCCCATGAGCGTGCCGCCTATCATCGACGAAGACCTCTTCTATCAGGCGCAGGCCCAGATGGCTGCCCGAAACCCAAAGATGGGGAAAGCAGCGGACCGCACGAAAAAGAACCTTCTTACAAGAAAGGTCAAGTGCGGCACTGGTGCCGACGACGGCTGCGGCGGAGGCATGACTACCGCAACAGGTGGTTCTGGTCGTCACCGCTATTATGCGTGCCACACCTCAACGAAGGGCGGCAGATATATCTGTGCAGGACGCTGGACCCCGATGGAGAAACTGGATGATCTCGTAGTCGATAGCGTTATCAAAAAAGTTTTGGCCCCAGAGCGGCTGTCTATCCTTCTAAAGGCTTGGCTTGATCGCAGCACCGTGGGTGAAGCGGCCGATCGCAAAGAGCTGAAAATGCTTCGCGCACGGCAGACAAAGCTGGACGCTGAAAGTGCGGCCGTCATCAAACTGGTGCGCAACGAAACTGTGTCTCCAGATGATCCGCAGATCAAGACGGAGCTTGGTCAGATTGCCGCTCAAAAAAGAGCGACAGCGGCTGATATCGATATGCTTGAGCGCAAGCTGGCCGATCCTGCGAAATCGATCACTCCGACTATTCTGGGAAAATTCAGCGATCTGGTTTCGAAAACCATGCGCGACCGTAACAGCCCTCTTCGCCAGCAATATGTGGATATGCTCGTCTCGCGGGTGGAAGTCGGCAACAGTGTTGTTCGCATCACCGGAAGCCGAACAGCGTTGTCCCGGGCCGCACGTGGAACCAGACCACAAGCTGTGCCCAAGACTGAACGGGAATGGCGCACCCGAGAGGATTCGAACCTCTGGCCTCTGCCTTCGGAGGGCAGCGCTCTATCCAGCTGAGCTACGGGTGCGTGCTGCCCTCCTTTCGCGCCGACGGTCGTGTATTGCAAGGGGTATGCGCGTCCCGAACCGCGAATTCGCCGTTTCGTCGGATCGCGCATCACCGAATGCGACGCGGCATTTTACGATCCGCGCTTTAACCATTCGAAAAGGATCGACGCTCTACGCTACATCCATGCCGCTCACATCATGCCAGACACCACAAACCGGTCGCGATGAAACCGCTGTCAAGCGGGCTC
>JGI12210J13797_10690185_pt1 | contig 21446 bp, 22 predicted proteins | sample ElkSlonscriptome_3_FD_13797 | JGI IMG/M metagenome (IMG submission 13797)
CTCATTATTCGGCTGCTTGGCCCGCCCGCCCAGCGCTACTATACAGGGTCTACTTAATCCCATGTCAACCTGCGGAATGTAGGCTGTAAGCAAGTCACCACGGGGTTATCTGGACCGAACTGAAAAGGCCAGAGCGACGGAACATGCTCTGGCCTTTTCTTGCTTTAGCGGCTTGCCGCCTTTCACAGAACGCTACTTGTCTAGGCGTACTGCATACCACTGCAGAAACTCGCCCGGACCGACAACAAACTCATAGCTCGTCTCCAGCAGCTGGACGGCTTGTTCTTCTAAGGTATTGAGCCGCTCAAGGTCAGGCGATCGCACCTCTGGGTGCCGCGCAAGCTCTTCCTGCAGGATGTCGAGGAGCTCACTGCGGCTGACAAACACTTCAGGCTGCTGCGACCGCAGCAGCACAAACGAGTCTGAGGTATAGAGTCGGGGATCAACCATAGCTCACGCTGCTAGTCCTCAGCAAAAACGTAGCGATATAGATCTTCAGCAGATGGCTCAGGGCTATCTTGAGCAAACTGAACCGCGTCATCAACCGTTTGCTGAATTTCGCGGTCGATCGCCTTGAGGTCATCTTCTGTGGCAATGGCATTGTCAGTCAGATACTTTGCCAAGCGTTTGATGGGATCACGGGAGAACCAAGCGTCTTTCTCTGCCTTGGCGCGCATTTCGTCTGGGTCAGCCAAGGAATGGCCCCTAAACCGATAGGTCAAGGCTTCAATCAACGTGGGGCCTTCCCCAGCGCGGGCGCGGGCCACGGCCTCTTGGGCCACAGCTCTGACAGCAAGGACATCCATACCGTCAACTTCAACCCCTGCCATGCCAAAGACGCTAGCCTTTTTGTAGATCTCAGGCTGAGATGTAGCGCGGTCATGGGCCATGCCGATGGCCCACTTATTGTTTTCGACAACGTAGATGATCGGCAGTTTCCACAGGGCCGCCATGTTGAGGCATTCAAAAAACTGGCCGTTGTTGGATGCGCCATCGCCAAAAAAGCAGGCTGTCACCTGGTCTGCTGAGTCGTCACCCAGCATATCCCGCCGATATTTCGCCTGGAACGCTGCTCCTGTACCCACAGGGATCCCCTCCGCAACGAAGGCGAAGCCCCCCAGCATATTGTGCTCAGCAGAGAACAGGTGCATTGAGCCACCACGGCCTTTACTGCAGCCGGTCTTTTTGCCAAAGAGCTCTGCCATGACCTCCCTGGCCGGGACCCCCGCACTGAGGGCGTGAACATGGTCTCGGTAGGTGCTGCAGACAAAGTCGTCAGACCGCATGGCTTTGATTACCCCGCTAGAAACGGCCTCTTGACCGTTGTAGAGGTGAACAAAGCCGAACATTTTGCCCCGATAGTACATTTCGGCGCATCGGTCTTCAAACAATCGCCCTAGCACCATATCTCTATAGACGAGAAGACCGTCTTCCCGATTAACTGAGGCAGTTGGGGATGACAGCGTAGGGAGCATGCGTTCTTGAACCATCAACAATCCTTGACGTAAGTGACTAGCGGACGACGCAACCTGCGTTAGGGCCTCAAACCGGAAGCAGTGCAAAGTCCTAATACCCTCAATGCGACTAGGGTGCGACTAGGGTGCGACTAGGGGCTGTGCCAACTGCGTTGGTAATATGCTATTCCAAGATACCGTAGAGAACTGCGCGGCTAAGAAAATTTTATCGCAGCTTGGTACTCTGCTCGCTGGGCGAGGGGCTTGCTTAAACTTGGTGAATTGAATGTTGTATGGGTCTAGTACTTCGCCGGTAACTTCAGTACTATATGATGACGACACTGAAATACGTTACATGCAGGCGGGACAATGTTGCTATGGCCCATGGTTTTATGGCCAATACTGTCGTAGCTGATGCTGCCATGGCTCATACTGCTGTAGCTGATACTGTTCTGGCCAACATAGTCCTGGCCGATGCTATTGTGGCTAATCTATAGGAAAACTCGCTGTGCATATACCGCTTGACTACTATAGGATTTTGGGGCTGCCGATTCAGGCAACTGACGATCAGCTGCAGCATGCCCACCGCGATCGCATGCTGCAGCTGCCCCGGCGCGAATACTCGGAGGTAGCCATCGCGGCACGGCGTCAGCTGATTGACGAAGCCCATGATGTCTTGAGCGATGCCGCCCAGCGCCAGACCTATGATGCCAAATTCTTGACGTCGTCTTATATTCCTGCAATTCCGAGCAGTGACGATGCTGCCACAGACGATTCTGGCGATCGCATCAACGATCCTCCCCTACCCAGCATCGACATTGATGCCAACCAGCTCATCGGGGCTCTGCTCATCCTGCTTGAATTGGGGGAGTACGAGCTGGTGTTAAAGCTGGGGCGTCCTTATCTGAGCAGCGGCAGCAGCAGTCTCGACAGCGGTCAGTTTGGAGATCCTACCGTTGTAGGAGCCGATATTGTATTGACCTTGGCTTTGGCCTGTCTCGAGCTAGGCCGGGAGCAGTGGCACCAAAATCAGTATGAAAATGCCGCTGAATCCCTAGAAACTGGCTTAGAGCTGCTGGTTAAAGAAGGGCTGTTCCCTGGGGTGCGGGGTGAAATGCAGACAGAGCTATTCAAGCTCCGGCCCTATCGTATTTTAGAGCTTCTGGGGCTGCCGGAAGAGCAGGAGCAAGAGCGCTATCGAGGGTTTCAGCTGCTGCAGACGATGCTCCAGGAGCGCGGCGGCATCGACGGTAGCGGCAACGATCGATCTGGCCTGAGTACCGATGATTTTCTACGGTTTATCCAGCAGCTGCGCAGCTATCTGACCGTTGCGGAACAGCAGCTCTTGTTCGAGAGAGAGGCAAAGCGTCCTTCTGCTGTCGCAGCCTATCTCGCAGTGTATGCCCTGACGGCAGGGGGCTTCGCCTATCAGCAGCCTGAACTGATCTATCAAGCGAAATCATTGCTGGCTGATTTGTCAGCCCGGCAGGACGTCTCTTTGGAGCATGCCATCTGTTCCCTATTGCTGGGTCAAACCGATGATGCCAGCCGAGTGGTTGAGCAAAGCCAAGAAACAGAGGCGCTCAACATCATCCGTCGCCAATCCCAAGGCTCCCCTGATCTGCTGCCAGGGCTGTGCTTTTATGCTGAGCGGTGGCTGCAGAAAGATGTGTTTCCCTTCTTTCGGGATTTGGCGTCCCGCCCCGTGTCTCTCAAGACCTATTTTGCTAATCCTACGGTGCAGGCTTACTTAGAAAAGCTACCGGCAGCATCTGAGACCGCAGCGCCCTGGCCAGCGCCTCAATCGTCGCTGCCTGGATTGCCCAATGGAGCGGCCCCAACGACCCTAGAACAGCGACGACCTGAGCAGCGTCCGGCTCAGACCTCGGCGATGGCGGGAGCCCGTCGCAGCGAAGCGGCATCTTCTCTTCAGGTGGCAGAGCGTCTTCCCCGCAAGCCCTCAACGCGATCGCGGCGATCGCGGCCAGGCTCAGGTTCAGGGCCTGCATCCCCATCCACTCGCAGCGCAGTCCAAAGCAACGCGGCCGGCTCTGCCAAGCGCTCCTCCCGCAGTGGCGGTCCTCGCCTCGATCGCCTGCTGCTTCTCGGCGGCGCTGCCCTGCTGGGGCTCATTCTCTTGTGGGTAGTACTCAACCGATTTTTTACTTGGGTTGATCAGCGGTTCGCAACTCCTTTGGCTGGAGAGCAGCTAGAAATTGGCTTAACTCAGCCTGTGGTTACTATCCCTGACCCACCGACACCCATTCAAAATGAGCCTGCTCCCGATGGAGAACTGACCCAGCCCACGGCTGAATCTGTCGTTCAAAGCTGGTTTGCGGCTAAAGGTGAGGCCCTAGGTGACACCCATAATATCGAGGCACTAGAGAGTATCTTAACCGGCGATTTGCTCGCTCGCTGGGAAGGCCAAGCTGCGATCGCAGCCTCAGACGGTTGGTATTGGGAATATGACTACCCAAATCTCGAGGTGCTCGCAGTGGACTGGAGCGATCAAACGCCGGACTTGGCCGGCGTGGATATCGCCGTGACGGAGGATGGAACCTTCCATACTGCCGACGGGGTGGCTGTGCCAGCAGAGAGCTACACCACGGAGCTTCAAGTACGCTATAGCCTGGTGAGAGAAGCCAGCCAGTGGAAAATTGAAGCGATTGAAATCCTGTAGCTTGACTAAGGCTCAGCCACGGACAGGATGGCCCACGCGCTGGGATACCCTAGAGAAGCACAGCGCAAATGTTTTAATAGAGAGATACGCTCCTAAGTGACCTGTCGCGATCGAGGCTAGTTCTATGGACGACCAGGTAAGTAAGGCACTGACGGATCTCAAGCACCCAGATCAGTCCGTTCGTGATGAGGCAACCCAGCAGCTCTGGCAGACGTGGTTTTACCAAAAGGGTGTCTTGGGCCTAGAGCGCCTCAAGCACAGCCAAACCGCTCTTGATCAGGGACGGCTAGCGGATGCAGAGCGAGATCTCAGCGCCCTGATTCAAGAGCAGCCCGATTTTACGGAAGCCTGGAATCGGCGAGCCGTGCTTTACTACATGCAGCAAGACTATCGTAAAGCGATCGCCGACTGTCAGCGCGTGATTGACCAAGTGCCGTTTCACTTTGGAGCGCTCCATGGGATGGGCCTGTGCTACGCTGCGCTAGGCGATTATCGAGAGGCCATTCATATTTTTAAGCAAGCCCTAGAGATTCAGCCCTACGCCATTGTCAATCAACGACTGATTTTAGAATGTACCGCCCGGCTGAGTTAGACCGCAGTCGTTCAGGCTGTAGATTCATCAAGCTGTAGATTCACTGTCGTTTTCTGGTTTCGAGGCGTCTCAGGGCAAAACCCTCCCGAATAGCGGTCTAGCCTTAGAAACTATGAGGTAGCAATTTTTTTTATCATGACAACTGCCTACGTTTTTGCACCGGACTACGACACCTTGGGTACAGACGAAGCGCCACGGCTGCTTGACTGGATCGACAGCCGCTTGAAAGCAGGGGCAACGTATCTCTTGATTGACTTGCAGAAGGTGAAGCAAATTACCAGCAGCGGATTGGGGACGCTAATGATTGCCCGTAACCGAGCCCGACGCGCGGATGGTCTGCTGGTGCTGTGCTCGCTGACGCCATCGGTCCAGGTTTGTCTAGAACGGGCCGATATGCTGGACAAATTTCGGATCTACCCGGATCGCCACGGGTTTGAGCAGGAAAACAACACTCCAGCCAGTAGTTGATTGCAGGGCTTGATTGATAAGGCTTGATTGATAAGGCTTGATTGATAAGGCTTGATTGGTACAGTGAACCTCGGGGCCAAGATGTTCATAGAGGCCAAGCCATGTCAAAACAATCTATCTCGCTCTCTGATAACCTATATCGCTATCTGCTCTCTACATCACTGCGGGAGCCAGAGGCTTTAGCTCAGCTGCGCCAAGAGATGGACCAGCACCCCATGGGGCAGATGCAGATTTCCCCCGATCAGGGGCAGTTTATTCAGCTGATGCTCAAGCTGATGCAGGCCGAGCGGGTGCTAGAAATTGGCGTGTTTACAGGATATAGCTCTACTGCGATCGCCCTAGCCCTTCCCAACCACGGTCAAGTGGTGGCCTGTGACGTGAGCGAGGAGTATACCGCTACGGCACGGCGCTACTGGCAGCAGGCCGGTGTGGCGGACAAAATCACCCTACATATTGCTCCTGCCCTAGAAACCCTGGATCATCTCATCGAGCAGGGGGAAGGCAACACCTTTGACGCTGCGTTTATTGACGCAGATAAGTCAAGCTATGACGCCTACTACGAGCGATCGCTGCGGCTCGTCAGGCCTGGTGGCCTAGTGCTGATTGACAACGTTTTGTGGTCAGGGCGCGTGGCGGATCCCGAAGTTCAAGATAAGCGGACCTCTTTGATTCGCGCCCTCAACGACAAAATTCACCAAGATGAGCGGGTCTTTCCCTGCCTGCTGCCAATTGCCGATGGATTGACGGTGGCCCTCAAACGCTAACGCTGTTCGGTCAGTTCAATCACGTTGCCGTCTGGGTCTTGCACAAATAACGCTCGCCGCCCCGATGCACTCATCTGCAGCGGATATTGTGCCGCCGTGAGCTGGGCAACGGCAGCATCTAAGTTGGCAATAGCCAAGGCCAGATGGGGGCGACGGCCCCATTTAGTGTGATTTGCCCCGGTAGGTAGGGCATCGGAGGCGATCAGGTGCAGCTGGCTGTCCCCCAGCTGGTACCAGAGGCCTGGAAACTTCAGCGATCGCTCAATTTTTGTGAGACCGAGCAGGCCTCCGTAAAAGGCCTCAGCTCGGCTTAAATCGCTGACGAGCAAGGCAGCATGGAGGATCTGCGTAGGTTGAATGGCCATAGGTTCCTTGATGGAGGTAAAGATTGGCATGGATTGGAACAATTGCGCGTCCTGCCGCTGATGGAACGTCGTGCTTTGAGCTAAAAATGCTGCTCTATGGGGCATAGCAGACACAATAGGGGTGATAATGCATCTAGATGCTATTGGTAACAACACTTTGACTAAGACATCAACTCACCGATTGCCAGCGCTCATCAGCGCTTGTTTAGTTATCCTGTTGTCTGGGCTCGCTGTAGGCTGTGGGTCAGACGGTGACTCAGGTTCGTCAGATCCCTCATCGGCTGAACCAGCAGAAGTTGAAACGGCAACTCCAGCTCCAGATAGTCCGCCAGCCGATGGTGCGCCAGTGGCCGATGCGGAACAGCCGAGTGCGGCGGCACCGCAATCTACCCCAGAAGCCAATGTGCAAGGCGAAGATGTTCTGTGCAGCACGCCCAGCCAGACCGCCCAGGTAACGTGGCAAGAGGGCGAACCTCGTCTGAGCATTATGCGTAAACCCGACCAGGCTATTCTCGACCAGGCAAGCCCTGTGGCCATTCAGCGTAACGATGACAGTAGCGTTACCTACGGCTATCTGCAAGGCATGACGGCGTATATCAAGACCCTATCAGACGGAAACTGCATGGTGCAGATTCTAGATGCCCAAGGTAGCGTGACGGTTGAAGAATACGGACGCACGAGCCAAGGGTGATTCCGCAATGCTATAGCCGGTGTCTAGCCACCGACTTAGGATTGACAGCTCCTATTCTGAGGCTATAGCTCTCCACCATGGACGTCAGCGTTTACCTATGGCTCGGCCTCACCAGCACGGTAGGCTGGTTTTTCAGCACTCTTGCTGGGGGCGGCAGCTCTTTGATTTTGATTCCTGTTGTGGGCCATCTCTTGGGGGCGGCGGTGGTGCCCCCAGTGATCACTGTGGGGGGAATCTTTGGCAATATTGAGCGAGTTGTGGCCTATCGTCAGCATATTCGCTGGCACCTTATTGCCTGGGAGATGCCGGGCGCTTTAGTCGGAGCCTGCTGCGGAGCATTTGCCCTATCCCGACTTGAAACACAGTGGCTCAGCGTGGCGATCGCTTTGTTTCTGGTCGGGTCTGCCATCGGCTATGTGGCTAGGGGCGGCGCGGGCAGCTTTAGGGTGCAGCCCTGGTATTTTTTGCCCAGTGGATTTGTCTACGCGCTGCTGTCAGGTCTCATCGGCGGTATGGGGCCAGTTCTTGCGCCTTTCTACCTTAACTATGGACTGACAAAGGAAGAATTGCTGGCTACCCAAGCCACCAATCGCGCAGCGGTCCATTTGATAAAGCTGCTGGCCTATGGTTTCTTGGGCATTCTGACGCTGCCAACCTTGGGGTTGGGGGTGTTGGTGGGTGTGGCGGCGTTTCCGGGAAATCTGCTAGGGCAACTATTGCTGTTGCGCATCAGCGACCTGCAGTTTCGGCGGCTAGTAACCGGATTTGTGGCAGTGAGCGGGGTGCTGATGCTATGGAATCAGCGACAGCTATTTGGGCTTTGAAGATATGGGGCAAATGTGGGGTCAAATGGGACCTAGGGCTAGAGTTATGGCTAGCCTGGGCTCAGCAGCTCCAGATAATCTCGGGGATTGATGGGCTGGCTGCCCTGCCACATCTCAAAGTGCAGGTGAGGGCCACTGCTGTTGCCTTCGCTGCCGCACTCGGCAACCAGCGCGCCGGGTTCAACCCAATCTCCATTTTGCACCAGCCGCTTCTGGACATGGCCATACAGGAACTCAGTACCATCTGGAGTAATGAGTGCGATCGCATAGGAGCCATAGCCGTCTGGGTCTGTGTCGACATGCTCTACAACGCCAGATTCGACCGCTGTGATAGGTTCACCGTAAGCGCAAGCTAGATCGATGCCCTGGTGAAAATTTCGCTCGCCAGTGTCTCGCTTACCGCCGCCATAGCGCCAGCCAAACTCGCTTGTCACCTCGCTAGACGCCATGGTTTTGCCTTTGATGGGAAACGCTCGGTCTCTAGGGCGAGGATCGAGCGCATTGACGGCAACGTCAGTTAGGGAAAGGGCCTTCTCTGTCGGTTTACGGGCTGAGATGACAATGTCCTCTGCCACCTGCTCAAATTCGCCATAGCGTTCAGGGTAGGCAGATCGCTGCACCTCTTGAGCCAATGCCCCGGCATCTTTTTGGGGACGATTCTTGATATCCAATAGCCCAAGATTAGTGCCATGCCCCTTAAAAAAAGCCTGCGCCGCCGTTAAAGTATCGACGGTATCCGGCCAATCTTGAGATGGCCGCTGCTGAAAGGCATTTTGAGAATCGAGATCGCCGTAAGACAGCGCCTGCAGATCGCTCTCCGCTAGGGCTGTCATCAGGGCAATCTTGATGTCATATTCGCTAGCGCCAGCCTCAATCCCGGCGCGAATGATTGTGTTGGCGACATCCGCTTGATGCTGATTGAGCATGTAGCCACTGTAGGTGGCGGGAACAACACGTCCTATCTGTCGCAACCTCACCTGCCCTTGGAGGTGACGAATGCCCTGCCAAAGCATGGGCCCCCAGGGTGAAACCCAAAGACCCGTGACTAAAAGAGACAATACTAGCGCGGACAAAACCGCTTTAGAGCGCTGCTGCTTTTGGGCCTGAGGCGAGGCAAACAGTCGCTGGTTGACGATTGTGATCCGAGCCATCCCTAGTCCTCAGAATCGCGCCGGTAGAGATCTTCTAAAGACTCAACGGGCTTGCTCGGAGTATTTGTAATGACGTTTTCGGGCGTTGACTCTTGGGTGCCGAGGAGAGGCTGAAACAGAGGAGAAACAAGATTTTTTGCGCCCCAGCGGCCCAGATCAACCGGATGCGAGGTGAGGCGGGCTGGGCCGCGATTGCCCTGCACCATATAAACTGCCCCAGCCCCAACGGCAATCAGTCCCATGATGGAGCAAAACAGTCCAAATCCCCGTAGTCCCGTTCTGATGGGATTGCGAATCCCCCAGAAGATGCTGCCCATGCCGCGACCAATCTCGCCGATAGGGCCAGCCCTACGATAGCGGGTCGCATCATCGCTGTCCATATTGATTACGACGTGGTCGTCATTACGCTCTGTCATAATATCTCCTTCAGGATGGCATCCTTATCATGGCTTATGATCCATGACTTACGGCGCGTGAGGCGGCAAGCAATCTGGCGAAATAGCGGGAGTCCAGCGGCATTTGTCTTCTGTAGTATAGCGTCCGAGATTGAAATAATTGACCATATCCAAGAACGCTTTAAAGTCGCTAGTCTCGATGTTTTTATCGCTGCTCCAAACCGACAGAGCATCGACCTCGAAGTCATCTTCGCCTGATTTAAGCGGGCTAGAGGCGCTGAAAATATACCGAAAGAAAGCCACAACGACTGCCGAATGGGGAATATACTGCCAGTCAACGCTGGTATGCCTGTTTTCTGAGGCATCTATGCCAGGAGCTGTCGGCCCTTCGACAAGGCGGTTGAGCCGGTCAATATTTTCGGGGTCTCTGAGGTTGAGCCGCCGCCCGATGAGTTCTTCGATTTCGGGGGTGATCAACCGTCCTGGATTGACGTCGGGCTTGATGCCTAGATGCTCTAAAATCTTTTGACTCTCGTCTCGCAGCCCTTGGGGCTTCAGTAGCGCAGGTACAGCGTAGCGCTGGTAGTTATCTTTGATGTCAGGCTGATTGGGCGCTTTAAATCGGACCCAGCCCATCGGCTCGGGGCTACCAAAGTCATCTGCTTTGACCGGCACGTGAATGATCGCCGCCTGGGTGGTCAAGGAGGTCAGTAGCCCGGCCGGCAACTGACTGTGAATCATATCAGCTGTGATCTGAGAATCCGCGTGCAAAATAAATATATATTGAACCCGCTTTTTACGAATATCCTGGGCTCCAAACTGCACGATCTGGTTGATCTCGTTTCCCAGGTCATACAGCCGCTCCCACTTGGACACCTCATCGAAGATCACGCTGACAGCGGGCTCTCCCTTGGTGCGGCCAGACAGCGCTAAAGGCAGGTAGGCTCTGGCAATGTCGCCAAATTCGCCCTGCTTAGAGGTGCCAAAAACTTGGCCAGTGAGCCAGGTCCCTGCCGCTAAATCCTCATCGGCATCGGGGTCAAAGATCAGGGCATCATTGGCCATCAGAATCTGCCGCAGCACCACGATGGCGTTGGCAATGCTGCTTTTGCCGCCCCCCATCCCCCCAGTGATAATCACGATAGGAGAGCCAATCATCTGCTTTAGCCAAAGCTCATTGGAGAGCAACACCTTGAGTCGATTGATCAAGGTTTCTCGGGTTTCCTGAGGCGACGGAAGCACGAGGGGCGTCTTATTATCGTTTTCTGGAACCAGGCGATTGGGCTCAGCATTGCTTAGGGCGATGGCGCTGCCGATAGCCACAAGCCCCAACGATGCGATCGCTAGCCCTTCCATGCGCTTGGACATGGATTCTGTTAGGGTAAAAGACTCCCACTGCTGCGCTTGATCATAAAGATCGGAGATCACCTGGTCATCGACGGCGTAGTCTGGCGTAAGGGCGCTGTGCAGCCCATAGGCCCCCATCATCAACCCAATGCCCGCTAGAGGATAGGTCAGCAGCTTCTGCATCCGGCTTGACAGAAATTTCCCCATTACTCCCCGTCCCCACCTGGCAGCGGATTTTGTCGAATTAAGTTCTCAGCCGGGCTAAGCGGCTGACGTTCGGCCCCGAGTCCTAAGCCGACGGCGGCACTGCTAGGCAAGTAGGGGATGGTAGAGGCTAGCCCCTCTCGGTAGTTGAGCCAGCTGTTCACCGGCACCTGCCCGCCGTCAATGGGCTGCACAGGGAATAGAGCGATGGCTGCGGCTTGGGCCTGCACGTACCCTTGAACATAGCTGTAGACGTCATGGCTTTTTTCCCCTTGCTCCATCAGCTTGACGCCATCGCCGACATAGCGCAGCAAGATGCAGCGTTTGGTGTCCATTACCTCACGGCAGCGAGGCATAGAGAACCCATATTGATCGATGTCTTCCGGCTCCCCGGCCCCAGCCTCTTCTTCCGCCGCCCTCAACAGGCGCTGAGACTCATGCAAAATTAGCTCTGACTGCACCAGCTGAGACTTGTCCGCTAGAGCAGATTCGTACACCGGCATCACCTGCAGGAGTCGCTGGGCTTTTTCGATGGATCCCATACTAGGGGAAATTTGGGCCAAGGTTGTAGGAGCAACCGCCAAGATAGTGTCCCGCTCAGAGGCCGGGTCGCGCCGCTCTACCTGCTGGGGTGGTTTGAGCAGCAGCGCTGCAATGGTAAAGAGAAACAGCCCAAAGGCAGGAAGGCCCGCCACCATGATCAATCGGGTGCGATCGCTTAGCCCTTTAACCCAGCCAAAGAATCCAAGCTGCCCGAGGCGGCGGATGCTCAGAGATGGTGAATGGGGGTTGGGTGGTTGCATCAAGCTGTCTCCACTACAAAACCGAATCGCTGATTCGGTGACGACGATAGTACTCAAAAAATGGCCTTTGGCCGGGGCAGTTGCCGCTCAAAGCTGCGCTCTTATCCGGATGTAAGGCACCGCATATTGGGCACCAGTGGCGCTGTAGCCATGAGCCAATAGCCTTCATTCTAAGTGAAATGCCTATATTGAATAATCAATATAAAGAGATTACACCTTACTGTACAAATTTCTACCCTCAACATAGCATCTCAGAGTGTGTGTTTTAAGTGGACGAGACCCCACAGCATGGCGACACAACAAAGCTCCTGGAGAATAGGATATATATTCCGTGTTTCCACTTAAACTATCTAGGTCCTGTTCTCAAAACGCCATAGTAGAAAATAGATAAAGCCGCAATTTGGGTAAAATTTCGGATATGCCCGCTGTTTGAGAGGCTAGAAATAGGCCAGCGCAGCACTACATCCCTAACGCCACTATTGGCCAGTGGGGTTTACCAAAGCCCCTTAGCATCAGACGGCCTCGCTGTTGTGCCGATAGAATGTCATCAGAACCTCTACCGCGCGGCCATACTCAGCGAATAATACTCAGCGAATAATGCTCAGCGAATGATGTCATATTCGACTTGTTAGAGCGTTTGCCTAAGCAACACCAAAGCCTTGGTGATATAATCCGGCACCACGCTGCCTGGTACAATTTCGCGCCAATCATTGACGCTGCTGGTGCCAACCTGCAGACTTGAGCTATGGACGTCTTTGATTGCCTATTTTGCTTTTACCGATACATGCTTATCTCAACGAGATAGATATCGATAGGGGCAATATAGCGCCCATCGCGCTGTGGACTCGGCAGTTGCACCCATGACCACTCCCCTCATGTTGACCGCAAATAATGTTACGGCATCCGCTACGATTTTGATTGTGGATGACGTTGTTGATAATATTCAGGTCTTGACAAAGTTTTTGAGGCCAGAAGGCTACCAAATCCGTAAAGCCCTGAGCGGCCTCGCAGCTTTACGCAGCGCTTCTCAATCGCCACCAGAGCTGCTGCTCCTAGATGTGAATATGCCCGACATGAATGGTTACGAGGTCTGTGAGCAATTCAAGCAAGATCCGAACCTGAAGTCGATTCCCATTATTTTTGTCAGTGCTCTGAATGAGACTGAGAACAAGGTGAGAGGGTTTGAGCTTGGTGGCGTAGATTACATCAGCAAGCCATTTCAGGCCGCAGAAGTTTTAGCCCGGGTGCATACTCATCTCCAGCTCTATCGGCTACAGCAGCAGACGGAGCAGCAAACGAGGCTACTTCTAGATAAAAACAATCAGCTGAATCAGGAAATCTCTGACCGGATCCGGGCTGAGGAGAAGTACCGCATCATCTTTGAGTCCGCTAGCGAGGGCATTTTCCAATCCACAGCTGCGGGGCAGTTCATCACGGCAAACCCGGCGTTGGCAGACATCTACGGCTATGACTCACCTGACGAGCTGATTCGGATGACGACCGACATTGCCAAGCAAATCTATGTCCAACCCAAGCGCCGACTTGAGTTGATTGCCTACCTCAACCAGTATGGCAAGATCTTGGACGCGGTATCTGAGGTCTATTGCAAAGACAAAACCCGCATTTGGATCAGCGAAAACATCAGAGAGGTCAAGGACAGCGCGGGTAATTTCCAGTATTACGAAGGCACGATTCAAGATGTCACCGAGCGGATTCAGTTTGAGAATATCCTCAAGCAAGAGCGCCAGCGGTCTGAGCAACTGCTGCTCAACGTCTTGCCCAGCTCCGTTGCTCAGCGCCTTAAGCGCAAGCCCGATGCGATCGCCGATAGTCTAGACTCTGCCAGTGTTCTGTTTGCGGACATCGTCAACTTCACTCCCTTCGCGGCCAAAACTGACCCCAAGGCGGTGGTGACAGTGCTCAATGACATATTCTCTGCCTTTGATGCCCTCGTCGAGCGCTATGGGCTAGAAAAGATTAAAACCGTTGGGGACGCCTATATGGTTGCTTCTGGGGTTTCTGCCCCAACAGAAAACCACCTCGAGGCGATCGCAATCCTTGCCTTAGCAATGCAAGAGGTTATGGTTCCATTTTTGAGACCCGATGGGCAACCCTTTAAGCTGCGCATCGGGTTTCATTCTGGCCCTGTAATAGCCGGCGTCATTGGGAAAAAGACCTTTGCGTTTGACTTGTGGGGGCATACGGTGAACTTAGCCAGCCGAATGGAAGAAACAAGCCTCCCAGGCAGAATCCAGGTGTCGGCTGACATCCACGACCAGCTCCACAAAAAATTTCGCTTCGAGCGACGGGGAAAACTGCCCATTCAAGGTATTGGCTCGCTAGAGACCTACTTCCTCGAAGGACAAATAGATGAGCCTACGTAGCCGCTTCCCGTAGCTAGTTAGAGAACACTTCTAGTTCGTCGGCAGATAGCCAAAAGTCTCGCTCGACCGGCTCGTCATCGTTGCGTCGACCTGGATGAAGACCATACACCCAGGCTTGGTCTTCGGGATAGAAGTCAATTCCGACAATATAGCCAACGTACCCTGTCTTTGTTCGAACCTTTTGCCCTAAGGATAGCTCTGGTTTTGTAAATTCAATAGCTTTAGAATTGATTGCTCGTACATAGACGAGCTTTTTTTGAATACGACGTAGTATATCGTTCACCATTAGGGACTCAGTCGGAATAGTTAAAGTTAAGTTGACGGCGTTGGTGCAAATGCTGGGGCGACGGTCAAGAGAATAAGTCGTTGCTGTCATGAGTGGGACCGTACACCCTAGATCCTACACCTCGAGTTATGCATAAAGATAGACATGTTCTGTAGTGATAACATCAAGCCCATGGTGTCGGCCACTTGATAAACCCCGTAATGGTTAAATTTAATGATACGCCGAGGCCGAAACACGATATTGCCGCAGCTTGACATACGTGTTGACATACGCACACATTACTCCCTTGTGCATTATGTCGGTATACTTGTGTATTACAGGTATCGCGAAACCGCACTCTACGATAGCATATAGCAGCGGTAGAGGCTACTATGCCCTACAGCGCCGTGACTCTAACGTCAGAACAATAGCGAGAATTGCGTTGGCATGGCTGCAGGGGTGAGCACAAAGCGGTCTAGAGCAGGTTCTCTGTAGCCATTACTCATTAACTTTGGCTATGGTCATCCACTATTGGGGAGAGTTCTGGCCAGCGGCGATCGCCCCATTGCGCCTGGCGCCGTCGGGGCGGGTAAGCAGCTCACGGTGGCAAAGCGGGACCTACAGACCAAGACTGATGGCAAACCCAGGTGGGATGCCGCTGATAAAGCCGCAGGTTCCAGCGGCATGGGGCCTTGGGGTCAACCATTGGCTCTGCCAGCGATCGCAGCCCGGCACCATGGGCAGGGTCAAACCCGTAGGCGAGACTGACATGGAGCCAGTCTTTGATCCGCAGCGCGTCACGACGCGTGGGGCTAGACGCGAGACCAGCAAATCGGGCCACCAGTCGTCTGAGCCATGGCGACTGCAGCTCCAAGCCGTGCCAATCGGGGCGGAAGGTGAGAGCCGTAATGCTGATGTCCGCTTCCCCCACGGGGGAGAGGTCACCTAATGCGCCATCAATGGCCTGGATATAGGCGGGAATTGCCGCCGCTCTGTCGTGAAAAAAACCGGTGAGGGTGCAGTGGGGCATGTAGTCATGGGCTTTGTTGGGACCGTAGCAGACTTGACTACGCTCGAAATAGGATGCAATCTGCTGCTCTAGCGGCCCGATAGGACAGGCATAAAGAATTAGCGGAACAAACGCGTCGTCCATCAAAGATGGCGGTATGTTGGCTTCAGGCAATGCGATGTCCTCGTCGACTGACGCTGGTGATACGGGGGACAGCGCCATCGTGATGCACCGTGACTATATCCGCTAGCTTGCCCACCGCCAAGCTGCCGCGATCGCAACCTAGACCAATGGCATTGGCAGGGTTAATTGTCACCAGCCGCACCGCCTCATAGAGGGGCAGGGTCTGACTCACCATCAAAAATATGGCCTGCAGCAGACTCTGTGGCACATAGTCCGAAGACATCACATCAATGAGCCGATGCTCAACGAGGGCCATCGCCGATACGTTGCCTGAGTGGGAGCCACCCAACACCACATTGGGAGCGCCCATCAGGGTCTTGAGGCCATGGTCATGGGCCGCCTGTGCGGCATCCAGCGTTGTGGGAAATTCTGCGATCGCCGCTCCATTCTCCATCGCCTCTTGTACATGCTCCACGGTGGCGTCGTCATGGCTAGCCAGGGTAATGCTGTGGCCATGGGCTAGGGCTACAAGCTTATGCCGATTGCTCCGGGCATAGCGCTGCTGGTCGTCTAACCGCTTTTGGATATACCGATCCATATCGTCGCCACTGACCCCATGCTTGTCTGTATAGTAGGCTTTATACTTTTCGACTTTGGCGAACTGACGCTGGCCAGGGGTATGGTCCATCAGGGACATCAGCGTCGTCAGGGGATGGGTCGTATAGCGCTCGACGATATCGTGGGTTTTCTCATAACCTAGTTCACATCGTAGATGGAGCCGGTGATCCACTGACAAACGACCGGCCTGCTGGCCCCCAGCGATGGCATCAATCATAGGATCAAACTGGGTCATGCGAACGGCGTTGGGCAACACATCGCCGATGGCGATCGCATCGCAAACCGTCGTAATTCCCGCTGCTGCCAGCTCTCGGTCATGGCGGACCACGGCCATATCCAAGGGCCAGGTCACGCTGGGTCGAGGGGACATGCACCGCTCAAGATTATCGGTATGAAGCTCGATCAAGCCGGGCATCAGGTAGTCCCCGCCGCCGTCGCAACCTTGCTGAACAATACCAGGCTGAATATCAGCAATGTGGCCCTCTCGCACCACTAGCGTTCCTAGCATCTCTTCGGCGGGAAGCTGCAGTCGATAATTGGTAAAAACCTGCTCTGCCATAGCCGATGGGGTTGTGAGTACGATTGCTCTGAATAGCCAGATTCAGATGCTAGCACTATTAACTCAAGCGCTGGCGCAATAGCGACACCACCATGCTATCCATTGGCCAGCGATCGCTGGCACGTCGGACATACCGCGTGAATGGTGAGCTGACAGTCGAGAAGGTGATAGCCCTCTTTTTCGGATGTCTTGATGCCAGTTTTCAAAATTGAGTCGTTTTTGAACTCAATGGTCTTGCTGCAGCGGACACAAACCAAGTGATGGTGATGATGGGGTCGGGGTCGGTTTAGCTCATAGCTCTTGTATCCCTCTGACAGCTCTAGCTCCCGCAAGATACCCATGCGCGCCATCATCTTGAGATTGCGGTAAATAGTGGAGAGGCTAACTTTTTCCCCTTGTTCGTCTAAAAGATGACAGACTTCCTCCGCGCTGAGATGTCGCCCTTCTTCAAGCTCTTGAAAGAACTGCAGGATCTTTTCGCGTTGGGGAGTCAGCCGCCAACCCCGCTCATTTAGCTCTGCTTTGAGGGCGGTGACGCTATACATGGCAGAAAACCTCGACATGGCGACTGTAGTGGGTTGGTAATCATGATATCGAAATAGCCCATACATTTGCAAGAACAGCACCTTATTGAGAATCGATACTGGTAACCCTCACAGTCTCGTACTATTGATTTAGGCATGTTCACTGTGCTGATCAAAACGCTCCTCCTCCGCGCTGGCGCATTTGGAGCCCCATATCTGACATTAGGGTATGACCCATATTCTCCCTGCATTGCAAACGATATCCAAACGCATCACGTCACGGTTTCAGCGCCGCTGGCGATTGAGTCTGTGGTCTCTAGCCACGTTGGCGATCGCTTTGCTGATTTTGTTCCCGATTTTGATCGTGCTCAGCAGTCTATTTTCCGACTCAGGGGATATTTGGGCTCACCTGGGGAGCACGGTCTTGCCGCTGTATATCCGCAACTCCCTGTTGCTTATGGTAGGCGTGGGTTTTGGCGTTAGCCTCTTGGGGGTGAGCACCGCCTGGATCGTGACCACTTGCCAGTTTCCAGGACGGCGTTTATTCGAGTGGTGCCTGCTGTTGCCGTTAGCCGCCCCAGCCTATGTCTTGGCCTATGTCTACACCGATGTTTTAGAGTACTATGGTCCGCTGCAGTCCGGGCTGCGTCATCTCTTTAATTGGCAAAGCAGCGCTGACTATTGGTTTCCCCAGGTGCGCTCTTTGGGGGGAGCGACCATCATGCTGTCTCTCGTCCTCTATCCCTATGTCTACCTTCTGGTGCGGGTTGCCTTTTTAGAGCAGTCGATCTGCACCATTGAGGCGAGCCGTTCGCTGGGGTGCAGCCCCTGGCAAAGTTTTTGGCGGGTTGCCCTGCCCTTGGCACGACCTGCCATTGCAGCGGGCACATCCTTGGCGCTGATGGAAACGCTAAGTGACTTTGGCACCGTGCAGTATTTCGGCGTTGAGACTTTCACCACGGGCATATATCGCACTTGGTTTGGCCTAGATGCGCGTACGGCGGCATCCCAGCTCTCATCAGTGCTGCTCTTGTTTATCTTGGCTTTGGTGGTGCTTGAGCAATGGTCCCGGCGACAGAGCCGCTATTATCAGATCACCTCTGCGCCACAGCAAACCTCTATGTATTCTCTAAGGGGTGGGCGAACTCTGGCGGCATGGCTGGTCTGCGCTCTGCCCATTGGGCTCGGGTTTGGAGTCCCGGCACTGGTGCTGTTGCGCATGGCGATCGCCAACGCTACTGAAAATTTCACGGATAACTTTTGGACCTATGCCCGCAATAGCATCGTTGTTGCCAGCATCACGGCAGCGATCGCGGTAGTGCTGGCCTTGGTGCTGGCCTATGGTCGACGCCTGCAGCCCAGCCCGATGATGAACGCCGCCGTCCGCACCGCGGCATTTGGCTATGCGTTTCCGGGCACGGTGATTGCCGTGGGTATCCTCATCCCCACAGGCAATATTGACAATGGGCTGGATGCTTTCATGGAGCGTACGTTTGGTATTTCCACTGGGCTACTGCTCAGCGGTACGATTGTGGCGTTGGTGCTGGCCTATCTGGTGCGGTTCTTGGCTGTAGCATTCAACACCGTGAATGCAGGGCTGCTGCGCATCAGGCCTAGTCTCGACGAAGCAGCGCGATCCTTAGGATATAGCCCCACCAGTACGCTAACGCAGGTCCATGCTCCGCTGATGCGGGCCAGCCTGCTCACCGCAGCCATCTTGGTGTTTGTGGACGTGATGAAAGAGCTGCCAGCGACGCTGATCGTGCGGCCCTTTAATTTTGACACGCTGGCGGTGCAGGTCTACCGGCTAGCGGCGGATGAGCGGCTCAGTGAGGCGGCAGCTCCGGCCTTGGCTATCATTGTGGCGGGGCTGCTGCCGGTGGTGCTGCTGAGCTGGCGGATTCGGCGCAAGTCTTGATTCTGAGCCGGGGTTGGCCCGACGCTTAGAGCTGGAAAAGCGGCAAATCTGACCTTGACGTCACGGCTGAACCGGCAACAAATAAACGGCCCCACCACAGTTATTCATTGGTGAGCAGAAGGGTGGGCCAAAAGCTGTTGTGTTTCGAAGCCGCCAAGGTCTTGGACATGGATAGAATACACAGGAATAGCAACCAAGGGTCACTCATCCTGTAGACCCCGCTACAACGCAGTCTAGGTCAAAAGCGGTAAGTTGGCAGAACCTTCACCTCACAGCTTCCCCCGGAGCTAGCCCTATCACCCCGGACCCAATGCCCCCTATCCTTGATGTTCGCGATCTCTGCATCAGCTTCCCTACCAAGACCACGTCGGTAGACGCCGTCAAGCAGGTCTCCGTCCAGCTGATGCCTGGAAAGACCCTGGGCATCGTGGGCGAATCTGGCTCCGGTAAGTCCGTCACCTCCCTTGCTATTATGGGTCTGCTGCCTCACCATACCCAGATCTCAGGCCAGCTTCTCTTCCGGGACCCCACCCACCCCGACGCCGCACCTGTAGATTTACTTCAGCTGCCCCAAGAGGCCCAGCGCCGCTACAGAGGTCGGCTCATTTCCATGATTTTTCAAGAGCCTCTCACCTCCCTTAACCCGGTATACAGCTGCGGTAACCAGCTCACCGAAGCGCTCAAGCTGCACAAAGGCCTCGATGGCGATGCCGCCTCTGCTAGAGCTATCGAACTGTTTAGGGAAGTTGAGCTGCCCGACCCCAAGCGCATCATGGGACGCTTCCCTCACCAGCTTTCCGGCGGGCAACAGCAGCGGGTGATGATTGCGATCGCCCTAGCAGGAGACCCAGCCATCCTCATTGCAGACGAGCCCACTACTGCCCTTGACGTCACCATCCAGGCCACCATCCTAGACCTACTGCGAGGCCTGCAGACGTCGCGGGGCACCGCCACCATCTTCATCACCCACGACATGGGGGTTGTGTCTGAAATCGCAGACGATGTGGCTGTCATGTACCAGGGTAAGTTGGTGGAAAATGCCCCGGTATACGACCTATTTGCCAATCCTCAGCACCCCTATACCCAAGGGCTGCTCAATTGCCGCCCTCGCCCAGATCGGCAGCTGCGGCGACTGCCGACGGTGAGCGATTTTATGGAGCTGCAGCCGGGAGACAATGGTGAACTAGAACCGGTCTCGAAAGTCCGCAGCGCTGCAGAAAAAGCCGAACTGCTAGCTGAGGTAGATGCCCAAACGAGAGCGACCCACTATGACGCCCTGCTGCAACAGCAGCCTCTTCTCACAGTCCACAACTTGGTTAAGACATTTCCCGTACGGCAAGGCTTCTTTGCCCGTAAGTTAGAGCTGCGGGCTGTGGATGACGTCAGCTTTGACGTCTACCCCGGCGAGACTCTAGGTCTGGTGGGGGAGTCGGGCTGCGGTAAGTCTACCCTGAGCCGCTGTCTGCTGCGGCTGATTGAGCCCACATCGGGACAAGTTACCTTTGCAGGCCAGCCAGTGCTGGAGCTGAGTGCGGCTGACATGCGGCAGCTACGACGCTCAATGCAAATTGTGTTCCAAAACCCCTATGGCTCCCTAGACGGGCGACAGACCATTGGGTCAGCTCTGATGGAGCCCATGCATATCCATGGGCTAGGGGGCAGCAACGCCGAAAAGCGCGATCGCGCAGTGAGCTTGCTAGAGCGGGTCGGCCTAGACGCCAGCGCCATGGGCCGAATGCCCCACGAATTTTCTGGCGGACAGCGGCAGCGCATTTGCATTGCCCGGACCCTGGCTTCCGAGCCCAAATTCATTATCTGTGATGAGTCGGTGTCGGCCCTCGATGTGTCGGTGCAGGCTCAGGTGCTGAATTTATTGAAAGATCTCCAGCAGGAGTTTGGCCTCACCTATATCTTCATCTCCCACGATCTGAGCGTGGTCAAATTTGTCAGCGATCGCATCATGGTGATGAACCAGGGCCGCGTCGAGGAGATTGGTCCAGCGGAGGAGATTTATCACTCGCCACAGCAGCCCTACACCCAGCAGCTGATTGCCGCCATCCCCGATGCCAAACTGACCGACATTCGCCAGCGGCTGGGCGTTTGACGCCAGTACTTTAAACTCACCAAGGGAATACAAATCTTCATCAACTTAACGCAGCACACCCCAAAGGTTACCAAAATCATGGCGCGGGAAAGCCTCACCATTCAGGGCGGGGATGCGCCTTGCGCCTAGCTTCCGTTCCCCATTGGCCGGTATAATTGTACTCCTGCCAACTGCCAGAGTGCTGTGCTAACACTGAAGTTCAAG
>JGI12210J13797_10001568_pt1 | contig 21440 bp, 19 predicted proteins | sample ElkSlonscriptome_3_FD_13797 | JGI IMG/M metagenome (IMG submission 13797)
CGCCTCGACCGCCGTGCCGCGAGGCAATCGGACATGCCCGGGCGCAAGGGTGACCCCGCCCATGCTTGCCGCACGCGCCGGCGTGGTGGCGGCGTCCTTCAGCGCGAGGTCGAGTTCGGGCGGATCGGCGAGACCGGGGGCAATGGCCTCGGCCCGCTCGCCCCAGCGGGCACGGACGCGTTCGGGCAGGGTCGGGGCCCCGGGGAGCGCGGCAGTGCGCTTCGTCAGGGTCGAGAACACGCCATGCGCAAGGCGGCGCGGCCCTCCGGCGAGCAAGGGCAGCCCGGTCGCGACCACGGCGTGCGGGGGCGTGCCGAGACGCAGCGCCTGCGCCAGCATGATCCGCAGCACGCTGCGCACCTTGGCGTCGTCAGGCAGGTTCTGTCTGGTTGCGCTGTCGATCAGCGCGTCGAGATCGGCGAGCCAGCGCAGCGCCTCGGTTGCAATGGCGCGGGCGAGCGCGCGGTCCTCGGCGGCATGGACGCCGGACATGGCCGCGCTCTCTGCCTGTTCGAGCGTTTCTCCCCGGCGCAACACGGCATCGATGAGCTTGAGCGCGGCGCGGCGCGCGGGAAGACCGGGGGTGCTTGGCATCGCTCGCCCCTAGACCCGCTTGAAACCAAGCGCCAGCGCGCGCATTTGGAAAGGACCATGACGAAGCAGAAATCGGAAGCCGCGAAAAACTTTCGCAAGCCCGCGCACTGGACCAACGATCCTGTCCCCGCGCCCAGACAGGTCGATCCGCTCAAGGACGAACCGCGCGACCTGTCCCCTACCCGCTACGGCGATTGGGAAAAGAACGGCATCGCCTGGGATTTCTGAGCATCCCTGTTGCGCGCACCTGTCCGGGCGCCCGCCCTTGCGGCTGCTGCGCAGCCGAATAGCGCCCTTCGAAAGCCGACGCAGCCCCCCTTCTGGTTGAGCTTGTGCAACCACCGCGAAGAGACGGGGCCTTTGGCGGGAATGCGCGTTCCCTACAGCTTTGCGAACGTGACCTTCAGCCCGTCCTTCGGCTGCGGGATCGGCCATTCCTGCCAGTCCGGCGCATAGCCCTCGGCCGCTTCGATCCGGTAGCGCTGCAGCAGCTGCGCGACGAGGACCTTCACCTGCATGTAGGCGAAGTGCAGGCCAAGGCACATATGCGCCCCACCACCGAAGGGCACCCAGGCATATTTGTGCCGCGCCTTCACCGCCTCCGGCGTGAAGCGCATCGGGTCGAAGGTGAAGGGATCATCCCAGTATTCCTCCGAATGGTGGGTCCAGTAGATATTGATGCCGACCATCGTCCCCGCAGGGATACGATAGCCCTCATATTCGAATTCCTTGAGCGCGCGGCGCGGCATCGAGGGCACCGGCGGGATCATCCGCAAGGCTTCCTTGAACGCCATTTCGGTGAGCTCCAGCTTGCCGAGATCCTCGTAATCGAGGGCGCGCGCCTTGCCCGAACCGTCGGGGCCGCCGGTCACCGCAAAGACCTCTTCGCGCAGCTTCTCCTGCCATTGGGGGTTTGTCGCGAGATAATAGATCAGCGAGGTCGCCGATGACGTGATCGTGTCGTGCGCCGCCATCATCAGGAAATTCATGTGGTCGACCACCTCGTCCACCGGCAGCAGCGAGCCATCCTCGCGCGTAGCGGTCGCGAACTGGCTGAACATGTCCTGCCCGCCGCCCTCGGCCCGGCGCTTGTGCGTCTCGCGAGTGAAATAGTCGATCAGGTAGGCCCGCCCGTCGACGCCCTTCTTCATCTTGGTGAACGGAAGCGGCTTGCGCACCGGTGCGACAGAGGCCTGGACCATGTCGACGAAGGCTTCGTTGATGCGGTCCGCCTCGGGACCCCACGGAATGCCGATGAAGCTGTCGGCGGCAAGATCGAGCGTCAGCTTCTTGATCGCGGGGTAGAAGGTCATAGCGCCTTCCCACCCTTCGACCTCGCGCGCGATGCCCGCATTGAGCGCGCCCGAATAATGTCGCATCGGTTCCGGCTTGAACGCGATCGAAAGCGCGCGCCGGTCGACCCGGTGATGTTCGAAATCGATCAGCATCAGCCCGCGCGGGAACAGCTGGTCGAGGATCGGGCCCCAGCCCTGCTCGCTCGAAAACATCTTGTTCCGGTCGAACAGCAGCATCTCGTTCGCTTCGGCCCCGATCAGCGCGACCTGCCAGCCGCCGAAGGCGCGGCTCTTGTAGACCTTGCCATAGGTGTCGATCATGCGCCGCGCGAAGCCGTGCGGGTCGGCGAGCATGCGGAAGGTATTGCCGACGAGCGGCCAGCCGCCCTCGCCCGGAATGTGCGAAAGGTCCGATTCGTCGACGCGACCTTCGCTCCAATGGTCGAAGTGGCGCGCGTCGGCGGGAGAATGATGCTGTGCGAGAGTGGCCATGGCTTTTTCCTTACCGCCCCAAGAGGTTCGGGTTTGCAACTGACCTTGGTGTAAATAAGACTAAGGATCAAATCCAGCCGGAAAGCTCGCGCCGCAGCATCCGGTCCAGCATGGCAAGCCCGGCCTCGGACGTGTTGAGGCAGTCGAGCACCGCGTAATCCTCTCCGCCCGCCTCGAGAAATTCGTCGCGCCCCTCGAGCGCGAGTTCCTCCAGCGTCTCCACGCAATCGACGGCAAAGCCGGGCGCGGCGACGACGAGGCGCTTGGTGCCCCTCTCGCCTTCCTTGATGAGAGTATCGTCGGTCGCCGGTTCGAGCCATTTCGCCGGCCCGAATCGCGACTGGAAGGTCGTCTCGAACCGCGTGTGCGCGAATTCGGGGCGCTCGCGCAGCCGCTCCTGCAATAGGCGCGAGGTCTTGCAGCACTGGCAATGATAGGGATCGCCCTGCTCCAGCGTGCGCAGCGGCATGCCGTGGAAACTGAGCAGCATCACCTCGGGCGCGAAATCGAGTCCTGCGACCTGCCGGGTGAGATCGTCGGCAAGCGCTGCGATGTAGTTCTGATCGTCGTGGTAGGGAGGCACGAAGCGCAGCGCGGGCTGCCAGCGCATCTCGCCGAGCACGCGGGCGACCTCGTCGAACACCGTCGCGGTCGTCGCGGCGCAATATTGCGGATACATCGGCGCGATCAGGATGCGGTCGCAGCCCTCGCCCATCAGGAGCGCCAGCTTGTCCTCGATCGATGGCTTGCCATAGCGCATCGCGTAATCGACGCGGGAAGCCTCGCCCAGCGCCTCGGCCATGGCCTCGGCCTGGCTTGCGGTCAGGTCGGCGAGCGGCGATCCGCGCGGGGTCCAGATCTTGGCATAGGCCTCGGCGCTTTTCTGTGGCCTCGTATTGAGGATGATGCCGCGCAGGATCGGCTGCCATGCGATCGAAGGAATCTCGATCACGCGGCGGTCGGACAGGAATTGCTTCAGATACTTCTTCACCGAGACCGGATCGGGCGCATCCGGCGTGCCGAGATTGACCAGCAGCACGCCGACGCGCCCGCTCCTGACCGGCGGGTGATCGGGAGGAAGCTGTTGGCCGCGCCAGGTCATCGCACGCCCGATGCATTGGCGAGCGCCCGTTTGCGGGGCATGTCGATACCGGGCTGGAAAGCGGCCCGGACCGGGTGGGGCAGGATTGTCCGGGTCATATTCCGTCAGAAAGTAGGGGCAGACGTCTGAGGCGCAAGCCCGTAGCCGAAAACAGCGCGTTGGCAATCGCCGGGGGCGCGACAACCGCGCCGATTTCGCCCGGATCGGCCGGCGGTGCCTCGCTGGCGATGAATTCGACCCTGATTTCGGGGCAATCGGCAAGCGTGGGAAGCTCGAGATCGGCGTACTGAATGCTCGCCGGCACGCCGGCGCGCCAGCGCGGCGCGCGCCCCAATGCCATGCCCAGTCCGAAGACGAGTCCGCCCTCGACCTGCTGGCGGGCGATGTCGAGATTGACGATCCGCCCGATATCGACCGCGACCGACAGCTTCGTCACCCTTACCCCGCCATCGCTGCCACGCGCCGTGGCGACGCAGGCGATGCGCGCCGCGTCCGGGCCATCGCCGATGCGGTGGCAGGCGAGCCCCTGTCCGCTCCCGCTCGCCCCGCCGTTCCAATCGCCCAGTTGCGCGGCGCGCTGAAGGCAGGCGGCAAGCCGGATGTCGCTGCCCAGCATGGTCATGCGGTAGGAAAACGGCTCGCGCCCGTTTTCCCGCGCGATCTCGTCGATGAAGCTTTCGATCGCAAAGGCGGTGTAGCTGTCGGCATTGCCGCGCACCCGGCCAACGGGAAGTCCGATTTCGACCGGCACGTGTTCGACCACGAGGCTCGGCACTTCGTAGGGCGGGACCGCCCCGGTGCAGGCGAGCGGGTCCTTCTGTCCCTCCGTCTCGCGGATAGCGGCCCAGGGGGTGAGCCCGCCGAACAGCCGCCTGCCGAATTCGAGCGCGGCGGGCGGGCAGGCGATGCGCACGCGCAGTGCATCGATCGCTCCGCCCGTGCCGGGGCTTCCGGGTATGCCCTGCTGCACTTGCGCACCGAGCAGCATCCAGGCGGGCGGGCGGGGCCTCGCATGGGTCAGTTCGGAAGCGCGCGGCCAGGTCAGCTGGACCGGGCGCGGGGCCTCGGGCGATCGTTCCGCCACTTCGCGCGCGACCAAGGCGATCTCGATCGCGTGATCGTGTTCGAGCCGCGCATCGAAACTGCCGCCTGCGGGCATGGGATAGAGCGCGACATCCTCGACCGCGATGCCAAGCGCATCGGCAGCGGCCTTGCGCGCGCTTTCGGGAGCCTGGCTCGCGATCCACAATTCGAGCTTACCGGCTGCAAAGCGAGCCGCGGCGGCAGCGGTCTCGAGCGGGGCGGCGAGATGCGGCTCGACCTCGTAGCGGCGGGCAAGGTCGACGCGGGTCATGCCTTGCGCGCCGGAGCCGGTCTCGGCGATACGGAACGACGCGCCGCTTTCCAGCATGAGGCCGAGGCGGGTCGCGATCTCGCCGCTGCTCGCCGGGTAGGCGGCGATAAACTCGGGCTCCATTGCCTCGAGCGCGCGCTCGGCGCTCCACCACGTTTCCGCCACCGCGACGAGCCAGCGCCTGCCTTCGATCACCTGCACGACGCCCGGCACGCGATACCCCGCGGCTGCGTCGAAGCCCTTGAGTTCAGCCCCGGCATTCGGACCGTGGCGGATCGAGGCGTGAAGCATGCCCGGCAGCCGCACATCGCCCGCGAATTGCAGCGAACCGTCGACCTTGGCGGGGAGGTCGATCCGCGGGAAGGCAGGCGCAGGGGCCGCGAAGACGGCAAGCGGCTCCTCGCGTGGAGGTTCGGGACGAAGCGGGGCCGGGTCGGGCACCGCGCGCCCGGCCGCTCCGGCCGCTAGCTCGCCGAAAGTCGCGGTACGACCGTCGCGGCCGCGCACGAGTCCATTGGCAACGGTCAGCTCCTCCCACGCCATGTCCCAGCGTTCTGCCGCTTCCTGCGCCAGCATCGCCCGCGCCGCCGCCCCGGCCTCGCGCGTCATCTCCTCGTAAGCGGCGAGCGTGGTGCCATCGGCGGTCGCGCTGAAGCGCGTTTCCCGGGCGAAGCGGGCGGCAAGGAATTCATCCGTCGTCTCGGAAAGCCCCGCCATGACAGGGTCCCACAATGGCGCCCATTTCTCGGCCAGGGGAGTATTGGGATAGGCCCCCGAAGGCGGGGCCGGCTCGATCGCGACCTGTCGCCAGTCCGCGCCCAGCTCCATCGCGACGAGCTGCGGCAGAACGGTCGTCACACCCTGACCCATCTCGAGCTGCGGGACGGCGACGGTCACGATCGAATCCTCGCCGATCCGCAGCCACGCGCCGAAGACGTGCTCGCCCGGTCCGGGCGTGAGCGGATTGTGATAGGTCCGCGGCACCAGCCACCATGCGACCAGCAACCCGCCGCCCGCGGCAGCGCCCGCCAGGATGCCGCGCCGCGACAGCTTCATGGGGCTACACTTTCCCGGTATCGAGCCAGCGTGCGAGCTTTCCGCCTATGGCGCGGAAAGGCTCTCCGGCCTCGCCGTCGCTCGCCGCCGGCGGCTTTCCGGCATCGCCGCTCGAACGTGTCTCGGCATTGAGCGGGATCCGGCCGAGAAACGGAATGTCGAGCGCATGGGCGAATTTCTCGACCCCGCCCGAGCCGAATATCTCGCCCGACATGTTTTCGACCAGCCCGATGATCGCAATCTCGCCCTGCTCGAACAATTGCCCGGCGCGCGCCGCGTCGATCAGGGCAAGGTCCTGCGGCGTCGAGATGAGGATCACGCCGTCGGGCTTGTGATCGGCCATCATGGAAAGCTGAACGTCGCCCGTGCCCGGCGGCATGTCGATCAGCAACACGTCGGTTTCGCCCCAATTCGCCTCCACCAGCTGGCCGAGCGCCTTGCCCGCCATCGGCCCGCGCCAGGCAAGCGCCTTTCCGGGCGCCACGAGGTGGCCCATCGAAAGCACCTTGACGCCGTAGGGGCTGTCGAGGGGCACGAGCTTTTCGTCCTCGACTTCGGGCCTGGTCCCCTCGGTCGCGAGCAGCTTGGGCTGTGAGGGGCCGTAGACGTCGCCGTCGATCACGCCGACCTTGCGCCCGAGGCGCGCCAGCGCGACCGCGAGATTGGTTGTCAGCGTCGATTTTCCGACACCGCCCTTGCCCGATCCCACCGCGATGATCCGCCGCCGCCGCCGCTCGCCGGTAAGCGCGATGCGCACTTCCTCGACCCCGCCAGCCGGGGAAAGCAGCCGCGTGATCTCGGCTTCGAGTTCCTCGCGCTTACCCTCGGAAAGGTCGCCTGCCTCGGCGACGATGATCGCGCGGCCGTTGAGAATGCGCGCCGAGCGCACGCGGCGATCGACCTCCGGCGGGAGCAGCGCGCGCAGGCGCTTTTCTTCCCCGGCGGGTTCCTTGCCATGGCCCTCGTCGGAATTGTTGCCCTCGCTCATGGGCAGCGGCCTCTATCATCAATCGGGCCTTGTTGAATTGTGTTTTTGCGCTCGTGCAGCATTTTCAGGTTGCAATACCCCTGTTTTTCCCAGCCCCGCCTTCCTATAAGGGTGTCATGCAGATGTTCGAGAGTTGGATGAAGCGGCTCGGTACAGCCGGATCGCGCGCGGGAGAGGGACTTGCCATGGCGGGTAGGAAAAACCCCTGGGGCAGCTCCGGCGGGAGTGACAGCGGCGATGCCGGTCGCGGCGACGACGATGCGCCTTCGGGCGACAAGGATGGCCCGCGCGGCGAAGGCCCGCGCAATCCCTGGCTTCCCGGGGGCAGTGATAACGGCAAGCGCCGCTCGGCCAGCATCGAGGACATCTTCAAGAATCGTGGTCCCGAAGGCCCGCGCCGCCGCGGCGGAGGTCCGGGCGGACCGAATTTTCGCATGCCGCAGCGCCCCGGCGGCAAGAGCTGGGCCCCGGTCATCGCGGTCATCGTGATCGGCGCTTTCCTGCTGCTTTCCAGCATCCATCTGGTCGAGCCACGAGAGCAGGGTGTGGTCAAGACTCTCGGGAGCTACAGCCGCACGCTCGATCCGGGCCTGCATTTCACGCTGCCCTACCCGATCGAATCCGTCGACAAGGAAGACGTGCAGGGCGTGCGGGCTGTCAACATTCCGGCCTCTAACCAGCGTGCGAAACTCATTCTGACGGGCGACCAGAACCTCGTCGACCTCAGCTACACCGTGCGCTGGAACATCAAGGATCTGGCCGATTTCAAGTTCGAACTCAACGATCCGATCGAGACCGTCAACGAAGTCGCCGAAGCTGCGATGCGTGCCTCTGTCGCGGAAAAGACGCTCGATGAAACCTTCACCGGGCAGGGCCGCGCCGAAATCCAGCAGCGCGTGCGCCTCAGGATGCAGGAAACGCTCGACGCCTATGGCGCGGGGATCGACGTGCTCGGTGTCGAAATCGCCAAGGCCGATCCGCCGGGCGAAGTCGTCGATGCCTTCCGCGACGTGTCGGTCGCCGAACAGAACGCCGATGGCGCCCGCAACGAGGCGCGCGGCTATGCCCAGCAGACGCTCTCGCGCGCCGAAGGTGAGGCCGAAGCCTTCACCAAGGTCTACGAGCAGTACCGGCTCGCACCCGAGGTGACGCGCCAGCGGCTCTATTATGAAACCATGGAGCGGGTGCTCGCCCAGACCGACAAGACGATCGTCGAGGCGGACAACGTTACACCCTATCTTCCGCTGCCTGAATTGAAGCGCCGCTCTGGTCAGCCGGCGCCGGGCGGACAATAACAAACGGGATCGCAGGAACCATGGAATCCATCTGGAACAAGTATCGCTGGGCCTTCGTGATCGCGGGGATCGCGCTCGTCGGCCTTTTCCTGTCAGCCTATGTCGTCAACGAGGAAGAGCAGGTCGTCGTCGTGCAGGCCGGTAAGCCGGTTCGCACCGTCAATACGCCGGGCGGGGATTCGGGCGCGGGGCTGAAGTTTCGCGTGCCGTTGTTCGAAAGCCTGCGCCGTGTGGACAAGCGCGTGCTCGATCTCGAAATGCGCGACGAGGAAGTGCTCTCGAACGACCAGCAGCGCCTTCTGGTCAATGCCTATGCGCGTTTCCGCATCGTCGATCCCGTGACGATGGTCGAACGCGCCAACAACACCGACGGCGTGCGCCGGGCGCTCGAGCCGATCCTGAACTCCGCGCTGCGCCAGGAGCTTGGCCGTCGCACCTTTCAGGCGATGCTGACCGCCGAACGCGGCACGGCGCTCGCCAATGTGCGGGCGAATCTCGACCGCGAGGCGCGCCAGTACGGCGCCGAGGTGATCGACGTGCAGATCAAGCGGACCGACCTGCCCGAAGGCGCGCCGCTGCAATCGGCCTTCCGCCGGATGGAAACCGACCGTGAGCGCGAGGCCCGCACCATCCGTGCGCAGGGTACTCGCGATGCCCGGATCATCCGGGCCGAGGCGGATGCCGAGGCTGCGCGCATCTATGCCGAGGCGTTCGGAGAGGACGAAGGTTTCTACGATTTCTATCGCGCTATGCAGAGCTATGAGCAGAGCTTCGCCCGCGGCGAAGGGCGCGGCGACAGCTCGATCATCCTATCTCCTGACAATGAATATCTCAGGCAGTTCCGGGGCCGCCGCTGAAACGCCGCGCGTCGATACCCGAATTCCGCGCGCGTCATGAAGTCGGCGCAGCCGCGGATTTTGCCGATCAAGCGTTGACCTGCACCGACGCATGTCGAGCAGTGTTCAAACGGCGTTCAGTGCCCTTCGGCTGAAATCAGCTGGCATTCGGATGAACTGGTCGGAACACGGAGGCTCGCCTCCGCGTTGCGGCCCAAGGACAAGGATAAGAGGACGTGAACACCGTGCGTTATGTATATGGCCTCTCGAGCGCGCTGCTTGTCGGCGGCGCGGCCATCTCGCTCATGACGGGGATCCCCGCCGGAGCGCAGGTGGCTCAGAACGACGACCAGGTGATGAACCGCGTCGTCCCGCGCGAAGGCGCTCCGGCGAGCTTTGCCGACCTGACCGAACAATTGCAGCCCGCCGTGGTCAATATCGCCACCCGCCAGCGGGTCGAGGTGTCGCGCAATCCCTTCGCCGGCACGCCCCTGGCCGAATTGTTCAACCGCCGCCGGGGCGGCAACCAGCCGCAGACGCGCGAGGCACAATCGCTCGGCTCGGGCTTCATCATCTCCGCCGACGGCTTCGTGGTCACGAACAATCACGTGATCTCGCCTCCCAACAGCAATGCGACGCTGGAGGAGATTACGGTCACCATGCCCGACGGCACCGAATACGAGGCCGAACTGGTCGGCTCCGACGCGGCGAGCGACCTTGCCGTGCTCAAGATCAACGCCAGCCGGAGCTTTCCCTTCGTTACCTTCGGCGACTCGGGCGCGGCGCGTGTCGGTGACTGGGTGGTCGCGATCGGCAATCCCTTCGGCCTCGGCGGAACGGTGACGAGCGGGATCGTATCGGCAATCCAGCGCACGACAGGCCAGGGCGGCGCCTATGACCGCTACATTCAGACCGATGCGAGCATCAACCGCGGCAATTCGGGCGGTCCGCTGTTCGACATGCGCGGCAACGTGATCGGCATCAACAACGCCATCTTCTCGCCCTCGGGCGGGAGCGTCGGAATCGGCTTCGCCATTCCGGCCGAGACCGCCGCACCGATCGTCCGCCAATTGATGGCGGGCGAGGAGATCGAGCGCGGCTTCCTCGGCGTCGGCCTCCAGCCGATGGATGACGACCTCGCGGATTCGCTCGGCCTCCAGCGCAATCGCGGCGAACTGGTCCAGAGCGTTCAGGATGACAGCGCCGCACAGGATGCCGGCCTGCGTCCCGGCGATATCATTACCGAGATCAACAATCGCGAGGTGACCTCCGACCAGACCGTTTCGATCATCGTCGGCAATCTCGATCCGGGCACGCGCGTTCCGATCACGGTCCTGCGCGACGGAAACGAACTCGATCTCACCGCCATGCTGGGCAAGCGCCCGAGCGAAGAGGAACTGATGCGCTCGCAGCAGGTCTTCGACCCTGACGCGGAAACGCCGATGGACCCCGATGCCTCGGACGGCAATGTCGAGGAGAAGCTCGGCCTGCAGGTCATAACCATGACGCCGCAGATCAGGAACAGCCTCGGCGTGAGCGAGGAGACCAACGGCCTCGTGATCGCTGCGGTCGATCCCAATTCCGATGCGGGTCGCAAGGGCCTGCGCAGGGGCGATATCATCATCTCGGCCAATTACGAGAACGTCGACACGATCGAGGCGCTCAACGCGCAGATCGCGGCTGCGGAGGAAGACGGCCGCGATGCCGTGCTTCTCAGGATCAAGCGGCGCGGCCAGCCCGCGCGCTTCCTCCCCGTGCGCCTGCGCTGACGCGAGGGCTTCGCGCTCGAAGAATGAAGGGGCGTCTGCGGCTTCGGCTGCGGGCGCCCTTTCAGTTTACAGGCTGGGGCAGGCGACTCGTCAGCGGCTGGCGCGATCGGCCTGCTATTGCGGGGGCGCCTGCTATTGCGGAAGCGGAGGAGCGATCGTCGGCGTCGAGTCTGGGCTTGGACCGGTGTTGGGCCCAGGGCTCGGGCTAGTGCGGGGCTGGACCTGCTGCTGTTGCTGGCGCTGCTGCTGCTCGCGCCGCTGCTGCTGCGCATTGCCGCGCCGCACTTCGGGCAGATCCTCGCCGATCGCGCGCTCGATCACCGTCTCGTCGAGAGCTGCTGGAGGTTCGTCGACCACGTCCGGCTCCTCCGGCCGCTCGCCCTCGATCCCGAAGGGCGAGCGATCGCCTCGGCGCCGACCGGGCTCGATCAGATTGCCCTGTTCGTCGATGAAATAGTAATCCTCCGGATCGCCGAACATGTATTCGTCATCGGGTTCCGTTTGCCAGTCGGGCAGATCGAGCTCGGTGTCGAATTCCTCGACAGCGCGGTCTTTCACCGCATAGCGCATGTAGGCGGCAAAAGCCTGCGCCGGAGCGCGGCCCCCCTGCAGCCCGGACACCGGCTTCGCGTCGTCGCGGCCCATCCACACGCCGGTCGTGATCCCGCTGGAAAAACCTACGAACCAGCCGTCCTTGTTCGAGCTCGTCGTCCCGGTCTTGCCCGCAACCGGCCGTCCGATCTGCGCCGCACGGCCCGTCCCGGTCTGGACCGCCGCCTGCAGCAGATCGGTCATCCCGGCACTGACATATGCCGGCACGAGCTGGCGATCGCGCGAGCGTTTGCGTTCATAGAGCAATTCGCCGTCCGCGGTGGCGACCTTGGTGATGCCGTAGGGTTCCACCCCCATGCCACCCGCCGAAATCGAGGCAAAGGCGCGGGTCATCTCGATCAGGCGGACCTCCGAGGAGCCGAGCACCATGGACGGAAAGGTCGAGACCGGCGAGGATATCCCGAAGCGCCGCGCCATCGACGCCACGGTGCCGAACCCGACCTCGTTGCCGAGCTGGGCGGCGACGGTATTGATCGAATAGGCAAAGGCGGTTCTGAGGTTGGTTTCGCCGATATTGCGCCCGCTGGCATTGCGCGGGCTCCAGCCGTCGATCGTCACGGGCGTATCGACCACCAGGTCGTCGGGTCGATAGCCCGCCTCGAGCGCGGCGAGATAGACGAACAATTTCCACGAGGAGCCAGGCTGGCGCATCGCATTGGTCGCGCGGTTGAAGTTCGATTCGACGTAGTCCGTCCCCCCGACGAGGGCGAGGATCGCCCCGTCCCGGTCTAGGCTGACCAGCGCGCCCTGGGTGCCGCCGGGCGTATTGGCATCGATCGCGGCGGTCGCGGCGCGCTGCTTGCCGATGTCGAGCGTCGTCCAGACCTCGATCGGGGCGCGGGTGTCGGGCAGCAGGATATCGAGCTGCGGCAACGCCCAGTCGGTGAAATACCGCACCGAGTTCTGTCCCGCCTGCTGCTTGAGCTTCACTGCGTCGACATCGACCGAGGCCTGCGCCGGGGTGATATAGCCCTGCTCGCGCAGCAGCCGCAGCACGACCTTCGCGCGATCGACCGCGGCCTGCACGTCGGCGGTGGGCGAATAGCGGCTCGGCGCCTTGACGAGCCCGGCAATGATCGCCGCCTCCGCCACCGAAAGATCGGTCGCGGGATGGCTGAAGAATTTCCGGCTGGCGCTGTCGATCCCGTAGGCGCCGCCGCCGAAATAGACCTTGTTGAGATAGAGCTCGAGGATCTGCTCCTTCGAGAATTTCCATTCGAGCGCCATGGCCAGCACCGCCTCGCGCGCCTTGCGGTCGAAGGTCCGGTTGGTGTTGAGAAAGAGGTTGCGCGCCAGCTGCTGCGATATGGTCGAGGTCCCGCCGACCCGCTCGCGCGATCCGACAAGGCCTTCGACGATGGCCCCTGTCGTGCGGACGGGATCGATGCCGTAATGCGAATGGAAACGCTTGTCCTCGACCGCGACCATCGCATTGGTCATGGTCTCCGGTATCTGCTCGTAATCGAGCCACTCGCCGAAGGAGGGCCCGAGTTCGACAATCTCGCTGCCGTCGCTGGCGCGCACGAGGATGGTCTGCCCCGCCTGCTGCGCCTTGAGCTGGTAATAGCTCGGGATCGAGCGCGCCGCGAAACCGACCGCGACGGTCAGAAAGACTGCTGCCAGGACGGCGAAGGCGATACCACCCAGCGCGATCCGCTTGGCCCAGCGGCGGATCGGCGACTTGCCGCGTTTCCCGCCCTTGCGCGAGCCGCCCTGCGACGAGCTTTTGCCCGACCTTTCTGCCGCGGCCCGGCGCGATCCGCGCTTGTCCTTGTTCTGCAGGTTCCTGCCCCGTTTCGACATCGAATGAATTCAGTCCGTCCGCGTGTTGCCCCGTTCGCGGGTGCTCGGGGAAAGGGCATGCATAGGCGACTTGTAACCCCGCGTGAACATGGCTGCGCCGGGCCTTCCCCGATCCCGGTCGCAGGGCCCGTGCATGTCGGCGCACGCAGGCAAGGAGCGCGCCCGCGAGAGGCTATTCGTCCTCGGGGACGAATTCGAGCGAGGCCGAATTGATGCAGTAGCGAAGGCCCCCCTCCTCGGGCGGACCGTCGGGAAAGACATGGCCGAGGTGGCTGCCACACTTGCCGCACAGGACCTCGGTGCGGATCATGCCGAAGGACTGGTCGCGGCGTTCCTCGACCGTTTCGGCCTCGGCCGGCCGGGTGAAGGCGGGCCAGCCGCAGCCACTGTTGTATTTCGCCGCGCTGATGAACAGCCGGGTCCCGCAGGCGGCGCACATATATTCGCCCTGCTCGTAGAACTTGTCGTACTTGCCGGTATAGGCGCGCTCGGTCCCGGCCTCGCGCAGGATGTGGAACTGTTCGGCCGAAAGCCGTTCGCGCCATTGCTCCTCGGTCAGGCTTTTCGGGTCTTCGGGGCTGGTTTCCATCGCGCTGTCCTCTCTTTCACCGAGCTATATGGGACCGCGCGCGGGCGCAAGAGCGCTGGCGCGACGAGGGACGGCAGCCGCTACATGTCGACGAGAGCGTAATGCGCAGGCGGCTTGATCACGTCCATCCGCTCGGTCAGGAGCGGGCGGAAGCTCGGGCGGCTCTTGAATACGGCATACCAGCCGCGCGTCTGTTCGTGGCCGTTCCAGTCGATCCCGCCGAGATAATCGGCAACCGAGATCTGCGCCGCGGCGGCAAGATCGGCAAGGCTCATGGTCGAACCCGCGATCCAGGGGCGATTGTCGATCAGCCAGTCCATGTAATCGAGATGGCCATGCGCCATCTTCATCGCCTCGCGCAGCGCCTTGCTGTCGGGCGGCTGCTTGAGCACGAGCCGCTTCTTCATCCTCTCGGACATGAGCGGCGCGGTAACGTCGGCGTAGAAATTCTCGTCGAACAGCGCAACCAGCCGCCGGATCTCCGCCCGCATCACCGCCGGGCCGTTTATCATCGGGGACTTGTCCGATGTTTCCTCGAGATATTCGCAGATCGCCCGACTGTCGGCGAGCGCGATGCCGCGCCCCTCATCGACCAGAACAGGGGTGCGCCCCGCCGGATTGAGATTCCAGAACGCATCCGAAGCCGCCCACGGATCTTCGCGCACCATGTCATAGGCGATCTGCTTCTCACCCATGAGAAGACGCACCTTGCGGCTGAAGGGGCACAGGGGGAACTGGTAGAGACGCCACATTGCGCATTCACGCATGCCTCAAACCTCGAGGCGAATCCAGCCGGGACGAGCGCGCTGACGACGAAGCCTGCACATAAAGGGACGGGCCCTAGAGCCCAGCGGAACGCTTCATCATCAGGCAGGCAGGCATGATCTCGGCGACCGTCGCCGGCCGCTCCTCGAAACGTGCATACTGGAGCGCGACAAGCTCGAGCACGCCGCTGCGCTCGAGCCCACGCTCGTCCATCAGCCGGGCCATGGTCCGCACGAAGAATTCGCGCGCGCCTTCCTCCGGCTGCGCGGGATAAGCCGCGCCGCGCCCATCTCCGTCCTTCTGCCAGCCGTTCACGAGCGCGATCGCCACCGCGCAGCGCAGCGCGGCCGCCTGTTCAAGCCCGAGCGCATCGAGGCTGACGGGCTCGCCCACCGGTGCATCGGCGGCTGGCGGGGTGGTCTGCGCAAGAAGCGCGAGCGGGGCAATGAAGGCAAAAATGGTCATGTCCTTCCCTATAGGCGCGCGGCCGAACCGTTGGCCACGAAAACCCGGCTTGCCGCCTCGCGGGCCAACGCCTAATCCCCCTTTCGGATCAAAAGAGGAGAGAAATCCACATGATCAGCCACGTAATGATCGGCACCAATGACATCGAGAAGGCCAAGTCCTTCTACAACGCCGTGCTCGGCGTGCTCGGCGCGGGCGAACCGTTCGTCAATGTCGCCGACAGTGGGCATACGCGCCTGTTCTACATGCATGGCGGACACACCTTCGCGGTGTCCGAGCCGATCAACGACCAGCCCGCGAGCTGCGCCAACGGAGCGACGATCGGCCTTGCCTGTTCGAGCCCGGAGCAGGTCAGGGAGCTTCACGATGTCGCCGTCGCCAATGGCGGCAAGAGCATCGAAGACCCGCCCGGCCCGCGCGAAGGCGCGATGGGGGTCATGCATCTGTGCTATTTCACCGATCCCGACGGCAACAAGATCTGCGGCATCCACCGCGCCGGCTGAGCCCTGCCGCGCCTTACCGGCTGAGCTGGAAGACCGCGAATTCGGCGCGCCAGTTCGCCCCCACGGGCGAAATGGCGCGCTCTTTCGCAAAGAACCAGGACCGCTCGATCACGGCGTTCTTTTCCTTCGCGAGATCGCGGAAATCGTCGATCGTGACGTGGTGGATGTTCTGCGTCTCGTACCAGCTCACCGGAAGCGCGCTGGTAACCGGCATCCGGCCGCCGAACATGAGCGCGGTGCGAGTGCGCCAATGCGCGAAATTGGGAAAGCTGACAAAAGCCCGTTCGCCCACGCGCAGCAATTCGTCGAGCATCAGGTCCGGCCGGGTCGCGGTCTGGAGAGTCTGACTGAGCACCGCGAAATCGTAAGCCTTGTCGGGATATTCGGCGAGGTCGATATTCGCATCGCCCTGCACCACCGACAGCCCGCGCGCGACGCAGCGCTCGACAAGGCCGGCATCGATCTCGATTCCGCGCGCATCGCAGGCCGCATCCCGCTCGAGCGCGGCCATCAATGCCCCGTCGCCGCAGCCGATGTCGAGCACCAGCGCGCCGGAATGGGATTGCCCGATCGCGGCGGCGATCACGGCGAGGTCGAAGCGCAAGGGCGCGCCGCGCTCAACCATTGAGGAATCCATGCACCACGCGGTCGAGCTGTTCGTGCGGCAAGAGGAAGCTGTCATGCCCGTTGGGCGCGGACAGTTCGACAAAACTCACCCGGTTCCCGGTCGCGTTGAGAGCCTTGACGATGTGGCGGCTTTCGGAGGTCGGGTAGAGCCAGTCGGTGTCGAAGCTGACGATGCAGAACCGGGCGTTGCGGCTTCGTGCGAAGGCATTGGCAAGCTTGCCGCCATGCTCCTGGGCGAGGTCGAAATAATCCATCGCGCGGGTGATGTAGAGGTAGGAATTGGCATCGAAACGCCGGGTAAAGCCGCTGCCCTGGTAACGCAGATAGCTTTCAACCTGGAAATCGGCATCGAAGCTGAAGCTCGTCGCATCGCGGTCCTGAAGGCGGCGCCCGAACTTGCGCGTGAGCCCCTCTTCGGAAAGATAGGTGATGTGCGCCGCCATACGCGCCACGGCGAGCCCGTTATCGGGCCGCGCCTCCCGGGCGTAATAATCCCCCTCGGCCCAGGCGGGGTCGGCCATGATCGCCTGCCGTCCGACCTCGTGAAAGGCGATGTTCTGCGCCGAATGGCGTGCAGTCGAGGCGATCACCAGCACGCGGCCCGCGCGTTCGGGCCAGTTGGCGGCGAGGCTCAATGCCTGCATCCCGCCCATCGACCCGCCGACGACGCCATGCAGCCGTTCGATCCCCAGCCCGTCGAGCAGCGCGACGATCCCGCGCACCATGTCGCGGATGGTGATAACGGGAAAGCGCATCGCATGGGGCCTGCCGTCCGACGCTTCGCTCGCCGGACCGGTCGAACCCATGCACGAACCGATCACGTTTGCGCAGATGACGTGAAAACGGTTCGTGTCGATCGGTTTGCCAGGCCCGACCATACGGTCCCACCAGCCGGGCTTTGCGGTCATCGGATGCTCGCTCGCGACATATTGGTCGCCGGTCAGCGCATGGCAGATCAGCACCGCGTTCGAACGATCCTGCGCGAGGTTGCCATAGGTCTCGTAAGCGATCCGCGCGCCGACAAGCGGCTGTCCGCTGTCGAGCGGCAGGTCATGCGGGATCGCGTAGCTGTTCCGAGGCACGGCGGTGTTCATCGGCGAAGGCGATTGGGCGAGGTGCGGTCGCGTGTCAATCGAAGCAATGCGGGGCTGTTCTTGACCGAACTTAGCGTTTATCGCCCGCGCCAACGATGACGAACCCGACCATGTCCACCGGCCCCGCACCCAAACCCTGGATCCTTGGCATCCACGCCTACACGCCTGGCAAGTCTAAGGCGGGCGACGGGCGCACGCTCGTCAAACTGTCGGCGAACGAAAATCCGCTTGGCACCAGCCCGGCGGCGCTCGAAGCGCTGGACGCCGCAAGGACCGAGGCGGCGACCTATCCCGATCCGGATTCGACCGCCCTGCGCGAGGCCCTTGGCGAGCGGCACGGGCTCGATCCGGCGCGGATCGTGTGCGGCACGGGTTCGGACGAATTGCTCAACCTTGCCGCGCAGGGTTTTGCCGGGCCGGGGGATGAAGTGGTCTTTTCGCGCCATGCCTTCGCCGTCTACGACATCGCTGCGCGCCGTTGCGGGGCGACACCGGTGGAGGTGCCGGACCGCGATTACACCGCAAATATCGACGCCATGCTCGGCGCGGTCGCCGATGCCACGCGGGTCGTCTTCCTTGCCAATCCGAACAATCCGACGGGCACCTGGCTGCCGCGGGCCGAGGTCGCGCGGCTTCATGCCGGGCTGCCGACGGACGTTCTGCTGGTGCTGGACGAAGCCTATGGCGAATATCTCGACCCCGCCCACCAACGCGTCGCCTTCGATCTCGCGGAAACGCACGACAACGTGCTTGTCACGCGCACTTTCTCGAAGATCTACGGCCTCGCCGCCGAGCGGGTAGGCTGGGCCTATGGCGCGCCGGGCCTCATCGACGTGCTCAACCGGATCCGCGGGCCGTTCAACCTGACCGCCAGCGGCCAGAAGGCGGCGCTCGCGGCGCTCGGCGACCAGAACTTCGTCGAGAGGACGCGCGCCCACAACACCGCCGAACGCGCGCGCTTTGCCGAGGCCGTCGCGGCGCTCGGGAATCACGGCCTGCGCGCCGTGCCGAGCGAGGCCAATTTCGTGCTCGTCCTGTTCGAGGGCGAGGTGAAGGCCGAGGACGCGCTCGAGGCGCTGTCGCAGGAAGGCTATGCCGTGCGCCACCTGCCCGGCCAGGGCCTGCCCAACGCGCTGAGGATCACGATCGGGCGGAGCGAGGACATGGCGCGGGTGATCTCCTGCCTCAGGAAACTGTGCGGAGAATCGGCATGAGGATCGAGCGCGTCGCGATCATCGGGCTCGGACTGCTCGGTTCCTCGATCGCCCTTGCCCTCAGGGAACGCGCGCCGGGAATCGCGACGAGCGGCTTCGACGCCAATCCGAAGGTCCGCGCGAGGGCCGAGGAACTCGAACTGGTTTCCGAAATGTGCGAAAGCCCGGCCACAGCGGTCGCCGATGCCGATCTGGTCGTGCTGTGCGTTCCGGTCGGCGTGATGCGCGATGCCGCGCTGGCGATCGCCGACGCCCTGCCCGAGGGCGCGATAGTCTCCGATGTCGGATCGTCCAAGCAGAGCGTTGCCAAGGCGCTGGCCGAGGCACTGCCCGGCCGCCACGTGATCCCCGCCCACCCCGTCGCCGGGACCGAGGAAAGCGGGCCGGAAGCGGGCTTTGCAACCCTGTTCGTCGGCCGCTGGTGCATCCTGACCCCGCCCGGCGACTGCGACGAGGAAGCGCTCGAGGCACTGTCGAACTTCTGGGCCGGACTGGGCGCAAAGGTCGAGATCATGGATGCCGCGCATCACGACCTCGTCCTCGCAGTGACGAGCCACATCCCCCACCTCATCGCCTTCACGATCGTCGGCACGGCTAGCGATCTGGAGGAGGTCACCCGCTCCGAGGTCATCAAGTATTCCGCCGGGGGCTTTCGCGACTTCACCCGCATCGCCGCCTCGGACCCGGTCATGTGGCGCGACGTCTTCCTCAACAATCGCGAGGCCGTGCTCGAAATGCTCGGGCGCTTCACCGAGGACCTGACGGCCCTGCAGCGCGCGATCCGCTCGGGCGACGGGGAGACGCTGCACGACCTGTTTGCCCGCACCCGCGCGATCCGGCGGCAGGTGATCGAAGAGGGGCAGGACCAAAGCACGCCCGATTTCGGGCGCAGCCACTGATTGTCAGGCCCCTGTGTTGAGGCGGTTGATCGCGTCGTGCACGCGGGCCTCGATCTCACCGCGCGAAAGGCCCGCCGGGATCGTCTCGCCGACGCGGTAGGTGATCGTGCCCGGACGCTTGATCCGGCGATGATAGAGCGGGCCCGAATCGACCGCCACCGGCACCACGGGAAGCTTGAGCAGCTTGTATGTCCCGGCAAAGCCCGACTGAAGCGGCGCGCGCATGCCATGGGGAACGCGGGTGCCCTCCGGGAAGATCACGAGCGGCCGCCCTTCCGCGACGCGCACCCGCGCGAGCGCGATCATCTCGCGCAGCGCTTTCGCCCCGGCATCGCGTGCGACCGGCACGAGGCCATAGCGCTTCGCCGAATATCCCCAGCCTGGAATGGCGAACAGCTCGCGCTTTGCGAAGACGGTCGGGAAACCCAGCAGGCGGGGCATGTCGATCGCCTCGAAGAAGCTCTCGTGCTTGACCGCGATCAGCACCTCGCCGCCGGGCAATTCGCCCTCGATGCGAACCTTGATCCCGAGCAGGGTGCCCACGCACCAGCGATGCCACGCACTCCACATCGAAACGACCCGGCTGAGAGGGCCGATCCCGAATGGAAGCACGATCAGCGATGCAAGGACGAGCAGCGCGCTGCCGCCGTAAAATAACGAATAGAAAAGGAGGTTGCGCAAGGCGTTCATTGCGCGTCTCAAATCCCGACCAGACCGCCCGCCCAACTCGCGAGCAGCTTGTGATATTCGAGAAACAGGCTCGCAAGGCTCGGCTCGGACGGTACCGCATCGCGCACCACGCTGACGCCATCGGGCAGGGTCCGGTCGAGCTCGCTCGCGGCGCGGCGCATGTGCCAGTCGGTCGTGACAAGACGCAGCGAGGCGATCTCGTTCGCTTCGACCCAGGCGGCGATCTCGGAGGCATTGCCCTTGGTATCGACTGCCGCGAAGCCGAGGCTGACGCAGCATTCCATGCGCTCCTCCGACACGCCGAATTCGGCGGAGAATTCCGCCGGCCGCACTTCGGGGGCGACCCCGCTGACCAGCATGCGCTTTGCCAGCCCCCTATCGAGGACCGCGAGCCCTTGCGGGATGCGCCCCGCAGCGCCCGTCGGCACGATCACCGCATCGGTCCGCACCTCGCCTGCAGCCTGAGGGAGGGAGACGGTGAACCAGAGGAAACCCAGCGCCCAGGCGAGCACGAGCGAGGAGAGGATGTAGCGAATCACGGCGGGCGCGCTCAAAGCATTTTCCGCAGGGCAAAGGCAATGGTGATCCGCCCGGTCAGCGCCGCGAGGGCCATCGCGAGGATCGGGATGGTTCCGATCACCGCCCAGTCCCGAAGATCAAGTGCCCCGCCCGCCACCATGCCGCTGTCCAGCCCGGCGAATTGCTGCCCGAGCGCAAGCACGCCGATCGCCCCGATCGCCGTGCCGACCAGCGCGCCGAACGCCGCATCTCGGATCACCGCTCTCTGGAAGATGCGGGTCACCTGTCCGTCGGTCCCGCCCAGGAGGTGGACGATCTCGACCGTTTCGCGGTGATTGGTGAAGGCACTTCGCGCGGCAAGCCAGACGGCTGCGGCCGTGGCGAAGGCGACCAGCGCGATCAGCGCAAGCGCGAGCCATTGCAGCGCGGCGAGCGCATCGTAGACCGGGCGCAGCCAGTCCGACTGCGCATCGACCCGCGCGCCAGGCACCTCGTTCTCGAGCGCGCTGGACAGCGCATCGATCTCCTTCGCATCCGCCTGCCGCGTGAGTTCGACATCGATCAGCGCAGGGATCGGCACCTCGCCGCTCGCCGCGCCCTCGCCCAGCCACGGTTCGAGCAATGCGATCAGCTCCGTGCGCGGAACCACCCGGACCGACCGCACGAGCGTCTCGCCGGTCAGGATCTCGGCGACGCGCTCGGCCTTGGCCTCGCGTGCGGCCGGATCGGCCTCGATCACCTGGACTGTCACCGCTCCCGACAGGTCTGCGCGGGCATTGTCGGCAAGATTGCCCAGTGCGAGCCCACCGGAGGCCGCGATCACGACAAGCGCGGTGAGCAGGGCGATCACCCACGGCATCGCCCCGCCGAAACGGCTCG
>JGI12210J13797_10868330_pt1 | contig 21435 bp, 21 predicted proteins | sample ElkSlonscriptome_3_FD_13797 | JGI IMG/M metagenome (IMG submission 13797)
TGTCCGGGTCCGAAGATCTCGATGACGACCATGGGCCCGCCGCATTTGGGGCAAGGATGGGGATAGGGATTCAGTTCGTCGGACTTATCGGGGCTCGCGGTGTCGGCTGCCGGGTCGGGGCCCGGCCGGTCCAGCAAGGCCCGCGCCTGGTCAACATTGGCGGCGCGCTGGCCGTTGGCGAGGAAGCCGTAATGGCGGATGCGATGGAAACCCTTCGGCAGCACGTGGAGGAGGAAGCGGCGGATGAACTCGTGGTGGGAGAGGCTCATGGTCTTGTAGCGAGCCGGGCCGCTGATCCGGTAGTCCTTCCACTTGAAGGTGACGCCCTGCCGGTCGGCTGAGACGAGCCGTTGATTGGAGATGGCGACCCGGTGGGTGTAGCGCGCGAGGTAGGCCAAGACCTGATCGGGCCCGGCGAAGGGCTGTTTTGCGTAGACGACCCACTCGGCCTTGCGCAGCGGGTCGAGATAGCGCTTGAAGGCCGTGCTCTCGGCGAGGGCTGCGTGCTCGTTGAAGAAGCGCAGATCGCCGGCCTCATGGGCGGCTATCAGCTTTTCCAGGAAGAGCCGCCGGAACAGCCGCGAGAGCACGCGCACCGACAAGAAGAACCGTGGCCGGCAAGAGATCCAGGTCTCGCTCTTTGCTGTTTCTGTCGGGCCCGCGTCCTCCTCGCCTGTTGCGGGGGCGAGACCGCCGCCGGGTACGATCATATGAACGTGGGGGTGGTGTGTCATGGCCGATCCCCAGGTATGGAGCACGGCGGTGATGCCGATCTTGGCGCCCAGGTGCTTGGGATCGGATGCTATGGTGAGCGTGGCCTCGGCGCTGGCCCTGAACAACAGACCGTAGATCACGCGCTTGTTCTGATAGGCGATGTCGGCGATCTGGCTGGGCAGCGTAAAGACCAAGTGGAAATAGCCGACGGGCAGGAGCTCGGCCTGGCGCTCGGCCAGCCAGGTCCTGGCAGCGGCGCCCTGGCACTTGGGACAGTGACGGTTGCGGCAAGAGTTATAGGCGATGCGCTCGTGGCCGCAGTCCTCGCAAGCCGCCACATGGCCGCCGAGCGCCGCCGTGCGGCAGCGCTCGATGGCGGCCATGACTTTCAGCTGGGCGAGGCTCACGTGGCCGGCGTTGGCCAAGCGCCAGGCGGCGCCATGGGCGCGGAAGATATCCGCGACCTCGAGCGATGGGCGGGCCATGGGGTCGCCCAGATGCCTAGCCCCCGGTCTTCTTGCGCTTGCGACGGCCCCTACCCAGATCGTCGAGCGGGCTGTCGACGGCCGAGATCATGCCGGTCGCCACGCGGGTATAGCGGGCCGTCGTCTCGAGCTTGTCGTGACCCAAGAGTGCCTGGATCACCCGGATATCGACGCCACGTTCGAGCAGGTGGGTGGCGAAGCTGTGGCGAAGCGAGTGCAGGCTCACGGGCTTGGTGATCCCGGCCTTGTTGACCGTCTCCTGGAAGAGGCGCGCGAACTGCCGCGTGGTCAGTGGCCGGCCCGGGTTGCGGCCGGGAAAGAGCCAGCGCCCGACCGGGGCGACATCCCTGTCCTGGTGCCTCGGGCGTTCTTTCCACCAGAGCCGCAACAGTCCCAGGATATCGGCTGGCAGCATCACGTTGCGATCCTTGCGGCCTTTTGCCTGAACGATGCGGATGATCTTCTGGGCGCTGTCGATGTCGCCGGCCCTGAGCCGCACCACCTCGCCGGCGCGCAAGCCACAGCCGTAGGCCAGAGACAGCATGGCCCGCACCTTGATGTTCGCCGCCATCGCCAGCAGGCGCTTGATCTCGTCCTGGCTCATCACCACCGGGACCTTCTGCGGCGCCTTCAAGTGAAAGATCTCGGCGGCCAGATCGTGGCGGCGCAGCGTCACCCGGAACAGAAACCGCACGCCGGTCATGATCCGGTTGCGATTACAAATGCTGGCCCCGCTCTCGATCAGGAAGAGCTGGAAGCGGCGGATGTCGTCGGCCGTCGCCGTCTCCGGCGAGCGCTCGACAAAGGCGGCAAAACGTTTGCAGCTATAGAGATGGCTGCGCTGGGAATGGTGGCCGAGTTTGCGGGCGGCCATATCCTCGATCATGCGCCGACGAAGCGGCGTGATCGGACTTTTGCTCTGCATGTTCATGGGAAGCTCCTCGTATCAATCGAGGCAAAATCACCTCGACCAACACGACAGCTCCCTCCGCCGCCAAACGCCAGAAGCGCCGTTGATCAGCCCAAATCAATGCTATGTCCGAAACATATCGCGCAGCGATTTAGTGCCATGGCTAAAAGCTGCCTATTCCATCGCCGATATCGTATGACTGGTTTCCTATCGGAAAGCTGACGTTCGGGTCAGGGATCCTCAACGGCAGCCAAGGGTGTGGCTCAGACCGTCCTCAGCCGATCCCGATCCCGCGCTTCTTCGTGAAATCATATAACACGGATGATCCGCGCATGGCACCTCCCACGACCTTGCCGCGTTGCCGTTCGAGCACGGGCCGCCAGGGTACGAGCGTGAACTCCTTGGACTTAGCGATGATGGCGAATTTGCCGCTCGCGAGTTGGACCGGTCGCCGATAGGTGCCGTTGATCCGATCACCGTCCTGCGTTTCGGCGAAGCCGAGCCCCATCTCCTTGGACAGCTTCTCGCCGGCGGCTGCAAGCTCTCTTCGACGCAGCAGCCGAAGCAGGTTTCGCTGGTAGCGGATCGTCCGGCCGTCACGCTCCGCGAGGCCCTGTTCGACCAGATGATCTTGGCGCTGGCGTAAGGCGTCGATTGCCGCCACCCTGAACCGATTGCCGCGAAGGGGCGTCGGCTCCTTGCCGACAAGCTGCCGGTCGAGCCAAGTCGCCCCGTCGGCTTTGACCTGGCTGTCGAGGGAGAGGAACGACAACGCCGCCACCCGTCCGGGATAGCGTGCCTGCTTCTTGGCGAGCGTCTCGATCCGGTCTTCGAAGTCGTTGGGGATTTCCCAAGACCCATCGGGGAAGCGGCGCACGACGTTTGCGCGGCGCAGCGCTTCGAGCCTCCGGACGTGCGCTTGCACGAACTCTGCGGATGCACGCGGATCGGAAGCGTGGTGGGCGTCCGGTGCGTAGAGGCCATCGTTCTGTCGGGCGACCTCGGCGATAGTGTGGTCGGATGGCTTCAGACCCGTCGCCGCCGGCGTCACCTCGATGACGGCGCCGAGCGGCAAATCCTCCATTTCCTGGCGCGGATCGAGCGCAACGTAGTGGAGCCGCCCGTCGGCGGCATCGACCATGATGTAGTGGCCGTCGCTGAGTTCGTCATGAAGTCGACGGTCGACGATCCTACCCGTGACGGTGGCTGCGCGCGGATCGCCGGGATCGTAGATCGAGAATTCGGATTCACCCGCATCAAGCCCGGCCTGACGAAGTCCGCGGTGCATGGTCTTGATAATGTCGCCGCGCTCGCCCGCCCGCCGCAGCGTCCCCTCCAGTTTCGGCGACAAGGCCCACCGCCCCGGAGCGGTCTCCTCCGCAAGACCACGGCTCGCGAGCATACGCAGGCGCCCAACTCGCAGCGCATGACGAAAGCGGGCGTCCGGACGCTGCGGATCGCTACGCACATCAACCATGCCTTCGACGGCATCGCGGACCAGTTCCCGGTCGAGATCCGTGAAGCGCTCCTGATCCACTTGCCGCTCCAACTTCTGACGGAGTTTCTGCTCGGTCTGCGGCCCGAGCTCCAGTGTCAAAATCTCGCTCGCCCGCCGGCGCATGCCCTGGGCGATGTAGTCGCGGGCGATGACGAGGTCTTTGCCGAGCTCGTCCTTGCCGCGCAAGACGATGTGGGTGTGGGGATGCTCCGTGTTAAAGTGATCGACCGCCACCCAGTCGAGCCGGGTGCCAAGATCTTCCTCCATCGCACTCATGAGATCGCGCACGAAGGGTTTGAGATCGCGGAGCTCCGTCGCATCCTCGGGCGAGACAATGAAACGAAACTGGTGGCGGTCTCCTTCGCTGCGCTCCAGAAGCGCCTTGCCCTCGGCTTCGTCATGCGCCGCATCATAGAGTTGACCCGGTTCGTGCTCTTTCGAAACCCCGTCGCGCTGGATGTAGTGGAGATGCGCGCGGGCCGCGTCCAGACCGCCCGCCTTCAGCTTCACGATACGCGTCTTGATGACGACGCGCCGAGTGGACGGCCCGAAGCGGTGTCCGGCGCGGCGGTGGCGCATGGCGTCGCTGCCGCGCCCGATCCGGTAGCCCGAGAAGCGCCGTGACGCCGCCGCGGTTCCGAAACCAGTCTTCCCCGTCGCCGATATCTGATGGAGCACGCGGTTCAAGTAGCTCTTCGAGCGAGCGCCGCCCAGGCTGCGAATGCGCCCGAGCTTCGGCTTGAAGATGTCGTCCCTATCGTCGGCCATGATCGCTCAAAGACATGGGGCGCCAATTCGGCGATCAAATAGTCCTTTCATCTTTGCACCACATATTCTTCAATCAGATCAGCGTCTTGGCGCTGATCGTCTGCACATGGCGCTTTGGGCCATGTGCAACCCAATCGGATGTGCAGACAGGGGCTTGTGATGGTCTTGCACCATCACCTTTTATCTTGCCCTCCGCCGCTTTGACCCCTTCTCCCACCACAACTCCTTCCTGACGCTGGATCAGCTTTCCTCGCGTTTCCGCCAAGAGAACCACAGCTTCGTTGCCCGACCGATGATCAGACGCCGATCCACTGGCCCGAAATACCGCCCATCGAAGGATTGCGGATGGTCTTGCAGCAGGAAGACCGTGTGTTCGGTCAAGATGTGGCAGCGGTGCCAAGTGGGCATTTCGCGGCCTTGTCCGTCGCGTCTTTTCACCGTGACGACCACCGATCCGTTGATCGAAATCTCACCGCCGGCACGACAAATTCGGTCGCCGTTCAAGCCGACAACGCGCTTCAAAAGCGGCACCTCCGGCGGCAAGTATCCGCGCTCGATGACGAGGTCGCGCACTCTTTCAGGCACTCGAACATAGGCGTAATCGCCCCGCGAAATCCCCTTCTGATCGATCCAATAAAAGCCGATGGGCGCGCTCGCGGAGGCGTTGTAGATCAGCTTTTTCGGGAGGTTGACGGTTGACGCAAGAGCCAGGGCGAGCACTAGAATCGCTGTTCCGAAGAGGAGCGTGCGCCTCATGACGCCACCCGTCGCGCCGCCAAATGCGCCTCATGCTGGGCCATCGAATAGACGCGGATCGGCTGCCCGGCGGTGATCCGATTGTGGACGTGGCGATAGTAGGCCGGGGACACATCAGCCGGTTCGAACCCCGCCGCTTCGAGGGCGTCGATCCGCAAGAGCGCTCGCTTCACCTTGGCGTTGCCATTCACCAGCAGGAGGGCTTCACCACCGGGCGTGACGCCTTCAATGCGGCTCAGCAGCAGCGGCGGCTCTGCCGTTTGAACGACGGTGAACCGCCAGTCTTGCGTGCCGTATTCGTTCGCCCGCCAGCGGACATAGCCGAAGACGCGTGATGGCTTGAATAGCGCAAGCGACCGCCGCCGGTCGAGATCGCGCTGCTCGTCTGGGTCGCCGAAGCGCAGCCAGTGGTTCAGATGCTCCGGGTAGAATGCGATCTCGACGCGCGTGAAGTGCTCAGACATCGGAAGTCGAATCCTTCTTCCGCATGTCCGACCAGGCGGTCAGATCGTCGATGTGATAGCGCACATGACGGCCGTGTTTGCGGTACTGCGGCCCGCCGCCATAGACACGCATCTTCTCCAGCGTATTGGGTTTGAGCTTGAGAAAACGGGCCGCCTCGCGCGTGGTCAGAAAAGGCCCATCCTGCGGCATCTCTAAGTCATGCTCGGTCATAGCTCCTCCGGCGTCGGCGAATTTGCTCCATGCCGGGGAAGGATGAGCGGGCTTGCACCTCTGCGGCAGTATCGTTGGCGGCCATTCGCCGGAACGATACCCCCGCGCTCGCCGTCCGAGCGATCAGGACAGCAGCGTTCTGTAACCGCCGTTCATCATCCGGACGCCGCGTTTGACGCTGCGGATGACGCGGTTTTTCATGGTCTGGTCGGGGCTGTTCCAGTCGTCCCCGACCGCCTTTTCGCCATAGAGAAAGGCAGCAATCTCGCGGTAAGATCGCCCTTCCATTCGACGATCAAGAGCGGCCAGCGCATCCCGATGGCGCATCGCTTCCACCGTCCAATCGGCCTGTCGGTGCCCGGGAGGCCGAATACGGCAGATATCCGCGAACCGTTTGACGAGGCGCAGATGCCTTTCGACATCGGGGAAACCCTCTACGACGATCTCCAGTGCGAACGGGCGAGCGCCCATGTCTTCGCCGAGGCATCTCAGCTGTGCCACCCGCCATTCATGCCGCAAAAGAAGATGCTGCACGCCGTCGACGGTCTTTAGAATTGTCCTTCGGCACTCAAGCTCGCCGAGAGACATCTTGCTTCCGAATCCCGGATTTTTGCTGCGCCGGACGTACGCGGAAAGCACGCGCCGATAGTCCTCGGCCCGCCAGAAGATCTCGGCGTTAACGGCGGTCTCATTGGGATCGGCGAAAGGTATAAAGGCCCCAGGCCTCGGCGCGCGGAAAGCGTCGCTGAGCCCGGAGCACGACCGTTCCGTCCGTCATACGGATGGGTCGGGGTTGTTTTGATGCGGAGATGCGCCAGTCGCTCCGGTATTCCGAGTTTCGCCTGAGATACTCCCAAGCGACGCGTGACCGGGTCATTAGCCGCAGCTGATCGTAGTCGCTCAAGTTCGGTGCGCCAGGCGCAAAGGGGCTTTCAGACTCCACCATCGCCTTCTCCTTTCACGCAGGACGATGGCGGGCGGTGCGGTCAGTTCCGTGTGCTCAAACAAGCCCCTCTCTCGTTGTGGATCTTTCTTTCGCCGAGCGCCTCAGGCGCCGCACCATCGATCTGTGGTAAAGGTCATTTTGTTACTCAACCATAGGCTGCACGGATTAACGATCCGTTAAGAAAGATTACGATTTCATTAAAATGCCTGTGCGGTCCGGCCCGCCCGCGCGCCAGGAAGAAGCCCCCGCGCCGGATGGCGCGGGGGCCGATGGTCGCCGCTAGCCGCGCGGGTTCCAGAGGATCGCCATGACGTCCGGATCGTCCTGTCCGGCGGCCCGGCCGAGGTTGGCATAGATCTTCGAGGGGCCAAACTCGGGGGAGGCGAAGGTCAGCGAGACGTATGGGTTGCCGCTGTTCCTGCCGACCCGGTTCCAGCCGCCGCCGATTTCCACACGGTCCTCGGTATAGACCCGGAAGTCGGGCTGCGCGTCGCTCTCCTTCGTGCCGTTGGGCAGGATGCGGATGCGCTTCCTGAGGCTCATCGTCGCGAGCGTGCCTTCGTATCCGCCGGTCTCAGTCCTCGTCACATATCCAAGTGCCTGTGCCATCTTTCAGTCTCCTGTTGGCTGTCGCGGGGCGCCCATCGCTCTGCTGACGCGGGACCGGCCATGGCGGGCGGGGGCCGCATGAACCGATAGGCCGCAGCGCAGCGGAGGACCGGCGGGACGCACTTTTTTGGACACGAAGTGTCATGCGCGAGGAGCCGCGTCATCGGGGTCCCCATCGCGCCTGCGCGATGGGGTGATAGCGGCGGGGAAAAAAGTGCGAAACGCCGGTTTCATGCGGCCGACATTTGCCATAGGTCCATCGAGCAGAAGCAGGCGAATGGGTGCCTCGTCAGCCATCGACCGGGAGACGGATGGCGCGGGCATCACGGCCTATGTGACGGGCGGGAGCGCCGCGCGAGACGGTCCGCTCGCGTCCGATGATCCGAAACAACAGGGCCACCGCCATCACTGCCAGCGCATGGGAAGGACCGCGTGCTGCCCCGATATCAAGGTCGGGCCATTAATGGAGCGCGACTCTGTCGCGGCTGAAACTGGCTCGGCGCGAGCAACGCGGTACTGCACCCTCGCATTCTAGCCGTCGTTCCGATCGGCGTTTCGCTACCCGCCAAACCGTATTGTCGGCGACGGACAGGATGATCCGGACTTCAGGTTCAGCGATCCGCAACGTCGCGCACCGTTAAACAGCGAGGCCCCCGCGCCGGCCGGCGCGGGGGCAGTTTTCCATAACCGTCTCGACGCGCGGTCGGCGCTCGCGGCCCTCCCGTTCGGGTGAGAGGGCCGCGAGCGCCAACCGCCGGTTTCAGGAGAAAAGCGATTTGATGCGGGCCGTATTGTCGCTCAGCCGTCCCGCGCCGCCTTTGCTGTAGGCCTTGAACGGGAATTCCATGTAACGCGGCGACGAAGCGCCCATATTTGCGGCCATGCGTCATGACGAACGTCTTGAGGCTGGTGATATGGATGGGTGCGCCATCTGGAAGCGGATCGTAAAGGCAGTCAATGAGCTTCTTTCGAAGGATCGACCGATAGAGGCCCAAAGGCTTATCCCCGTGCATCACCGTCCCGGCCTTCACCGAGGTCTGCCGGTGGCACCCGGCACATTCTTACGTCCAGGCCTTGATGTCGAGTTGCCACGCCTTGCCGTAACCGCACCCCGGGCAGACGAAGCCATCCGGCCAGCGCGATTGCGCCAGATAGGCGGCGCACGCCGCGTCATCGGGAAAACGGCGCTGAAAATCGAGTACGGAGCGGGGAAAGTCGACCATGGCGAACACCTCCTCAGACAATATGTTCGCTGTATGTTCTATGTCATCCAGCTCCCGTTGTCAGCATATTCTGTGGGGCCGGATGCACGGGGATAAGCCTTTCATTAATATCCGGCCCTAGTGTGCGAAGTGATAACGCGCGATGTGGAAAACTCGCCAATCTCGGCCCAAATTCCGGGCGGGGTTCAGGGGCGGAACGCGTCAGCGTCCGGGGCTGAAGAACCAAAACCCGACCCCGGCGCCTGATGCGCCGGGGCCGCTAAATTCCGCCCTCCTTTCAAAACAACGACATCTGCTCCACTTGTCCGGGTGCGAAGGTGACAGGCGGCCCGGCCAGCACAAAATCCTCTCTGCCATGGCGGACCCGCATGCCATGATAAAAACCGTGTGGGTCGGTGCGTGCGCTATCGCCGTTTCTGACCTTGTCCGCATAGGTGACGGGCTCGCCCTGAAAGAGTTGCGGGTGGATCAGGCGGTAGGCTTCGGCGGTCTCGCTGCCGCCGCAATGCCCCATGCCGACACAAACCCACAGGATCCCCTGCCATGCAAAAGGCTTGCGCACGGGCTGAGCCATGCCGATGCGATCGCCGCTGTAGGAAGCCGATATATCGCCCTGTCCAATCGTTTTTTCAGCGCGGTGGCACCAGTGGCCGGATTCAAGGCGGGCGGGGTCGACCAGTTGGATATCGAAATTCTGACTATCTTTTGACACGGCAAAGCTTCCTGTTTGTTTGAATGAATTGAAAAAAAGGGGAGGCCTAAGCGGCCTCCCGTCCCTGCCCCTCGCCTTGCAGGCCATGCAAATAGTCCGCTGCCCGCTGGGCATGCGCTGCGGCAGAAAAAACCGCTCGCTTGTCGTCTTTGAGCGCCTTGACCCAGCTTGCGATATAGGCGGCGTGGTCCTGGCGGGGCTCTAACTCCAGTTCCAGATCGGCACACAGAAAAGCCGCGCCAAGTTCGGCGACGAGTTCCTCCATGGCGTAACCGGAATCACCCCATTTTTTCCGGCCAAAATCCCGGTCCAGCCTTTTGGAGTGCCGAGTCCAGTGACAAAGCTCATGACCAAGGGTTCCGTAAAATGCGCCCGCGTCCCGGAAGCTCTCAAACTCCGGTATCTGCACGAAATCGGGGCCGGGGGCGTAGTAAGCGGAATTCCCGCCATGGCGAATATCCGCGCCAGTGGCGGCAAAGAACTTTTCCGCATGTTCTATCCGCTGCGCGGGGCTCAACTTCGGCTCGGCAATGGCGGTATAATGCGCGGGCAAGCCTTCAATCTGCTCGACGTTAAAGACGGTGTAACCCTTCATAAACGGGATATCCCGCTCGGATTCCTCGCCCGTCTTCTCGTCGGTTTCGGTGCGGGTGATCGTGTTGGCATAGACCACCAGCGCGCCTTTCTCGCCCTTCTTGACGTGCGCCCCGAGTTCTTTGGCCTGGCGAAACGTCATCCAGATGGGGGCCGCATAATTCCTTTCCATCGCGGTTGCCCAGAGCATCAGCACATTGATTCCGGCATACGGAATCCCGCCCGCCCGCAAAGGCCTTGAAACCGGCCCGGCCACATGGCCAGCGGCCCATGGCTGCATCCATGGCCGCGTCCCCTGCTCCAGAGCCGCAACAATCGTGTCCGTGACCCGCGAATACACATCCTTTCTGTCTGCTCTGTCTGCGTTTTTCATGGCTCAGTACTCCTGCGCCAGAAGCACGGTCAGGACGCGGGTTGTCTGTGCGGGATCGCCCGGATCTTCACTGCCCCGTGTCATGCAAGGGGCGTAAGTGTCGATCTTCCAAAAGATCTTCTGCCCGCCATGATCGAACGCGCCAAAGTCGTGCTCGCCGTAGGGATCGTCGCCTTCCTCGAAACTCTCGAAGCCGCGAACCTTGGCCAGCACCTGCACCAGATCATCCGGCGCAAGGTCCGCAATCCCGGGCGTCATCACCATTTTTCCGCCCGAAAAACTCCGGCGGAACTTGTCATTCAATGCCGCAATCGCTGCAGCGTTCTCAGTTAAAACGTCACTCATCTTTTGGCCCTCCTTTTAAAAAGCCGGTTGCACATGCAACCGGACTTGCCCAAGCGGCTAGGAGCGGAGGGAATGCCGTCAGGGCCGGAAAACCCCGGGTTTGGTGCGGGCCGAAGAACACGGCCCGGGGTTTCCCGTCCAAAGGACTTGGCCTTGACGGCAGGGAACCGGCAGGTTCCGAACACGAACAAAAAAAGCGCCGGGCATGCCCGGCGACCGTGACTTAAAAGAGGGAGCGTTGCGAGGGACCCCTCCCTCGCTGGAAGGGGTGATGAAAGCCCCGAAGGTTGGGCTGAAGTCAGGGGAAGGCTTTCCCCTCCTCCTCACCGAAAAAGGGAAGATACGCGCGGTTATTCCGGCTGTGAGCCTTTGTTCATCCGGCCTTCCAGAACTGGCAAAGCGAGTACCACCGCCCTCTTAACGGCCTCCGGATCGATCTCACCATTCCTGAAACGGTCCCATAGCGACCGCACTTCGGGCTGCATACCGTCAGGCATCATAATCCCCGAGTAACCGCGGGTCTTCTTCTCCCAGATATGCAGCGCCGCTCTCTCAACATGGGCAACGCCGTTCTCAAACCACTCCGTGGATTCGAATGTCTCCCCAGGCTCGCCTGCCCAATGAAGATAATTGGAAACGCGTCCCCAATGCTCCAGAAGCAACTTAAGATCCCACTCCTCAATCTGAGGCGCATCGGGCGTAGTAGACAGCACAGCCTGCATAAATAATGTCAGTTTTTGGAAATCCGGATTGAGCCTGTGAACGACTTTGTGGAGCTTGGTGGCGTTCCCGACGCACTTCTCGTACTCCTTGCGATCGAGCTTCCCGCCGACACTAAAAACCACTGCCTCGAAAAGCAGTTCCTCGATGCCTTGGCGCGTATCGAGCGCGGCATATTGGAGAGCGCACGCGTTTTTCTCTCGTGCCGCAACATCAAGCCACGACAGGGCCCGGTAGACGTAGCCGACGGAATCAAAGTGCACGTCCTCGGTGATGATCTGAACCGGGGAACGATTGCGGTAATCCGGGATACGTCCGTCCAAGCGGCCCTCCTGTAGCTCTTTCAATGTCTTGTCGCGCCGCTGGTCCGGGCGTGCCGGAACATCTCACACCTTAAGTAGCCGGTGTCCCTTCAGATAAAGGCCTTTAGCATCGAGCGCCCGCTCCCATCCTTCGCGCGTACCGATATAACGCGCATTCTCAAACAGCCCTTTATGCTCCTCGATTCTCGTAAGACGCGCAAACTTTGCGTGCAACGGATGATCCGTATGGAGAAAGGTCTCTTTGCGATGAAGGATCGGATGGTTCCGGTAGGTACTGTAGTCACGCAAACGAACGCGAAATGTTTGCAGATGGACGCCTAAGGAAAAGGCCAGCGCCGGATGCGGATCGTCTTCGAAGTCGGGATAGCTGAGGTAGGAAACGCGCGGCTCCTCACGAGAGAGCTTGACCATATTCGCCCCCTCGACCTGCCCGATATAGCCGCGCGCGCACCCTTCAAATAGACGCAAGACCGGCGAAAGATAGTCGGTCGCACTTTCATGGACATAGAGAGCATCGGGCGTCAGCTTGCCAATCTCAGACGCCCTGCAGGCCTCATCGATCACGCTCCTGTCACCGACAGAAAACAGAAGCGCATCGGCAAGCTCACAGGCACGGCTGTAGGAGGAAAAGAAGCTTTTAACATCGAGCTGAAGCGGACGCGGCAGCGCGGAATAGTTGGGCCGCCCGTCGAAGCGTGAAAGACCAAGATAGATGAGCGTGTCTTGCGCGCGCTCACCAGTAATCTCTTCCCATCGATCCTTGCCGGTCGCGCTTTCAATAACCCGAAAGGCGCGCGGTATCGAACCAAGCGCATCGCGAAGCGCAGCGGCATTGCCAATCTCGTCATCGGCAGGCAGCCGCCCACGCTCGGCCACAAAATCCATGAGCAGGCCTAGCAATTCGCGGTGCTGGTCGAACAACTCCTCGGGTTTGGCAAGCGGTGGCAGAGCAATCCGCCGCCTGTAGCGCGAAGCCTGAAAAGCAAGCCGCTCTTCCTCTTCGCAACGTTGAAGATATTCCACCAGAACCGGATTGTCTCGTGGCTCACGTCAACACCGCGCTCATGCGGAATATCTTCAACGTTGCGAAGTGAGAGCGGAAAGCGGACGTACATCATCACCGCGAGCCGGATAATCTCGGGCGAGGTCTTAACGTTGCGGAATGGATTGATCATGCCGTCAGGCTAAGGCCGCACCAACGCTGCCTCAAGCCGATTTCCTCTGACACTTCCCCGTCGCCTGCTATGGTGCGAACAGCTGGCGGATTCGCCTCGCTGGTTTGCTCTCAAAACTTGACGGCCAACCCGATGACCGGGCCATGCAGGGTGGCATCGAGCGCGAACTTGTCGCGCTTTTTGCCCGTCAACTTGCCGCGGAAGCTGCCCGTGGAGTAATCGTCGTAAAGCGCGCGGTAGCCAAGCAACACATTGGCGTCGTCCTCGCTGAAGAGGCCGAACCGGTAGCCGGCGAGCCCGAGCGCTTGCCAGGTGAGGTCCGAGGCAACACCAAAGCCGCCGACATCGCCCTGGACGACAAGGTTCCAGTTTGACGTGATGTCCCACAGCGTGCGCACGCCGATGATCGGATCAACCCATGTTTCACTTTCACTGATATTGCTCAGCCTTTTGAACTTGAGCTTGCCCTCGACGGACCATAGGCGGCCACCAATGTAAGGTTCCACCGCGACCTTGGGTGGCGCATCCGATGCCGGGTCGCCGAGTTGCCATTCTCCGACCCGGTAATAGACTCCGAAATCCATCCCGAAGAGCTTGCCCGTGGACTCGACCGAAATCGGACCCTTCGAATTCTTGCTGCCGAGACTGGCGTAAAGCGGGTTGATGAAGGCGCCGAAGCGTCCCTTGCGCACCTCGAACTGCCCCATGGCGGCGATGTTGAGCTTCTCGAAGATATCGCCGAACGAGGCATCAATGGACGCCTTTACACCTTCCACCGTCGCATTCCCATCGATGGAAATGCCCCAAACGTAGGGTATTGCCACGAACTCCCAGTCGTCGGTGCCGGGCGCCGGCGCGGTCGCGACCGACGCCGCTGGCGTAGGATCGCGAGCAACATCGGGAGACCCGCCCGTGTCCTCGGCCGCATGCGACTGGCCGGTAAACACCGATAGCACGAAGGCACCGAACATGAGGGCGGGCCGCAAGCGAACGGTAATCATCGGCGGAAACCAAGCATGGTGATGCATCTCCTTTGGCTTTCACTATGTCTAATGGCGCAGCGGCTAAATTCAGATTCCAAGGGCAACACCGGTATGTTCCGGAGCTGAGATGGGAAAAAAACATGATCAGCTCGACATTGACAAGCGATATGAGATTTACCCGCTTCATGAAGCGGGTAAATCCCGTGGAGAGATCGGCGGCTCTCGTTGCCGGTTTCGATGATGTCGCAGTGATGGGTCAGGCGATCGAGCAGGGCGGTGGTCATTTTGGCGTCGCCGAAGACGCTTGGCCATTCGCCGAAGCCGAGGTTGGTGGTGACGATCACCGAGATTTGCTCATAGAGGTGGCTGATCAGGTGGAACAGGAGCTGACCGCCGGTCTGGGCGAAGGGGAGATAGCCAAGCTCGTCGAGAATGACGAAGTTGAGGCGTGCGAGTCGATCTGCGATCCGGCCTTGGCGTTCGGCCCGGACATCGGCCTCGAGCTTGTTGACGCTGCTATCCCGGCTGCCAGCGATAGAAACGAAGGCGTCCTGCGTCGCCGCTGAACGAAGTTTGAGCCTGACGCAATGTGGACGATGCACAACGCAAGGATGGTCAGGAATGTGCCAAGTGTCACACTCATGGTGAACGCTTGTTATGTACCGACAGAATTCCACTTGCAGCCCGCAATGGACTAGCGCACTGACTTTGCCGCGCGCGCCTTCAGGGCGGCATAGATCGGGAGTTCACGAAGGGTTTCGGCCACCAGCATCGATCCGAAACACGCCGCAAGCAGCGGCAGGAGGAGCGTCGAACTGCCTGTCATCTCGATGACCAACACCATCCCAGTGAGTGGTGCACGGACGGTACCAGCAAAAAAGGCCCCCATGCCGACGAGCGCAAAGGCTTCGGGTCGGACCGCAAGGCCCGGGATCACAGCGTCGACAACATAGCCGAAAGCCAGACCAGAGACTGCGCCCAGAACCATCAATGGGGCAAACAGACCGCCCGGCGTACCGGCGGCGTAGGACGCCGCACCCAGAACCAAACGAAACAGAAAGAGTGCTGGAAGTGCGACAAGAAGCAACTCCCCATTTAACGCGTTCTGAGTGATGCCATCGCCCCCGCCGACAAGGTGCGGCGTGCTCCAAGCCAGGAGCCCCACGACGGCGCCAATTACGGCGGCCCGCAACTCGATTGGTCCCCCGATCCGTTCGGCCAGCGAAAGGGTGGCAAGCAGACTTCGGTTATGGCCCACTGACAGCAAACCAGCGAATAGGCCGAGAATGAGAAACAAGCACAACTCTATCACGCCACCGGAGGCAAGTTCTGGCACTTTGAAATCCAACGAGTTACCCAGTAAGCCGCGCGATACCGTAATTGCACCCGCCGACGCGCCAAGGGCCACCAATGCGATACGCGCATCGAAGCGGCCCACCAGTTCTTCGAGCACGAAGATCGCGCCGGCGCCTGGAGCGTTAAACGCCGTCGCAAGACCGGCTCCGGCACCGCCTGCGATCAGTGCGCGGCGGTCTTCCGGGTCGCGCCGAAAGAGGCCTCCGATGACGTGTGCGGCAGTGACACCCATCTGTACGCTTGGGCCCTCGCGGCCGAGGGCGAGGCCGCTTCCGATGGCCAGTATACCGCCCACGAATTTCACCGGGATAAGGCGCGCGGGCGCCGGAGTGAGTGAGCCCTCGAGTACCGCCTCGACGTGCGGGATGCCGCTTCCCGCCGCATCGGGTGAGAAGCGACGCACGAGCCACGCAGCCAATCCTGCGGCCAGCGCGGCGCCGGCCATCATCATCAGTGGGCCAAGGATGGGATAGGCACTTGTCTCTGCGACAACCATCATCCGGAACGCATCGGCGCGTTCGAGGGAGTAGCGGAAAGCGGCACCGATCAACCCGGCGGCCATGCCAACAATGATCGAGAGCAATGCCAAGGCCGCCATCGCGCGTGTTTCGGAAACGGACTTTCTCGCCAGCGATGTCAAAGTCTGCACCTGTTTTTTGCCGTCTGGATAGACACTCCCTAAGCGGTTCGCCTTTGGGCTTAAGTAGCGGGGAGGCCTCACCCTGAGAAAGCACAACTTGCGCGCTATTCCAAGGCTTTAGTAACCGCGGCACATGTGATGCGATCAGGACCAAGTTGTCAATCGGCGTTGAATATTGCCCCCCTATTGCAGTGCGCCCCTTGCGGTGTACAGTTTCACGCTACGATTTTGACGGTGTGCTGGGCGTGTTGATCCTCGATCGTCGCCTGATCGGGCGGGCGGCCGAGAAAGGCCGCGAAATTCTTGACCGCCGCGAGGTATCCTCGTTGCGTGCAAGCCGCGAAGCCGCGCACCATCAGCGTAGCAAAGACAATGTAATGGCTGATCGCCCTACAGCGCTGTCATTACCCACCGGAGATAGTCCACCATGCCTGAGATTACCCGATTCGGTTCAGGAAAAGCCGGCGATAATACCTGTCCCGATGGCGTCACTTGGTTCGACATCAACATTGCCGACAACGCCGATCACGAATGGCTGATGGCTTGGCAGGAGATCAGTGAGCAGACGAGAACGGCATTGTTGGAACCGGTGCGCTTCGGTCATTATGAACAAGTGCCAGACGGCACATTGCTTAGCTTGAGAATGCTGCGTCCCGGTGCAAAAGACGATCTCACTGATCTCCGTGACTTAAAGCTGCTGATCGGCCCGACCACAGCAATCACGTTGCGATCCGGGAAAGTCGCCGCCGTGGACCAGTTGCGACAGAACCTGTCGTCGAATAAGTCGCTGGTGACAGCGGTGGACTTGCTCGGCTTCATGGTGACGGCTATGACCAACCGGATAGAACCGGTCATCTCCGATCTGACCCAGGACATTGATGACGTCGAGGATGCAATGCTCGACGGCGGTTTAGTACCACCCCAGCAGACGCTGAGCGAGTTTCAGCGCCGAATCTTTCGCACCAGGCGGCACGTGAATTACATCCAGCAGGTGCTTGATCCGATGACTACCGATCCCACCCTGGCGCTGGATGCCGACGACCGTGAAACGCTGGTCAGGGCGTCGATGCACGTGACACGCTATTTGCAGAGGGTGGATGAATGTCGCACGCGGGTGCAGACGCTGGGGGATCAGATAGAGGCGCAACGCTCGGAGATCATGACCCGTTCCAGCCTCAACCTGACTATCGTCGCAACTGTGTTCTTGCCGCTGACCTTCATTACCGGCCTGCTCGGGATGAATGTCTCTGGAATCCCCGACCAACATAACCCCTATGGTTTCTGGCTTGTAACCGGCTTGTCTGTGATCATTTCCATGCTGGCTTGGCTGTTGTTGCGTCGTCAAACCTATGGTCGCTATCCGGATCCCGCAAGAACTGGCAAGAAAAAACCTGGGCGATTGCCGGAAACAACTACACCAGCTGCCGCTGGATTGATGTCAGCGATTAATGAGGATACACGCGAGCAGAGCACGCAATGCGACCGCCCGCCTGATACTGAAAACATGGGTCATAAGTCAGGAGGAACATAATTGGAGAGGGATCGTCTATCTTCCCGTAGCAGCATTGGTGGGATCTATGGTTTTGCAGTGCTGCTGGCGCTTGTGTTGTTCTATTTTCATGTGGTCGTGATATTTGATGTGATCGCTGAGATGCTCCGCTTCAAGCCATGGATGCTGGAGCATCTGGGACCAAAACATACTGGTAAGATCCAGCTGCTGGGTTGCTTCTTCGCACTAATGTTGGCGCACGTTGCGGAGGCCGCGGTATGGGGCCTGTTTTTGCGCTGGACACGGCTGTTACCCAGTATTACCGACGGTACCTACTTCTCCGCCGCGTCGATCACGACGCTGGGCTACGGCGACATCCTGCTGAAGTATCCCTGGAGACATCTCGGCACGCTGATCGCTATAACCGGGGTGCTGATGTTTGGCTGTTCGACGGCGTTCTTGTTCGTGGTTCTACAGGACGTCTGGCAGCACTTGTAGGCAGGCGGTGAAACTGCTGTGATTTTGCACAAAACAATTCCTGAGGCTCTAGACCATCATCTTGAATGATGTATGGTCTATAGATGAATAAGTACAATGGCTTAAGCCGTTATTAGGTACATGGAGCAGAACGTGCAGCCATTGAACGAGCACCCGATCGTCGCCTGGATGATCAGATTGTTGCCCTCGCTCGGCGGCCGCCACAGCGGCATTTCGTATGCAATGGTCATGCTTTGGAATCTAGTCCGGCGCGGCGTTTCCGGCAACCCGAACCGCGATCGTACGGGGATCATATATCGGACGCGGACCACTCGTTGCGTGTCTGGTCAGATCATCGGGAGCGGGATATCCGGAAACAAGATAAGCGGGTTGTTTTTTGGTCACAATTCCCCCACGTTGGCGACAATTCACATTGTGGTCACAATTCCTCCATGTCTGGAGCTTTGTGAAACCCGGACCCGAGGAGTTGGCGCAGTGTCGAGTGCAGGCAGCAAATGCGCGATCGTGATGCTGCTGGCAGCAACGTTGATCGCTGGATTCGCTAATATCGGCGGGGCGGAGGAAAGCGAAGATCCGGGATCGGTGACGATCGCGAGTGGCCGGGTTGGCGGCCTCTACCACCCCGTCGGTGGCATCATTTGCAAACTCGCCGCTGAAAGCCTTGCCGAGCAGGGCTTGAGTTGCACCGTTGATATCTCCGGTGGATCCATACCGAATATCAAAGACCTTAGAAAAAGGAACGTTGACCTTGCCATGGTCCAATCGGACTTGCAGCAGGATGCCGTCGACGGGACCGGACCGTTCGAGGATGAGGACTCCTTCGAGAATCTGCGCTCCATGTTTGCACTCTATGTCGAGCACTTCACGGTCGTCGCCCGCGACGATAGGGACATTGAAACGTTCGAGGATCTGAAGGGTAAGCGGGTTTATGTGGGCGGGACGGCTTCCAGCCGGCGCGACGCCATGGATGTGCTGGCGGAGGCCCACGGCTGGACGGGCGAGGAGGTCATCGCTGTCTCCGAGTTCGAGGCTGCCAACCTGGCCGAGGCCCTATGCGACGGCGAGTTCGACGCGTTCGTCTACACGATCGGACATCCCAACCCTATGGTCAGGGAGGCGACGGCGCTGTGCGACGCAAGGCTTGTGAAAGTTTCGGGTCCAATCATCGAGAAGCTCAACAGGGAAAACCCGTTCTACGTGGGCTCGGTGATTCCGGGCGGCACGTATAAGAGCATTCCTCGGGATGTTCGGACTCTGGGTGTGGTGGCGACGCTGGTGACGTCGGCCAAGGTGCCCCCGGACGTGATCTATCAGATCACCAAGGCATACTTCGAAAACCTGGAGATCCTTCAGGATCTGTCGCCATTGTTCCTGTCCTTGACCAGAGAGGAGATGGTCGAGGCGGGTCTCGCCGCGCCCATCCACGAAGGCGCGTTGAAATACTTTTCCGAAGTCGGCCTCAAGTGATCCAGGACAAACCTCTCGGTGGGTCCCAAACAGGGATCCTGCGACCGCACACTCGGAGCGGTGTCTATAAAAGGCGGCAGGCCCTTCGGTGTCCACGGACCGGATTACAACGAGGGAGCAACGGACGAGCATGATCAGGATTATCCTCGGGCGGTCTCGTTGGGTGTTGGTCTTCATCCTCTTGCTTCTCGCGCCTCAAACGCTGGCGCAGCTCAGCGATCTTGACGCGATCGTTGGCTCGATGGAGGATCCATATCCATTGCGGTCGGCGGATACATCGAGCCCGCGCGACACCTTGCGAACCTACCTTCGCGATATCGACACAGCCGTGGACCTCTGGCGGAGCGACAAGCCCAGTGCGGACATCGACAGGCCGCTCTTGCGAGCCGCTGATACGATTGACTTTGGAGAGGTTCGTGCCTTCGATCGTCTCGCGGCCATGACCATCGATATGATTTTGCTAAAGGAAATTCTCGACCGGGTCGAGCTGCCGCCGTTCGAAGACATTCCTGACGATAAAGAGGTTGCGGAACAGGGGATCGTGCGCTGGACCATTCCCAATACGAAGATCGAGATCGCCAAAATTTCGGAGGGACCCAACGCTGGCGAATTTCTCTTTACGAGAGAAACTATCGAAAATCTTGATGGTTATTACGCCTCGGCAAAGGATCTTCCATACAAAAAGGGAGCATCCGTCGGACTATACAATGAGTACCTCTCCACTCCTGGCCCGTGGATCCCAAGAGATTTTCCAGACGATCTGGCTGATTGGGCGAAAATAGTTGTTCTTGGACAAGGAGTTTGGCAATGGATTTCTATTATTTCACTGCTCCTTATTTCAGCAGGATTGATTTGGTTCGCGTATCGTCAAGGTGCCCGGTGGGATGAAAAACATAAGACAGCCCGACCGGCCTTGAGGTTCGGCGTGCCTCTGGCTCTGCTTTGTGCCGTTGCGGTTGCTCATTTTGTCAAACTCTTGTCTGTCTATGCCGTCGGACTGTATGAAGTCGCGGGCGCGACCGTGTCGTTCATGGCACTTGTCGTGCAGGTGGGCGGCCTCGCTTGGCTTGTTTTGGTGGTTGCAGGGCGGCTCGCCGATGGTTTCGCGTACAGTCAAGCAGGAGCAGGCGAAAAGCGCCGGGTCGATGCCGCCTTGTTGCGGATCGTTTTTCGCTTGGTCAGTGTCGTCATTCTCGTCTACCTCGGTATCTACGCGGCGGAAGCCGTCGGCATCCCGATCGCCCCGCTGGTGGCCGGTCTCGGCGTTGGTGGTCTCGCCATCGCCCTTGCCATCCGGCCGACCCTCGAGAACATCATCGGAGGTCTGACCCTGTTCGCGGACCGACCGGTAAGGGTCGGCGATTTCTGCCAATACGGCGAAAAGATCGGCACTGTCGAGCAAATCGGCTTGCGGTCGACACGAATTCGCTCGCTGGAGCGGACGATCGTTACCGTTCCCAACGCCGAGTTCTCGCAAATGCAATTGGATAACTTCGCGGCGCGCGATCAGCGCCTGCTCAAGACCGTGCTGGGTTTGCGTTACGAGACAACACCGGATCAACTTCGCTATGTCTTGGCGGAACTACGCAAGCTGTTGTTGGGCCACCCAGAAGTGACTCCGGCGCCGGCACGGATCCGATTCGTCGGCTACGGCGCCTATTCACTCGATCTGGAAGTTTTCGCCTATCTGCGCTGTCAGGATCAGGACACCTTTCTTGCCATTCGCGAGGACATCTTCCTGCGCATCGCCGATATTATTAAAGAATCCGGCACGGGCTTCGCCTTCCCCTCACAAACCATGTATCACACGCGCGACGAAGGCATGGATACCGAACGGACCCGCACCGCGGAAGCAGAGGTCGATAACTGGCGGGAACTCAATCAGTTACCGTTTCCCAATTTTGATCCGGGACTTCGCTGGGAAATGGAGGATATCCTCGATTACCCGCAGAGAGGTGCCTACAACTACAAGTACCGAAAGGGGTTGTCGGAAGATGCGGAACCCGTTTCGGAAACTTCATCACCCTCCACTCCAAAGCCTGCTCGCTGATGCACGGCGCGTCGGAGGCCGCCGGAAACGCTCTGCGACTTTTCCCGTTACGCGGAAACCCGGACGGTCTTTGCGTGACGCCGAATCCCGTGCTCGTATCGTTTCGAAATAACTGATTGATTGAAC
>JGI12210J13797_10261855_pt1 | contig 21430 bp, 15 predicted proteins | sample ElkSlonscriptome_3_FD_13797 | JGI IMG/M metagenome (IMG submission 13797)
ATTGAGCACATCTGTTATTCAGGCACCAAACTAAGCATTGACTACTATCTAGATCAGTTTCTGGAAGAAGAACACGTTGATGAACTGCACGATTATTTTTTGAAAGCTGAATCAGACCGAATATCCCGTGCTGCCGACGAATTTGACGGTGACTATACCGAAGAAGAACTACGCCTCTTCCGCATCAAATTCTTGTCAGAGTACGCGAATTAATTGTTCGATTACTTGATTGTTGGTTGCTGAAGTCATTGATAGGCTGTGACACTTGTCACTTAACTACAGGTTCAGAGGTTAAGGTTTAGAAGATTAAGGGTTCATTGCTAATTGTTCACTGTTAACTGCCCATTGCCCATAGTTTTTCCTTAGCTTTGCGCTCAAAACCTAACCATGAATATTCTGCTCCTTGGTTCCGGCGGGCGTGAACACGCACTGGCTTGGAAGATTAGCCAAAGCCCTGATTGTAATCGCCTTTTTGTATCGCCCGGTAATGCAGGCACCAACCTGTTTAACGTAGCCGAGAATTTAGTACAAAACGGTTACGATCAAGCTGATTTTCAGCGCATTGCCAATTTTATTCAACAACAGAATATTGAACTCGTCATCGTCGGACCGGAAGCGCCACTCGTAGCCGGAATTACCGATTTTCTGAAGAATAATTCATCGACTGCAGATGTGCTAGTAGTCGGTCCTACCCAAGCCGGAGCTGAACTAGAAGGAAGTAAAGATTTTGCCAAGCAGTTTATGCAGAGGCATAACATTCCTACCGCTGCGTCGCGCACATTTACTGCTGACACACTTAATGAAGGGCTAGAATATTTGCAAAAGCAAACCTCACCTATAGTGCTAAAGGCTGATGGGCTAGCTGCTGGCAAAGGGGTGATTATCTGCACTACGCATGATGAAGCAACTGAAACCCTGCGTGATATGCTTCAGCACCAGAAGTTTGGTGAAGCCAGCCAGAAGGTAGTGATCGAAGAATTTTTAGATGGTATTGAGCTTTCGGTATTTGTCCTTACCGATGGTAAAAATTATCATTTGCTACCCGAAGCTAAAGATTACAAACGCATTGGCGAGAACGATACGGGACCTAACACCGGTGGCATGGGCGCGGTTTCTCCGGTTCCGTTTGCCGATGAAGAATTCTTAACGAAGGTAAAAGAGCAAATTGTTGAGCCAACTATTCAAGGATTAGCCGAAGAAAATATAGACTACCGAGGTTTTATCTTTCTGGGGCTGATGAATGTAGATGGCAATCCTAGCGTCATTGAGTATAATGTGCGGTTAGGCGACCCCGAAACTCAAGCTGTTATTCCCCGCCTGGAAAGTGACTTGGTAGAATTGTTGGTAGCAACCGCTAAACAGCAACTATCGGAAGTTAAGGTGCAAATCAGTTTGCAGGCTGCTGCTACGATAGTTATGGTATCGGGTGGGTACCCAGGAAGTTACGAGAAGGGTAAAGCAATCAGCGGTCTATCAAATAAGTCAGGAAGTTTAATTTTTCAGGCAGGTACTAAAGCTGAAGAAGGAAAAGTAGTCACTAGTGGTGGACGGGTGCTAGCAGTTACATCGATGCATAGCCAACTTAAAACCGCACTGGAACAGAGTTATATTCAAGTTGAGCAACTGCACTGGGAGGATGTTTATTACCGAAAAGACATCGGGCAGGATATTCTACGCTATTCAGCCGACGGAAAATAGGGTTCTCAATTCGTTTTTATCCAAAATCGTATTAATTTAAAGCGATACGGTGAATCAACTGTACCGAGTCTATGCTAAGTGAAGTTTTTGAGTATAGTTTAAGTAGACTGTTTAAATAAGAAGTTTCGGGTAGGAAGGTAAAGTATACCTTCTGACTAAATATATAGAGGATGATATGGGATGCAGTACATGTAGCACAAAAGATGGTGCAGTAAGTGGCTGCCGCAACAACGGCGGCTGTGGCACCGGAGGATGCAATAAAATGAATGTCTTCGATTGGCTCTCCAACATGGAGTTTCCATCATTGAGCGCCTTCGATGTTATTGAGGTAAAATTTAAAAACGGTCATAAAGACTTTTTCCGCAACTCCAAAGACATAGATCTAACTACGGGTGATGCAGTAGTGGTCGACGTTCTCAACGGCTATCATATTGGTCATGTGTCGTTACAGGGTGAGTTAGTCCGTCTGCAAATGCAGAAGAAAAAGGTACCTAATAACGATCAAATCCGTACTATTTATCGAATAGCCACGGAGCAGGATTTGGAAAAATTCCGTAAGGTATGTAACCGCGAAATGCCAACGCTCTACCGAACGCGTGATATTATTCAGAAGCTGAACTTATCCATGAAACTTTCTGACGTGGAATATCAGGCGGATAATAATAAGGCTACTTTCTATTATTCTGCCGAGAGCCGGGTCGATTTTCGGGAGCTAATAAAAATATTAGCGGGAGAATTCCGCATCCGAATTGAAATGCGACAAATCAGCTTACGACAAGAAGCAGGTCGGCTAGGAGGTATTGGCTCCTGTGGTCGCGAACTTTGTTGCTCTACCTGGCTTTCTGATTTTAAAAGCGTCTCTACTTCGGCGGCTCGCTATCAAAACCTTTCTCTCAACCCTAGCAAACTTTCTGGTCAGTGCGGACGGCTTAAATGCTGCCTCAACTACGAGTTAGAAACATATATGGATGCCCTCAAACGCATCCCCGAAGTCAATCGCCCTTTAAAAACACAGAAAGGGGAAGCGGTGCTACAAAAGACCGATATTTTTAAAAGAATAATGTGGTTCAGCTTTGCTGGTGAAAGTGCCTGGGTTCCCCTAAGTGCCCAACGAGTACAAGAAATTTTAGAGCTGAATAAGCAAGGTAAAGTACCGGATACACTCGTTGAAAATCATATAATCACTAAGACTGATTCGGGTGTCTTAAACAATGATTTAGTGAAAATGGATAAAAAGTTTCAAAAGAAGCATAAGCATAAGCCCAAACACCGCAATAAGCGAAAGAAAAAGAATTAACACCATTCGTTTTTCATTCCTTCTCTTGTTTTATCTTAGTAGCCATCAATGAAACTATTTGCAGTTCCCAGCTATTTGGTTCTTATTCGTCACTGGGCTTGTTCGATTATACTGGCATCCCTCCTTCTGCTAGTCCTCACTCGCTGCGATGACAACCGCGTGTACGAAGACAATACCGATTTTGATCAAACGGTATGGGCAGCTGATAGCTTACTAAATTTTCGCTTTCAGATAGATGAGCCCGAGCAGGCTTACAATATTTATTGGAACGTGCGAAACACTGTATCTTACCCTTTCCGTAATTTATATCTTACTTATTACTTAGAAGATACACTAGGCAACACCCTAAAAACTGATCTCTACGAAATGAAACTGTTTGAGCCTCGCACTGGAAAACCTTACGGAAGCGGACTTGGTGACATCTTTTCTCACCAGATTTTGGCTTTGCCTAATTATAAGTTTGATACGGCTGGTATGTACCAAATTCGTCTCCAGCAGTATATGCGGCAAGACACTCTACCCGAGATTCTTTCGGTAGGAGTACGGGTGGAAATAGCCGAAAAAGATTAGCTAAGAGTAACGATGGCTACGCAGCAGAGCGAACGGTGGAAAATTTGGGTAGATACCGGAGGTACTTTCACCGATTGTTTAGCGCATAGTCCGTCAGGAGCACTTCATCGAGTTAAGGTGCTTAGTGACAGTACCCTACGTGGCAAATTGCTAGAAGCTATCAGTCCTACCCAGTGGAGAATTCGGCAAAACTGGCACATCAATAAGGCTGACCTGCTTAATGATTACACCTTCCAACTGCTGAACTCACCGACACTTCTGGTGAAAAAGTTTGATCCAACCGATAGTTCTATAACGTTAGAAGAGCCTATATCGGAAGAGGAAGCTGGAAGAGATTTTACGCTAACCGCTTTTGAAGAAGCTCCAGTGTTAGCTACTCGCTTGGCTACTATTACCCCACTCAATCAACCGCTGCCTCTGATGGAAATGCGATTGGGTACAACTCGAGGTACCAACGCCTTACTAGAGCGAAAAGGAGCTAAAACCACCTTACTCGTCACTCGAGGCTTTAAAGATTTGCTAGCCATTGGCACCCAGCAACGGCCGCATATTTTCTCATTGAACATTCAGAAATCAGCTCCTTACTGCAACCACATTATTGAAGTAAATGAACGGTTAGATGCTCAGGGAAATACCGTGATTTCTCAGAGTGATGATAATGTAGATAATGTACTTCAGCAACTGATTTTAACCCAACCCGAGTCAGTAGCCATTGCGCTGCTGCACAGCTATCGTAATCCGGTGCATGAGCAGCAGATAGCTAAATCACTAGCTGACCAGAATTTTTCTTACGTTTCAATTTCTTCTGAGCTTTCTTCTTCTCAGAAAATACTACCCCGAGCGGCCACTGCCGTCGTCAATGCCTACCTCGCTCCCATTATTCATCACTACTTGAATCGCATTCGAGCGCGTATTCCTGACGGAAGTTTAAAAGTGATGAGTAGTACCGGTGGATTAGCCGATGCTCATCTTTATCAACCTAAAGATAGTCTACTCAGTGGCCCCGCTGGAGGCATAGTGGGATCGGCGGCGGTGCTCAAACAGGTTCAATCGCAAAACCCTAATTTTCGGCGGTTACTTTCGCTAGATATGGGTGGCACCAGTACCGACGTATCCCGGTATGATGGCGAGTACGACTATCAGTACATTACTAAGGTAGGCGATGCCGAGATCACCTCCCCAGCTTTGGCGATTGAAACCGTTGCGGCTGGAGGGGGCTCTATCTGTCAATACAAAAATGATGCACTTATCGTAGGCCCCGAGAGTGCCGGAGCTTACCCGGGTCCGGCTTGCTACGGACAAGGTGGGCCACTCACCGTTACCGATGTAAACCTACTACTGGGAAGGTTGCGCGCGGATAAATTTGGAATCCCTATTGATCGCAGTGCTTCCCAACAAGCTCTAGCGAAGGTAAAGGAAGCTTTAACCAACTCATCCGAAATTTCTGATGAAGAACTACTGCTGGGTTTTCTGCGAATTGCCAACGAAAAGATGACGGATGCCGTCCGTAGTATCTCCGTCAAGAAAGGTTTTGATCCTACCGAATATTCACTACTAGGATTTGGCGGAGCAGGCGGACAACATGTTTGTGAAATTTCTTCACTACTCAATATTAGGACCATCATTATTCCGCAGGATGCCGGACTACTCAGTGCCTACGGGATGGGACAAGCTGTGCTGGAACGGTTCGCTACTCGCCAAGTGCTCCGGCCCTACGTTGAAGTTCAGGATGATCTAGCAAATTGGATTGAGCAACTTCGCCGAGAAGCTACTGAACTGTGCCAGCAGGAAGGCTACGAAGAAGGTGAGCTACAAACCCGCTTTATTAAACTATTCCTACGATTTGAGGGACAAGAGAGCACGCTAGACGTAGACTTCTCGCACTCTGACGAAGCAATTGATATTTTTCGCCAACGTTACGAAGCTCTATTCGGTCACTGGCTCGCAGATCGTACTATAGAGTTAGAATCTATTAAGGTAGTCGTTTCTACTGCCCCTCCGACTGTGCCTACACCCGTAGTAGAAAGAGAATATACTCCTGCTACCAACGTAAATCAATCAGCTTACACCCAAGATGGCTGGATTCCTGTACCCGTGTACGATTGGGATCAGCTTCAAGCGGGTGCTTCTTTTTTTGGCCCCGCCTTAGTTATTAGCAATACCACTACACTGTGGGTAGAATCCAACTGGCAATTCCAGCTCGATGGTTTCGGCAACGCCTTGCTCTTCTCCGAAGAAGAGACTGACCCGCTTCACGCTGAAGCTCCCGAGGCAGTGCAGTTAGCGTTGTTTACTAACCGCTTCACCAGCATTGCTTCCGGAATGGGTGCTTTGCTGGAACGAACCTCCTTCTCAGTCAATGTGAAAGAACGCTTAGACTTTTCCTGCGCTTTACTAAGTGCTAATGCGAAGCTGATTGTTAACGCCCCCCATATTCCCGTTCACTTAGGTAGTTTAGGAATATGCGTGCGAGCCGTTCGGGAAAGCATTGCTATGGAGGAAGGCGATGTGATCATTACTAATCATCCTGGCTACGGTGGTTCGCATTTGCCTGATGTCACTCTCATCAGTCCGGTTTATTTTGAGAAACAACTTATCGGTTACCTAGCGAATCGGGCGCATCACGCTGAGATTGGTGGTTCCCGGCCTGGTTCTATGCCTACTCGGGCTACTACTTTAGCGGAAGAAGGGGTGGTGATTTCGCCTACCTATTTGGTACGTCAAGGCGAACCTCGGTGGGACGCAATTCGTCAGTTATTTACTACCGGCAGGTTTCCTACCCGCAATGTTGAAGAAAATTTAGCCGACCTCAACGGTGGTCTAGCTAGCATCCGCTGGGGCATCGAGGCCTTACAGCGATTAGCCCAGCAGCACGGCGTGAATGCGATTTCGCACTACATGCAACAGATTGAATCTCGTACCGCTCATCGTATGGCGAATTGCCTGAAAGAACTAGAACAGACTTCATATTCTGCCACTGAGTTTTTAGACGATGGTAGCAAACTGAAGGTACGAGTTACAGCTGAGCAAGAAAATCATCTAACGGTAGACTTTACCGGAAGTGCGCCTACTCATCCAAACAATTTTAACGCTACTCCGGCCATTGTTTACAGTGCTGTGATGTATGTGCTTCGCTTACTCTTAAACGAAGACTTACCATTAAATGAGGGATTACTTGAATCAATCAAAATCGTACTGCCGAAGGATTCTATTCTAAACCCAGAGTTTACCAATGATCCATCAAAGTGTCCGGCGGTGGTAGGCGGCAATACCGAAACCAGCCAACGATTGGTAGATACGCTACTAAAAGCGTTTGGGATGGCAGCCTGTAGTCAGGGAACGATGAACAATGTGCTGTTCGGTAACGAGCAGTTCGGCTACTACGAAACTATTGGCGGCGGAAGTGGCGCTGGTTCTGGATTCGGTGGAGCGGATGCGGTACATCAGCATATGACTAATACGCGCATCACTGATCCCGAAGTGCTGGAGTTTCGCTATCCAGTACGTCTGGATGAATTCTCAATTCGTCCCCATTCGGGCGGAGGCGGAAAGTGGTCGGGAGGAAATGGTATTGTTCGGAAGTTCACTTTTTTAGCTCCGCTATCGCTCACTGTACTTACGCAGCATCGTAATGTTGCTCCCTATGGTATGGCGGGTGGGCAGCCCGGCAAAGTGGGTCGCCAATGGATTGTCCGAAAAGATGGCACCAAAGAAACACTAATGAATGTAGGTGAAGCCGAGATGCAAGCGGGCGATCAGTTTATCATCCATACACCCGGCGGAGGAGGTTATGGCTCGGATACTGATGTCAATTAGTCTAAATATGAGAAATCTCGGTGAGTTGTTGAGTATAAAGCTGAAGTGCTTGTTTCACATCTATTTGCCGTAGCTCGAGCATAGTCTCGAGCCCTTCCAGCTTAGCATCGCATAGTTGCGTTTTAGAAATCTTAGCTGCCAAGCCATTTGACTTTAGCATCCCATTGGCTATTACTGCTACGACTGATAAAATAGATGCTGCCAGACACAGAGCTTGCCAAACCGGAACCCCAAATGATACCATATCTTTGGCCGAACTTATAAATCCTTCGCCACCAACCCCCGGCCCAGCGGTCAAGGCAGCAGCTAGTGCTCCGGCAATAATAGAAGAATTTATCAGCTTAGTATTTTGCGGTTTGGATTTACGGAGATAGTTAGCAAGCTCCTGCCGTTTGGTCTTGATCTTCACCAGGAGTATATTTTCGTCGTTAGCATTTTCGGCCATAGGTTAGTTTTTAAGTGGTATATGGGGCTAGTAGATCGTAAACAAAAATAGTATAAACTTTCAAGTTATGAGGTATGATCGCCTGAAAGCTTCGCAGAGCTACATCCGTATTTTATCATATAAAGCTAACAAGCGGTTGGGATAATTAGGCTTCGCTAACCTCGTCATCAACATCATCCACAAAAGTTACTAACAAACCGGCTAAGATCATAGCAACCCCACCCAGCATAAGCACATAAATAGCCTGGTTATTGAAGAATGTACGGGAAAAAAATCCCAATGTACCCGAAGCAATAATCTGAGGAATTACGATAAAGAAATTAAAGATACCCATGTAAATTCCCATTTTAGACGGAGGTAACGATCCAGCTAAAATCGCGTAGGGCATGGTTAAAATACTGGCCCAAGCAAACCCCACTCCTAACATAGATACTAATAACATATTGGGGTCTTGAATAAAGTAAATGGAAACAAGGCTCAACCCGCCAATACATAAGCCGATCAAATACACCCACTTACGGCCTAAGGTCTTGGCCATACGAGGGAGTAAAAAAGCTAGTACTGCTGAAAAACCATTATATACGGCGAAACAAACTCCTACCCAATTAGCTCCCTCATTGTAGAGTTCAGATGTTGCATCAGTAGTACCATAAACGTGGCTAGTCACGGCCGAAGTAGTGTACAGCCACATACAAAACAAGGCAAACCAAGTGAAGAATTGCACCACAGCCAGTTGTATCATTGTCTTGGGCATCTTAGCAAAATCTGTAAAGATTTGCCCAATTCCTTCATCAACCAGTTCGGTACCTTCCTCTCCATTGAAGCGACGAAATTCTTCCGGCGGGTACTCCCGCGTTCGTAGTACTGACCATAACACGGCAGTAAAAAATGCGAAGCCACCCAAATAAAACGACCATTTCACCGAATCCGGGATTTGTCCTTCGGGAGCGGTGTTAGCCACTTCAAACCAATTGGCCAGCATATAGGGTAAGGCCGAAGCAATAACAGCCCCCACCCCAATAAAAAATGTTTGTACCGCAAAGCCCATCGTTCGCTGCGAGGAAGGCAACATATCTGCTACCAAAGCCCGGAAGGGTTCCATGGAGATATTAATGGAGGCATCCATAATCCATAAGGTGCCAGCGGCAATCCAGAGTACGGGTGAGTTAGGCATGATCACCAGCGCAATACTAGCCAGTATTGCACCAATTAAAAAGAAAGGTCTTCGTCGTCCTAGCTTCGGATGCCAAGTACGGTCGCTGAAGTAACCCACAATAGGCTGTACCAACAGGCCAGTAGTAGGAGCAGCAATCCACAGAATTGGAATATCATCTACGCTGGCTCCGAGTGTTTCAAAAATACGGCTGGTATTAGCATTTTGCAGCGCGAAGCCAAACTGGATACCGAGAAAACCAAAGTTCATATTCCAGATTTGCCAAAAGCTTAGCCTAGGTTTTTCTACGGGAGTAGTGGTAGTGCTTGAAGACATTATTATATAGTATAACTAATTAAAGGATGCACTTCGCAATGATGAAGCAAATTTGGCAAAAACAGCCAGATTTCTCTAACACTAATACCATTTTTATAATTTAATTAAATAGATTATTGTTTCTGCCAGTTTAACTCGTTGGTCTATTAGCTAATCTTCCTCAGTATGAATGACTAACCTGCTTTGCGAACTTCGTTGAGTTGGCCTTATTGACACTTCATATCCCTACCGCCTCAGATTGGGCTATGATTAATCGATAAAATTAGTCAGTAACAAAGTTTCCATTTACAACTTTGAGAAAATTTATGGCGATAAATAAAAAAAACTGTATAAATGAAGCGTAGTATTTGCGCATACCAAAATTCCTTCCTTACCTTTGTCCCATAATTGCATTTTTACTGCCCTACCAAACTATTCGTCTGAATTTCAATTAGACAGACCAGAGGTCGTACTAACTTTTTGTATTTCCATTTCCTTTTTATAAACCAAATTTTCATTCATTCTATAACTAGAATTAAGTTATGGCAAAATCAACGAAAACCACTAAAGCAGCAGCCGCTAAGACAACCAAGCCAACTGCAGCTAAAAAACCAGTAGCCAAAGCTGCTCCCAAGACTGCTCCCAAAGCTAAAGCCGCTCCTAAGGTAGCTTCTAAAGCTAAATTGAACGTTAAAGCTAGCGCTAAACCTTCAGTAGCCAATGCCGCTGAAAAATTAGTGAAAAGCTGCCAGGAAGCATCTGTTAAGTTTGAACAAATGGATGGTTCTGAATACACTGAAATCAAAGAAAAACTAGACTGGTGCGTAGGTAGCTACGACTACGACAAAAATCCTTCAGGATTGAAAGAATACGGAGCCAAAGCGGCTGATATACTTAAAGAGGTTAAGAAAGATAAACCTCGTCAGGTATCACAAAAGCTAATTGATGACTTAGAAAAGTCAATAGCCAGCTTATAATCTACTCCGTTTTCCGTCAGAAATTTTCTAACGAAGCCACTTCAGTTTGAGGTGGTTTTTTTTATATTTTCCAGAACTATAGTGCTGTCATGCGCAATACTATTGTTCGGCGTTTGTGTGTTCGTAGGTTTGTGAATAACTTTAGCAGCTTTAATACTTGAGCACAACGATTTACACTTTCATGAACTACTCCTTTACCTGCCTCTTACTAATTCTTGTCCCCCTATTCGCTTACTCTCAAGAAGACCCAATTCCCCGCGCACCCGAACGCGATGAAGGCGAAGGCCCGTTTCCTCAACTGATTATCCGGGGAGCTACCCTGATTAATGGAGCCGGGTCACCTCCTATTGGTCCGGTAGATGTAGTGGTAGAAAATAATCGCATTGCCGCCATTAAAACGGTCGGCTACCCAGGAGTGCCTATTAAAACGGAAGGGCGTCCGGTATTAGAAGAAAGGGGAAAAGAAATTGATGCTACCGGCATGTATCTGCTACCGGGCTTGATAGATATGCACGGACACATTGGCGGAAAAGGGCAAGGCACCCCGGCTGAATACGTTTTTAAACTATGGATGGCCCATGGCATTACTACAGTTCGCGATCCTGGTAGCGGTAATGGATTGGAATGGACCCTCGATCAAAGAGAAAAAAGTGCCAAAAACACGATTACTGCTCCACGTATTCAGGCATACACCTTCTTCGGACAAGGGCTGGAGGATGGCGTAAATAGCCCGGAAGAAGCCATAAACTGGGTAAAGAGTATAGCCGAGCAAGGCGCTGACGGTATAAAGTTTTTTGGAGCGCGCCCCGACATCATGGAAGCGGCTTTGGACGAAGCGAAGAAGTACAACTTACGTTCAGCTTGTCACCACGCCCAGCTCAATGTTGCTTGGCTAAATGTGCTAAATACTGCTCGGATGGGACTCACCAGTATGGAGCACTGGTACGGCTTACCCGAAGCATTATTTACCGAACGCACTATTCAAGATTATCCGCTAGATTATAACTACCAAAATGAGCAGCATCGCTTTGGGGAGGCCGGACGACTCTGGCGACAAGCCGCCGAACCCGGTTCCGACCGATGGAATGAAGTAATGGATGAGCTAATCAAACTAGACTTCACCCTGGATCCGACTTTTAATATCTACGAAGCCAACCGCGACCTAATGCGAGCCCGCACCGCCGAATGGCACGCCGACTACACGTTGCCCTCACTCTGGAAATTCTACGAACCCAGTCGCGTATCGCACGGCTCGCACTGGCACGACTGGGGAACCGAAGAAGAGGTAAATTGGAGACAGAACTACCTTCGGTGGATGCAGTTTGTCAACGAATACAAAAACAAAGGGGGCCGGGTAACTACTGGTTCTGATTCGGGCTTTATCTATCAACTCTACGGCTTCGCTTACATCCGCGAACTAGAGCTACTACGAGAAGCTGGCTTCCATCCACTAGAGGTAATCCGAGCGGCTACACTGAAGGGCGCAGAAGCATTGGGTATGGAACAAGAAGTGGGATCTATTGAAGTTGGTAAATTCGCTGATATGATTTTAGTAGAAGAAAATCCGTTGGCTAACTTAAAAGTACTCTATGGTACCGGGGCCATTAAACTTACTGAGGGTAATGAGGTGAACCGAGTTGGTGGCGTAAAATACACGATTAAGGACGGTATTATCTACGATGCTAAAGCACTGTTAGCCGATGTAAAAACTATCGTCGATCAAGCTAAGCAAGAAGCCGGTATAGAAGAATTAACTCAACCAGGGGTAGTTCAATCCGATAGCGAGCAATAGGTGTAGAAATAGTTGCACCTCTTCTCAGAAAATTATGTCCGCTGCTAAAATTAATAGTATTCTAGTCCAGCTTTCCCCATAGGATTTATGCTGTCCCTGCGCGGGGTTTTCAGTCTGATGCTTTCTCTACCGTAATGATTTTACTCTTGACCTAAGGCATGTAAATACAGTAGCAAATTAGATAAGACGAGTTACTACAATTTCTTCTTAATCACCCCTCCCTTAGTATCATTCACATTATACTCTACCATAAAAGCTTGAGGATCAATACTTTCTACCAGAGTATGGATGCGACGTAAATCTAGGCGAGTAACAATAGTGTGGATAATATCAATCTCAGCGGTGAGGTGCGGCATTTTCTTGTAACCTCGCTTACCTTGATAAATAGTAAGGCCGTAACCCATCTCCTCAGTAATGGCCTCCCGGATTTCTTCGCTCTTAGCCGAGATGATCGTGACCCCGATGTACTCTTCAATACCGTGAATAATATAATCGGTTGTTCGGGAAGCTACTAAGTATGTCAGGATAGAATACAGAGCTACCTCCACATCAATTACCATAGCGGCAATAATAAATAAGATAATGTTAAAGATTAGTATTATCGTCCCGATGGTCGTTCGGAACTTTTTACCTAAGTAGATCGCTAGAATTTCGGTACCGTCAATCACCGCACCGCTCCGTACCGAAAAGCCAATACCTGCTCCCAAAAAGATACCTCCAAAAATGGCGATGAGCAACTTATCATTGGTGAGTATTGGTATTTCAATAAAATACAGCGCAATAGCGAAAGCTATAATTGATAAAATTGACTTTATTGCCAGCACACTAGAGATTTGTCGGTAGCCCAACCAAATAAAAGGAGCATTGATTACCACGATCAGCCAGGCAATATCCCAACCCGTAACGTGATTGACCAGTAGTGATACACCAGTAACTCCGCCGTCGAGAAAGTGATTGGGTAACAAAAAGCCTTTCAAACCAATACTGGCCGAAGTGATACCTACAGCAATCAGCAAAAATTCAATAGCCCGTCGCCGGAATAAAAATGACTTATCCATAGTATGCGTAATATTCAGGTATTCAGGCCGTCCTCCAGTCAAGTTTGAGGCCAGCTGTGGAACGGTATTCAAAGTTACATGAATACTTTACACATTAACACTAAAACACTAACCTTGTAGATACCTAAGAAAAACTGTATACTCGTAGCTTTCTTATGTAACAGTAATAATCTAATGGCACAACCTATTAAAGTACTTGTCGTGGGCTGCGGTAACATGGGAGCATCCCACGCCCGCGCTTATCATAAAATGGATCAATTCGAGATCGCCGGACTGGTTAGCCGAGGGGCGGAAAGTCGTCAGGCACTATCCGACGAGCTAGGCGGAGGCATGCCGCTGTTCAGCGATTTCTACGAGGCACTTAAAGAAACAAAACCTGATGCCGTTTCGGTGAATACATATCCTGATACGCACGCTGAATACGTGATCGCTAGCTTAAAAGCCGGAGCCCACGTATTTGTTGAAAAACCGTTGGCCAATACAGTAGAAGAGTGCGAAGAAATTGTGAGGATTGCGAAAGAAAGTGATAAAAAACTACTGATTGGCTACATCGTTCGGGTACATCCTGCCTGGCAGAAATTCATTGAAATTTCTCAAACCTTAGGCAAACCTCTGGTGATGCGAATGAATCTGAATCAACAGAGTAGCGGTAAAACCTGGGAAACCCACAAGAATTTGATGAATTCAATGTCCCCTATCGTGGATTGTGGAGTTCACTACGTAGATGTGATGTGCTTAATGACCGAAGCCAACCCCATTCGCGTAAGCGGTATGGGCGCACGACTGACCGATGAAGTTGCTTCGGATATGTATAACTACGGTCACCTTCAAGTGACCTTTGACGATGGTTCGGTTGGTTGGTACGAAGCGGGTTGGGGCCCCATGATGAGCGAAACTGCCTTTTTTGTAAAGGATGTGATTGGTCCCAAAGGCTGCGTCAGTATCATGGAATCGCAGAGTGCTTCCGACGATGTAGACGCCCACTCCAAAACCAATGCGCTGAAAGTACACCATGCCGACCGCGACGAAAACGGACAGTTCACTAAGAAGGACGAGATAGTAAGCACGGCTGATGAACCCGACCATCAAGGCCTGTGTGACCGAGAACAGGAACTATTCTACCGAGCTATTAGTGAGGATATGGATCTATCGCAGCATCACCAAGATGCGATTAACAGTTTACGGGTAGTGTTAGCTGCTGATGAGTCATTCAAAACGGGTAAGACGGTAGAGTTGTCGTAAACGGTTATACCTCTTCCTATTTTAGAAGGAGGCTGATTCTTCTAACACTGAGTTACTGAGACTTCGAAAATGGAACTTCCACAGATACTATATTATACAACAAAAAACCGGACTGGAATCAGCCCGGCTTTCTGATCCTTTTTGTGAAAACCTAGTTGAAAGTAATGGCGGGGTTTAGCGGGGCGAAAATTCCGTCAGTATTTGGTTTCACCGTCCATACGTGCAGTTGCCACTGCGCCAGATCTTCTCTAAAATGCCACTCATCATCCGAACCGGTAAAGCCCTCGGGTGGTGTACCCGGATTGTTCGCATCCTCTACCTGGATGGCATATTCTATTCCAATAAATTCCATGTTGCCATCAGCATCGGGAACGTACAGTAAGATTTCTGGCTTTTCCAGTTCAAACGTACCATCTACCCGCGCGGGTAGTAAGTAGTGATGTCCCATTTGCGGTACGTAGCCGGAAACATCAATAAAGCCTTCCGATTCGGCCAAATCAAAATCGGTGTACTTCATGGTTGCCGCTTTAGCTTGCTCAACTTCCTGCTCCCAGACCATTTTAGTTGCTCCTTCATCCTCTTCTTCACAACCGAAGTTGACCAAGGTACACGTAATTAACAGTATCGCTGTCCATCGGTAGTTTTTGTTATTTTTCATAATATGTTGTGTTTTTTGATTAGATAATTTTACTAAACTTCCGCTTGCTGATATTCAATATCAAACTGCGAAGATACTTTCATGACCTTCTCAATGGCTTGCTGAGACACTGAGCTTTCCTTGGCTTGATCTTCTCCCTCCGAAACCCCTACCGTTCGGAAGAACTCCATAAATCCTTTGGGACTGTGGATATTGATCATTTTACAGGGCTGATCACTACTATTACGGTAGGTGTGTGCGCTTCCCGGAGGGATATCGACCGATGAACCGGCTTTCAATACTTTCCTTTCTCCGTTAAGCATAAACTCGGCTTCCCCTTCCGTTACCAGAAAGAACTCAGTGTACTTTTGATGCGTGTGTGGAGGCGGACCCGGAGTGTGAGGGGGGGTCTCAATGTGTACCAGATCAAAGTTGGCGGAAGTCATTGATGGGGTGATCTGATGACCCAATACCCAAAGTGTGTTTTTCGTTTTCATAAGATATGTGTTTTAGTTTTCAGCAAATCTAGGGGGAAACACTAAGTAGGGTTACTATTGAAGTTGCAATTACTGACTGATTTATCTTATTATCAGCACGTTGCAACAATAGTAGCACAGTTTGCAACAATAGTGTTATTTTGAAAAGCGTAACTTTTCAATATTAGTAAAGGTCAGACTAGATAATGATTGACCGATATGCTAATGATGGCCGGTGTCGGCCTACTTCCAGTGTCAAGTGCCAAATTTATGATGTACCGAACGTTCGTGCTACTGCTTTTTTCTCTACCATGCTTGTACGGATGGAGTCAACCCATCTACGATATCAAAACCGAGTATCCGGTACACGATCTCGCTGGCAAGTATGGGATTGTCGCTGATTCAAACGATACGTTTACGCCGGAACAAGTATTATCCGACTCGTCGTTAGTTTTTGTAAAGCGAAGTAGTTTTTCCCGGTTTCTCAATCCCCGCACAACGTATTGGGCCAAGCTGATACTGCAAATCTCAGATAGTTTGACCGACTGGACATTGCACTTGGAGGATAAGAAGTTTGGACTTCCGGCCTGGGGGTTGGGTAATGGTAAGGTAGATGTCTACGCTTATTCGGATAACCGTCTAGTATTTCACCGAAGGTCAGGCGTAGAGTATTCAGCACAAGAAAAAGATTTCCCGGATAAGTGGTTTCTAAACCGGGTAAATATCGGTGGTCTTCCCTTAAACGAACCAATTAGTCTGATTATAAGAGTAGAAGGAAATAGCTTGGGATATCCGCCATTCTTGAATCTGAGTTTGCGTGATCCTGATCATCAACACTACCACCCGCTTTTTGAATTTAATACCTCATTCAATATTTTCATGTTTGGGGTTACCTTCATCATTTTTGTCTACCACCTACTTCAGTTTTTATACCTGAAACAGCGTATCTTTTTCTGGTTCTCAGTATGGTTGCTGTTTTGTATGCTTACCCAGGCGATGACTGTCGGGTTAATATTGGGGAGCATCGCCAGCTACCGGTTTCCACTGTGGATGATCATTGCCAACGGAATACTCTATTCATTCTGGTTCTTCGGGCGTTCCTTTATCAATTCGAAGCAGAAGTTTCCGATATTAGACAAGTTCATACTCATGTTAGCAACCGCGGTATGCTTACAGATTGCAGGAACAGTGTTTTACGTAATTTTTTTTGATATCAAGCCCGTTATGATCAAGGTCGGGATTCACTATAAAATGATTATAGTCTACGCCCTTATCTCGTTAGTAATTTCAATCATACTTTCGTTGAAGAAAGATCCGTTTGCCCGCTATTTCGGATTTGGCGCTATTATCATTTCATTAGCTTTTATTGTCGGTGGACTATGGATCGAAGGAATCATTGTTCCTCCGGTAGATCCGTTTGCGTGGGGAATGTTCCTGCAAATCATCATTTATTCATTTGGCATCGCTTATCGTCAACAACGACTCACCCAATTAGCTTACGAAGAAAAACTTACGGCCGAACGTTCGGTTGCTGAGATGCAGCGCATTCAGGAGATTGATGCAGTAAAAAGCCGCTTCTTTGCCAATATTAGTCACGAATTCAGAACCCCACTTACTCTTATCTCCGGCCCACTGTCTGAAGCTGAAAAAAAGAGTAAAACCGAAGATTCTGAAAAAGACGAAGTCAGTTTAAGCCAAAAGGAATACAATACCATCAAGAAAAATGCTTTTCGACTACAAACATTGGTCGATCAGTTACTGGACTTATCCAAAATAGAGCACGGAAAAGTGAGCCTAACGCTGATGCAGGGTGGTATGATAAAGTTTTTACGCTCTACCGTCTATTCCTTCGAAAGTATTGCGGAACAAAAAAGTATTCGCCTGACAGCTCACTTCCCTAGCGAGATTGATAATGCCTACTTTGACCAAGACAAGCTTGAAAAGATCATCACTAACGTTTTATCCAACGCATTTAAATATACTCCCGAGGGTGGAATCGTTACCGTGAAAGTATCCAATAACGACAGTCATTTGATCTTAGAGGTTTCTGATACCGGAGCTGGTATAGAAAAAGAGGATATCACACGGATTTTCGAACGCTTCTACCGGGCCGAGGGATCAGAGATACGAGGTTCAGGGATTGGATTAGCTTTAACGAAAGAACTAGTCGATCTTCATCAGGGTCAAATTGAAGTGAGAAGCACTAAAGGAGTAGGCACTTGCTTTAAGATCAACTTGCCAACTACCCTTCAGCACTTACCCAAGTCCATTTCGGTAAATGTCACCGATGATTACCCAGAAAGGATACTAGGTAAAGCAAATACTCGAACCGTAACTGAAACCGCCAAGGGTATAAAACCAATCGCCAGTACAAATAATAAAGAAACCTCCCTGGTTTTGATCGTAGAGGATAACGAGGATCTTAGTGAATATATTGGTAGCATTCTGAAGCCCCATTACCGACTGATTATGGCTAATAATGGTCTTCAGGGAGAGCGTATGGCATTTGAGCATATTCCGGACATTATTATTACTGATGTGATGATGCCTAAGAAAGATGGCTACGAACTTTGTCACTCCCTGAAAAGAAACACAAAAACCAGCCATATTCCGATCGTGATGCTGACGGCAAAAGCCGGGCAGACTAATAAAATGGAAGGGTTTACCCAGGGAGCTGACGCTTACCTCATTAAGCCTTTTGATGCGGATGAATTACTACTTAGAGTACGCAACTTAGTGGAGGCGCGGAAGCGAATCTGGGAACATTTTCAAGGAATGGATATGCTGTTAGTCAACGATCTCGACGTAAGCTCTATTGAAGATCAGTTCCTACAGAAAGTGATGGCGGAGATTAAAGAAAATCTAGACAATGAGCAGTTTGCCGTAGATGATATTACCCGGGCAGTCGGGTTCAGCCGATCGCAATTGCACCGAAAGCTTAAAGCACTTACTGATAAATCAGCTCAACAGTTAATCGCCGAAACCCGGCTCAATGAAGCCCGCCGACTCCTGGAAAATAACGCGGGTACGGTCTCCGAGATTGCCTATTCGGTTGGCTATACCAATATGTCATACTTTACCAAAACCTTTAAAGAAAAGTTTGGGCAATTACCCAGTAAGGTTTAACTGCTTTTTAGAAAGCCTTCGGAAGCCATATTAATCAATAGCAAGCAATAACAGTGATGTAATTTCTTCGTTAAGCATGTGGCACGCTACAGAATAAGTGCATTAACTTCGGAATTTTATGCTGACATTATTGCTGTTAATCCATACTTTTTTCACCCTCACAAGTCAGCTCAATAATATGGTAGATCAAGAACTGACTATTGAAGTATTGGGGGTGAGCTCCTACGATGGGCAGGTTCAGGTAGCGGTCTTTAACGCCAAAGATGACTTCCCTAACGTGGGCTCTTATCAGAAAAGTATTCCGCTGGATCAAGCTAAAGCAGTGAAGGCTTCCTTCTCTATACCAGCAGGAAACTACGCTGTAGCGGTTTACCATGATAAGAACGGTAATGGCAAACTGGATACTAATTTCATGGGTATACCCAAGGAGGATTATGGCTTTTCTAATAATGCCCGCGGAACAATGGCCCCACCTTCGTTTGAAGATGCGAAAGTTTCGGTGCAGCAACCCGCCCAAACTATACAAATTACGCTTCGCTAGCTCAGTTCTGCAATAGTCAGGAAAAATTTATAAATTAGTAGCTGGCAGTAAGCAATTGCTGCTTCTAAAATTTTTCTAGAATTTTTTACTACGGATGCGCATTTACAACCTTCTCATCACTACCCTTCAGAACCTACGTTCATTTCGTCTCAATTCATTTAATCAGATTCTTACCGTCGGTAGCATATTGCTGATTGCTACCCAAGGCCATATTTTTAAGCAAAATACTACTGACGCTTTCGAGGCATATTCCGAAACAGTGCCAGGTACAAACTTTTCGTACGAAATGCTCCCCATTCCGGGCGGGAATTTTATGATGGGGAGCCCGGATTCTGAACCAAACCGAAACGATGACGAAGGTCCTCAGGTAGAGATTACCGTTGATCCGTTCTGGATGGGGAAATACGAAATTTCTTGGGACATCTACGAGGTGTTTATGTTTCAGGAACTAGAGAAGCGCTACGCAGAAGAGAACGGTGGACTAGATGCTGCCAAAATTCCCAGTGTAGATGCTGTATCTCGGCCTACCCCACCCTATTTAGATATGAGTTTTAATATGGGTAAGTACGGCTACCCGGCTATTTGTATGACCCAATACGCCGCTAGTCAGTTTTGTAAGTGGCTCAGTGCTAAAACTGGACATTACTATCGCTTACCTACCGAAGCTGAATGGGAATATGCTTGCCGAGCCGGAACAACCACCGCCTACTCCTTTGGTGATGATATTTCCCAATTAGATGAATACGCTTGGCACTACGGTAACACCGACGGTGGTTATGAGAAAATGGGTTTGAAAAAGCCCAACCCCTGGGGACTGTACGATATGCACGGTAATATTGCGGAATGGACTTTGGACCAGTACAACCCCGCTTACTACGCTAGTTTAGATCAGGCCACTTCTAGGAATCCTTGGAATGAACCTACCGAACTATATCCGCGAGCAGCAAGAGGAGGAACTTACGACGATGATCCTGAGATGTTACGCTCGGCTGCTCGGCTGGGGTCTAATCCTAATTGGAAGATACACGACCCCCAAATACCCAAGAGCCGCTGGTGGCTTACCAACGCCCGCTGGGTAGGTATCCGTCTTGTGAGGCCCCAACAGGCACCCCCCGAAGAAGTTAAAGATAAGTACTGGATAAATTTTGTAGAAGATATATAAATAAAATGTAAGGAAGGGCGTATCCACCGTGGACGCGGTGCAATACGCCCAAACAATTAAATAACAAAAATATGAACAAGAACCTGACGATGAACCGACGTAAATTTGTAAGAAACTCGGCCGTAGCTGCGGCGGGAGGCGGACTGCTGATCAGCCAGCTTCCGGTAGAGGCTAGTGCTTATGTACAAGGGAAGGAAACTATTAAAGTAGCCGTAATTGGTTGTGGGGGCCGAGGAACCGGAGCGGCCAGTCAAGCCATGAGCGTAGACCAAGACGTGAAGCTAGTCGCTATGTGCGATGCGTTCCGCGACCGCCTCGATAAGTGTTACGATAACCTCACCCAAAAGCACGGCGACTCGGGGCGAATTGATGTGCCCGAAGAGCATAAGTTTGTGGGTTTCGAAGGTTATAAAGATGCGATTGCTTTGGCCGATGTAGTAATTCTAACAACTCCTCCTGGCTTCCGCCCAATTCACTTCGAGGAAGCAGTTAATGCGGGGAAGCATGTTTTTATGGAAAAGCCGGTAGCCACCGATGCTCCCGGAGTACGCAAAGTGCTAGAAGTAGCCAAAAAAGCTAAAGAAAAAGACCTGAACGTAGTAGTAGGCTTACAACGCCACTACCAGCCGAGCTATCTCGCCATGATGGAGCGTATACATAACGGAGAAATCGGTGATATCGTTGGCGGACAAGTATACTGGAACAGCAGTGGAGTTTGGGTACGTCCGCGCGAAGAAGGGCAAACCGAGATGGAGTATCAAATGCGTAACTGGTATTACTTCACTTGGCTTTGTGGCGACCATATTCTGGAGCAGCATATCCATAACATTGATGTAGCCAACTGGGCGAAACAGTCGTACCCAACGATGGCGCAAGGCATGGGTGGTCGGGAAGTACGCACTGGTCCTGATCATGGCGAAATTTTTGATCACCACTTTGTAGAATTTCACTACGGCGATGGAACAATGATTAACAGTCAGTGCCGCCACATTGAAGGCTGTATGAATAAAGTAGCCGAATCTTTCGTAGGAACAAAAGGTCGGGCAACTACTGATGGTAAAACCGAGATTACTGATCTGAAAGGCAACGCTATTTGGAGCCACCGAGGTAAAAACGATCCGAACC
>JGI12210J13797_10375774_pt1 | contig 21424 bp, 22 predicted proteins | sample ElkSlonscriptome_3_FD_13797 | JGI IMG/M metagenome (IMG submission 13797)
CATAGAAACGCTGAGCGAGGATCCCCGACCGGCAAGCCAGAGAAGCAGGGAAAAACATTTTGGCATGCGCCTCTGGGACGTCAATGTCCGGTGGTTAGCGCAGCACAGGCTTTTTACCGTAATGGAATGCCATGATCTCTCAGCCGGCGTTTCGATCTAGCCCTAATATTTCGCGAGTCGAGATGGCCCGCTCGACGGGGAGAGCTGAGAGTGGTAATACTGAGTTTGTGCCAATCATGGCAGCGATGAAGGACAGCTCACTATAGTAACTTGGCCGAAGAGTAAACACAACCGTATATGGTCGCCACGGGTATTGAGCAGGCAGAGATGGCAGAGGCTGAGTGAGCCGCCGTAATATGCAAACGATTGACCCATCATATTCTCAGGAACAGTCCCCTATGAGCACACCGCAGCAGAAAAAGGTCCTTTTTGTACATCCCCTGGGATACAGCGCTAAAAAAGCGGCAGGCGATATATCACGCATGGCCAATATCATGCCTCCCCTCGGCCTTGCCAGCATTGCAGCCTATCTCGAAAAGCACGATATTGGCTGTGACATCATCGACTGTTTCGCCCACCCCGAATCCGACCGCCTGATCACGGACTATCTGCGGACTCACAAACCGGCCTCCATTGCCTTTTCCTGTACGACCTCCAGCTTTTTCGACGGAGTTCGCATCGCCCGGTTAGCCAAGCGCACAGACCCCGCAGTTACAATCATATTCGGCGGCGTACACGTCTCTGCCGTTAAAGAGGAAGCTCTGCGCAACTATGAAATCATCGACTTCGTCATCGTCGGCGAAGGCGAGGAAACCCTGCGGCAGCTGCTCTGCGGCGATTACCACAGTTACGCCGAGGTGGAAAGCCTGGTCTACCGGCGTGCCGACGGCTCGGTCGTCTTCACCGGACACCGTAAAAAGCTCGTCGACCTCGATACACTCCCCTTTCCTGCCTATGAAAAACTGACCGGCTATCCGCAGGCCTACACGCTGCCTATCTTCAATTACCCCCGCGCACCCAACGCCAGCTGTATTTCCAGTAGAGGTTGTCCCTATTCCTGCAGTTATTGCGACCGTTCGGTCTTCAGGCGCAGCTTTCGCTATAACTCAGCCGAGTATCTTCATGAGCATCTCCGCTACCTGCACCACCGCTTCGGCATCCGTCATATCAACTTCTATGACGATCAGTTCACCTTCAACCGCCAGCGGGTAGCCGACTTCGCCGCCCTGATGGCCAGAGAACCCCTGAACATGACCTTCAACTGCGCCGCCCGGGCCGAGCATCTCGATGCCGAACTGCTTGATCTTATGAAAGGCGCCGGCTGCTGGATGATCAGCCTTGGCATCGAAACCGGAGACCCCGACCTTCTCGCCAGACATCGTCAGAATCCCGATCTCGAAATGATGCGGCACAAAATCGAGTGTATCAAAAAGGCGGGTATCCGTGTCAAGGGTTTGCTGATGATGGGTCTTCCCGGCGAAACGGAACACAGCATTCGCACCAGCCAGAAGTATGTCTATTCACTGCCCATAGATGACTTCAACCTGGCAAAATTCACCCCCTTTCCGGGATCGCCGGTATACACGAGCATAAAAACAAGCGATGGAGATCTTGGAACCTTTGACGAAGACTGGGAAAAAATGGATTGCATGCAGTTTCTTTTCATCCCCAGAGCTCTGGAAAAAGATCAGCTCGAGCAGCTTTTCATCGATTTCTACAAACAGCACTTCAAACGCCCCCGGGTGCTGTGGGGCTACATATCCATGATCTGGAAATCGCCGGACAGCTGGCTGCGCTTTGTCAGGAATCTTCCGGGTTTCCTCAATTTCATGCGAACCAACAAAAGGATGTAGAGAAGGAAGCCATTCTTCTTCCCGATACCCCCTGAAACTGAGCCCAGCGAATTATCGGAAGACAGGGGGCGCTTTTCACGGGGGTCTGCAGCCTGGACGGCTGCAGTCGAGTCCCCAGGGATGAGTTCATGGCCTACCTGGAAAAGAGTATCCCTGTCTCAGGCCGAGTTGCTGAGAACAAGGGGTAATCAAATTTTTCTTTGCATAAGCGGGTAAAAACGCTATGCTGTAGCTTCTCAGCTGTCCGCCAGCGGATTACAGCAATCCGGCGCCGGCCGGTCCTTTCCAAGAATACTGCCCATGTCCGCCGTACATTTTATAGAGCTTGAAAACATACGCTACCATTTTCCCGCTGACGCCAGACCGATTCTGCATAACATCAACTTCGCCATCGACCGACAGACCGTCGGACTTATCGGCCCCAACGGCAGCGGTAAAACGACGTTGTTCCACATTATCATGGGCCTTCTCAAGCCGACGGAGGGAAAAGTTTTCTTCAAAGGAGAGGTGATCTCTGGCTCAGATCAGTTCAAAACACTGCGGCGGGAAGTGGGGTTTCTCTTCCAAAGCTCCGATGACCAGCTCTTCTCACCCACCGTCATCGAAGATGTGGCCTTCGGCCCACTCAATCTCGGTCACACGGAAGAAGAGGCTCGGCAGATAGCCACTGCTGTCCTCGACAAGGTCGGTCTCAAAGGCTTTGAAAACAGGATTACCCATAAACTTTCGGGCGGAGAAAAAAAACTTGTCGCCCTGGCCACCATTCTTTCCATGGACCCAAAGCTGCTGCTGCTTGACGAACCTACCAACAATCTCGACCCGGAAACTCAATCGCGGCTGGTGGCAATACTGGATGATCTCAACCTGCCCTACATCATTATTTCCCATGACTGGGATTTTCTCGCCAAAACCACTGCAGAACTGTATACCCTGGACAATGGGCACCTTGTGAAGTGTCGGGAGGGCCACATTCATGAACACCGCCACATCCATCCCTACGGCAACCGGCCGCACCATCACAAGGAAGCCGGTCCGTGAAGGAAATTGCCTGCTTTATCACCTCCCACGGCTTTGGTCATGCCACACGAACTGCAGCCGTCATCGAGGCGCTGAGCCGGCAACAGCGCTTCATCCCCCGTATTTTTGCAAGCACCGGCGAGCCTCTTTTCCACCCGACACTCAAAAAATACATCTACCATCACCGATTGACCGACATCGGTTTCTGTCAGAAAGACAGTTTCCATATCGATTGGCAAAAAACCGCGACAGAACTGGAGTCGCTACTCCCTTACCGCGAAGCCACCATCAGCGATTTGGTCCGGATGTGCCACAACTGTTGCTGTGTTCTCTGCGATATCAGTGCTCTGGGAATCGTCGTTGCCGCTCGTCTCGGCATCCCTTCGGTCCTCATTGAAAACTTCACCTGGGACTGGTTCTACTCCGCCCAGCAGGACCCACACCGCCGGCTTGAGAGTTTTGGCCAATACCTCAAGAGTATATATCGGTTGGCCGACATCCATATCCAGACGCAGCCGGTATGCTCGCCCAGCAACGTCGATCTCAGCTGCGCTCCCATTTACCGCAGAGCGCGGACCCCGGTGGAAAAGGTGCGACAAGATCTACCGGGTGCCGACCGCAAACGAGTTCTCATAACCATGGGAGGACTCGGATTTTCCCCCGATTTCCTTGCAGAGATGCATGCACTGCCGGAGTATTTTTTCCTGATCGCCGGACAACCGCAGCAATATCAGCCCTGTGAAAATGTGCTGATGCTGGCACAATCAGACAGCTTCTACCATCCCGACCTTATCGGCGGCGTCGATATTGTCGTCTTCAAAAGCGGCTATTCCACCCTGGCCGAATGCCGGCAGGCTGGTACGGCGTCGATCTGCATCCAGAGACAGGGATTTGCCGAGTCGCCGGTGCTCGAACACTACGCGCAAAAGCATCTCGGCAGCCACATCCTCTCCGAGGAAGACTTCGTCTCTGGCAGGTGGCTCCGTACCCTCCCCCAGCTGAGTCTGCAGGCGCCCGCTGCCGCCACAGTCAACGGAGCCGACCAGGTTGCCGACTATCTCCTGCAGCGCCCGGACCTCTGGGGCGGGCGACACTGAAAACGAGAAAACCTCACCCTGACGCTTACGGATTGGATACGCTGATGTGGGGATGTTGGGGGTACCCGGATTTCATACATTCTTGAAATCAGATATCGATGGAATCGATATCTTTCTCATCACCGACTACCTCCCAGGCTTCATCAACGAAGTCGGTGTCGGTTATATTGCTGATATCCATCTTCACATATTTTCCCGTGGCAGTGATGGCGGCAGTACCGTCGGAGAGGAGGATTTCACCGCTACCTTCGAAGGCCCTCGACCGGTCTCTGGTTATGCGGGCGACAACACGGATCTGATCGCCCAGGGGGATCGGTTTTCTCAGGCGCATAGAAAAATCAATGGTGACCCCCCAGACGGTGCCGCCGGAGGGTATCATCACCGCCCGACCGATGGTTTCGTCGAGTATGGCGGCGGCCAGACCTCCGTGCAGTCTTCCCGGATAGCCCTGATGCTCGACGGTGGGGGTAAAAAGCGCCAGCAGTTCGCCATTCTCCAGTTCATAGAAGCGGCTTTTGAGGCCGAAATCATTGCTCAGGCCACAGACAAAACACATTTTCGAATTAGGCTGTTTCTGTTTTACGGCGCGTTCCATTCCTTTTCCTTTTTATCAAGAGGTGGTTTCTTCTCTCACCGAATGTATAACAAGAGGCCGCATCCTTCAACGTCTTTATTTGATTGATATTGCACACATTGCTCTTGAAAAAAACATCCCCGGAAACCGGGCCGATCATCTTTTTTTTTCGAAGGATTCCTGCTCTTGACAGTCCCGAAGCGCCATGCTATTGCTTCATCTTTCATTCACCCTGGAGGGCGTGGCCCAGGCCCAAATACATATTATATGAGAAATGGACGACAAACCGCATTATATCTTACAATAATGCAACCTGAGTCCCCCTGAAACTCAGCTTATCCGGTTCCGGCGAGACAGGGGGCTCTTATCGCCATGAAGACCACATCAACTCATGATACTATTCGGGGAAGTTGAGCTGTCACGACGGCGAGCCCAAGGCTATAAAACCGACAGATACCTTTAAGTGAGACACCATGATACGAGACCTTGCCTTGGCGGCAAAAGCCGCCTGTAGCAGCGATGACCAGGAAAGTCTGGTTCCCATCGTCCACACATTGAAAAAGATGGCCGAGTTGGCCGGTAAATCCGGCCTGTTGTCATTGGAAAACGAGCTCGCCTCAATCAGCGATCCCTTTTTCAACCTCGGCTTACAATTGATTATCGACAAAGTAGAACCTGAGAACATGGCCGACATACTCGATGCCGATATATACTATAACGAATCCAACGGCAGGGAACTGCTGAAGAAAATTATCATACGTGAAGGCCTCCTGCGAATTCAGGCAGGTGACACGCCCCGTAATGTCCTTATCTGCACCAAGGTTTTTTTAGGTAAGGTGGGCTCGGAAACCTGGAAGGGGTGAGGGGCTCTGCGCGCCGAATTTCGGGATTACCTCCTGTTGAGATTGCACTGCCGGCAATAATCGAGCGCATTTTCCAGATTGTTGAAAAAATGCTGGGCCTCGCGGTTGTCGGAGTCCCTTTCGAGAATCTCTTCATAGAGAGCAAAGAGCCTGGTCATAACATGGAAGGACTCATCTTCTTCGAGGTCCCCGAGTCTGTCCCACAGGAGGTTCGAACTCGCCATATCTGTCTCCTTGTGCATAGAAAAAAAAACGGGAAAGAGGGGGCCCCGGCAAGCGAGGTCCCGGTGTCGAAACCCACCGTGCTTGCTACCGCCAGGGTAGCGGCGGCGGCCCCTTAACCACCATTTCGGCAATCGTCAGCCTCACCTTGGGATAGAGGTGTCTCCGGTTGTTGAGAAACTCCTTTTCCAGACGCGCCAGCTCCTGCAGCATAGAGGTACGTTCCATTGGTGACGCCCTGTCCCCGCGGGCCACCTTCTCCTGGCTGCGAAAGCAGCCGGGAAACTCCAATTTTCTACCATCAGGTCTCACCAGCACGGCAGGTACACCGTGAGTTCTGCAGACCATCAGCCGATGCTTATATACAATACAGAGCCCTTCCTCGTTGAGGGGGCACATGATCTGCGGCCTGTTGTCGCGGCCAAGGGCCTTTTCCGCCGCCACTACATAGTCTCGCGCCCTTTGAAAAACTTCTTCCTGTCGGTGCTTTTCCAGTTCTTTGATGCCGCACCAGAGGTAGCTCCACTCTATATAGGTATGGTGAAGAAAGTAGGAATCGCAGCAGTTGTCCGGACACCCTCTGCAGCTTAGCTGCAGCTCGTCTGCCACCTCATCGTAGCTCGCCTCCATACGGGTGTAGAGTTCTTCCATCTGTTGTGCCAAGGGAGGTGCGAGAATGTAGTCCGTCATCTGCTGTGCTCCTGAAAATTCTGCACCTGGTAGAGAAGAATATCCGCCTCACCTTCTTCCCAGAAGTTGCTCGCGAGGCCCGCCTTGAGACAGAGATGGCCGAGAAACTGTCCAACATCGGGCAACTGTTCCCATACCTGGGGGAGAAAGGTGGCCGAATTCCTGCCGTACCGCAGTATTACTCCGTCTATGCCGGGACGCAGTTTGGCTGCGAGATCATCGCCATCTTTATATTCAAGAGGTACTGCCGGGGTGAGAACAGAGACTGATATGTTGATTTTCTCGTATTCGGCTGGTGTAAGTGCCGCAAAGCGATAGTCGTGAAAGGCGGCATTAACCGCGTTGTCGCGAACACTGTCAACGATCGGCCCCACTGGTTCGATATTGCCGATACATCCACGGAGCTGGTTGTCGAGCTTGAGGGTGACGAAAGTCCCCCCTCTGGCCTGCAGCGCCTCGTCAACAGCTACAGGCTTTTCTTCGTTCATACCTAATCTTGCGGCAATTTCGGCCCTGGCCAGACATACCAGCTCAGCGCCCTGCTTCTGCGTCAGGCTATCCATGATCATCTACTCCTCAGCGCTCCATTCAACGCCCAGCATCAAACAGTTGATACCACTGCCGATGCCCAACAGCGCTCCCTTACTGCCGGGACGAAAGGTTCCGTTTTCCGTGGCCATGGCCATGGTCACCGGTGCAGAAACGGATCCGACATTTCCCAAATTCTCTAAGGTTTCAAAATTTTTGTCGGTATCCAGCTGCAGCGTGTCAAAAAGAAGCTTGGCATGGGCGGAACCGACCTGATGACAAAAAAACAGATCTATATCCTCCGCCGACCAACCAGGCCGGGAGGAGAACTGCTTCCAGGTGGTCTCCGCTGTCTCCACCCCCCGGCGCAGGAGCTCTTCTGAGTTGGTTTCCATAAGTGTTCCCTTTCTGCTGGCCTGACCACCGTGACACAGATTGGCATAGCGGGTGTTGGCGCGCCAGGCCCCATGCACCAGTCTGATCTCGCCTGCTCTCCGCAGAGCCCTGGTCATATATAACGCCATGGAACCAGAACCTATGGTCAACGAGGCGAAAGCGGGTTTGATACTCTTGCGGCTGAGGCTTTCATCGGCCAGCAGCGAGGCCAGTGTCGATTCGATCAGCTCTTCTGCTGTTTCGCCGGAGACGACCAGTCCGTTGTTGACCTGGCCCAACTCGATCATATTGGCTAACATAACCATACCGTCGAGAAAACCAAGGCAGGCATTAGAAATATCAAAAATCAAACAGCTTGAGGACAATCCGAGAAGTTCATGGACAAAAGAAGCGGTAGCCGGCTCCATCATATCCCTGCTCACCGAAGTGAAAATCAGACACTCGATGGATGACGGGGCGATATCGCCTTTCTCCAGTACCTTTCTGCCGGCGCTGGCCGCTGCCTGGCTCGGTTTTGTTCCTCTCTCCCACAGGCGCCTTTCACGGATACCGCTCATCAGCTCCAGTCTTCCCTGGGGAAGCTTGAGCCGATCGTAGACGGGAGCGAGTTTTTTCTCGATATCCTCAGAAGTGAGAATCCTGGGCGGAAGGGCGTAGCCGAAGGTGTGGAGACAGACGCTGGTATAGTGAATCATGACGTAAATGGTTTGGTGATGATGAGAAGCGGAAAAATCGCCAAGGGAAAAACTACGGTTCATATAATTGCAGGGGAGAATTATACGCAGAGCATAGGGAAGAAACAAGGCTTTTCCACGACGGCGGCCTCCGAACCGTACCCGTCTGCTAACCCGGTCCGCGGACGTGAAAAACCTCTCCTATCTCTCAAAAATCACGAGATCATAGCCATCCTGGTTTTCAGTTCCGTGGCCATATCGCTGCGGCTGTAAAAACCATCGAAGCCACTGCCGCTGTAATGTCTGTATTCCTCTTCACCTTCAAAACCAACGCCAAGAATAGTCGCCCGGCAGCCGGAAAACTTCTCCAGCTTGCGTATGGTTTCCACGGCTTCCAGGCCGTCGTCTTTCGGCAGAGAGGAATCGACGACGATCATGTCGAAGTGGGCCAGAGATGCCTCATACATCGCCATCTGGCCGTTTTCGGCGATAATAACAGCCCAGCCACCAGCCACCAGCGGTTGGAGTATCTCATGCTGGTTGGCGGGATCGGTGGCCACCACCAGTGCCTTCTTGGTCATATATCGCGCCAGCATCTCGACGAGCTGATCCCTGTCCAGCGGTTTGGGGAGGTAGTCATCCATCCCCGCCTGCAAACATCGCTCTCGATCTCCGTGCATGGCGTGAGCGGTCAGGGCTATTATCGGTGTGTTCCTGCCCTTTTTCCGCTCTTTTTTGCGGATCTCCAGGGTGGCTTCGATACCGTCCATGAGGGGCATCTGTACATCCATGAGTATGGCCTTGAAGCTTTCTCTGTCAAGTGTCTCCACCGCTTGCCGGCCATTGCCGACGACCACAACCTCAAGCCCGTACTGTTCGAGAAAGGCTTTGGTTATCGCCGCGTTAATCTCTTCATCTTCCGCCAGAAGCACCCTTGCCCCTCGCAGCACCATGCTGCGGTCCTGGACCTGGCCATCTATATCGGCGGGAAGCTCGCCCATGTACATCTCCGCAGGATTGGCCACAGGCCAGGTAAACCAGAAGGTTGACCCTTGGCCCCTGGTGCTTTCGACCCCAATTTCGCCTCCAAAGAGTTCAACCAGTCTGGCGGCGACAACCAGGCTCAATCCTCCTTCACTGTATTTTTCATCGCTGCCGGCGATTTCCAGAGGCGCGGGAATCATGAACAGCGAACGCTGCAGGTCTTCATCTATGCCCTCACCGGTGTCTTCGACCGAGAATTTGAGGAGCAGCCGGCCCTTTTCATCGAAGCCGCTCTTTTCCACGCGCAGGGATACCTCTCCGCTTTCGGTATATTCTATGGCGTTGCTGAGTATGGTGTTGAGCACCTGACGTATTCTCGCCGGGTCGCTGTTGAGGTAGTTGGGAATGCCCCGGCCGAAACCGGCGGAAAAAGTCAGCTCCGCGTGCTTACAGGTAAGTTCGGCAATATAGAGGTCATACTCCAGCTCTTCATAGAGATCGAAATTGACCATGTCGCGACGCAGTTTGCCTTCGAGCAGTTCGGAGTAGTCGATAATATCGCTGATGACGCCGAAAAGCCGGTCGGCGGAGGCGTTGATCATCTCCAGATAGTTGCGCTGGTCCTCGGTCAGGTCGGTATCGAGGACCAGATCGGTCATGCCGAGAATGGCATCCATCGGCGTCAGGATCTCATGGCTTATTCTCGACCAGAGCCTGCTTTTGGTCAAAGCATCGCCGGGGGCGGCCTGGCCATTTTTTTCCGAAACCGTCATATCCCCGCCACGAAACGACAACACCTCTTCCAGCTGTCTGTTTTTGTTCTGTTCCTTCTGCAGTTGCTGTTTCAGGCGAGCGACTTCACGTTCGAGTTCTTCGCGTTTTTTTGTCATGACCGTTGTTCCGTCGTCTAGTTTAATTTTAGCTTCTCTTTTACCTCCGTAGCCTTCTCGACCGGCAGCTCTCTTTTTTCCCCGGAGAAACGCCGCCTCTCTAATCTTGAAAGCGCTCGCGAATTGCCAGCCATTCTTCCTCTTTATCGAGAAAGGAGTCTACCATTTTTGGATCCAGGTGTTCTCCTTTTTCCTCGATTATGATTCGCTTGGCTTTCTCGTGGGAGAAGGCCTTCTTATAACATCTCTCGCTGGTCATTGCATCATACATGTCCGCCAGGGCAACTATGCGGGCCACCAGAGGAATATCCTCCCCTTTCAAACCCGCTGGATAGCCGTTGCCGTTGTAGCGCTCATGGTGATACATTGCTGCCTCGTAGGCAACCTTGAGATAGGGCGAACGGCTTTTCGTATAGATATCCTTGAGCAGTTGTCCGCCGATGCTGGCATGGTTCTTCATTATCTCAAACTCTTCGCTGGTCAACTTTCCCGGCTTGTGGAGAATGGAGTCGGGAATGGCGACCTTGCCGATATCGTGCAGCGGGCTGACGCGGGCAAACTCTTCAGCCAGCTGGGTTGAGATCTTCAGGTGCGGATATTTCATCCCCAGATCCCGTCCCAGGGTTCGGGTATAAAAAAGGACACGTTCAAGGTGATAGCCCGTCTCATCGCTCCGGTATTCCGCGAGCTTGGCCATGGACAGGATAAGCTCTTCCTGTATCTCCAGGCGAAGAAGACGTATACCACCCTCCACACGCAGCCGCAGTTCATCGGGCCTCACCGGCTTGGGTATATAGTCGTCTGCACCGAGAGACAACGCCTTTACCAGTGACTTTTTATCCTCAGAAGAGGTTAAAACGATTATATAGCGATAGCGAAGGTCGCTCTCCCGCACTTTGCTTATAAGATCGAAGCCATGCATCACCGGCATATCCAGGTCGGTGATCACCAGCCGTATTTCCGGCTCTTTCTCGAGTACCCGGAAAGCTTCCTCGCCGTTACCCGCCTCGATAACGGCAAAGTCACCCCGCTCAAGACACATGTTCAACAGCGTTCTCTGCGCAGGGTCATCGTCCACCAGCAGTATTCTGTGTTGTACTCCCATTCCACCAACCATAAGCTTTCAGTTTCTTTTTTTACCGATCACTGACGTTGAGTATCTCTTCCACACCCAGACGAATTGTCGCCACGATCTTTTTGTAATCCCTGTCTTGACCTTCAGCAGCAGAGTCCTCAATCTTTCTGGCTAAATCCGCCCAGCCATCCTCCCCCATATTAAGCAACACACCCTTAAGACCATGCCCAAAGCGGGCAATTTGGGGAAGATCCCCCCCGTTGCCGACGACATCCTCCAGTGCCGACAAAAAGGTTTCAAGCGATCGTGCCGAACTCTTCAACAGTATATCTATCTGATCTTTAGAAAGGCTGTATGCCTCCTGGAAGTGATTTCGTACTCTGACCCTGCTCACCTTCGACGGTATGGCCTGCTCCGTTTTCATTGCCACCTCTCTGATCTGGATACATCGTACACAAACCCGGCCGGCTGAACATTCAGCCATGCCAATCGCTGTCCCGGAGCTGGCTTTATCCACCTCATGTCTACAAATCGGTTTTTATACTATACACTATCTCAGCTCAAGGAAAACCCCTAACCCCGATGGCTCACCCCTCTTTCTGGAACTTCCAGCAGCGATGCACAGGCTGCCGACGACGGAAATCAAAGGGGGTGGTCTCTGATGTTATCTCCTTCACACTATAGCTCTTCGCAAGTGCCGCGTCGAATGTGAACTTTCTGCTGTTTGTGGAAAAAAAGAGGGTGCCCCCTTCCTCCAGCAGGCGCATGGCGCCGTCTATCAACGGCCTATGGTGACGCTGGACATCAAAAAGAAGTCCTTTCTTTTTGGTGTTGGAAAATGTCGGAGGGTCTATGAAAACGATATCATAGCCTTTACGTGCTTTACCGACAAAGTCCATACAATCCTGTACCACCGTTTCATGCCGGGAAGAGGAGAAGCCGTTCAGAGCGAGATTGTTACACGTCCAGTCAAGATAGTTGCGGGACAGATCAACCGTCGTCGTCAGCTCAGCACCACCCTGAGCGGCATGAACCGTGGCCGTACCGGTGTAACCGAAAAGATTAAGAAAACGTTTTCCCGCCGCCATTCGGCCAATCTCAAGCCGCAGGGGCCTGTGGTCGAGAAAGAGACCGGTGTCAACATAGTTGTCGAAATTCACCAGGAACCAGCATTTTTTTTCCCGGACCTGATGGAAGCGACTCTTCACCTCTTTTCTCCGGTACTGATCAGATCCTCTCTGGCGACTACGCCTTTTGACATGGACCCTGTCGCGGCCGATATCGAAAATCTCCCGCACACAGTGTAACACCGTCGAAAACCTTTTTCGGGCCAGCGACGGATCAATGGACGGCGGCGGCGCATATTCCTGGACGAGAACCCATCTGTCATAGATGTCGATACTGACATTATAATCGGGCAAATCCCTGTCGTAGACCCGAAAACACCAGATGTCTTCTTTTTCCGCCCAGGAAAGCAGTTTATCGAGGTTTTTCTGCAGGCGGTTGGCGAAATCCACGCCTGTCTCCAGGGATGACGGTGTTCTGTTTGCCCAGGGGCGACGGGTCCCTGGTTCCGCCACAATCGTTCCCACCTGCAGGCGGCACGCTATCGGACCGTTGTAGAGCTTATAGCTGCGCTCGGTCTCAATACCGAACCTGTCGGCAATATCGGGGTCGGAGAGGAAAAGACCGGTTTTCCAGCCCTCGAACCGGCTGCGAAGAATATGGCCAACGCCGCTGTAGAGAAAACGTACCTGCTCTTTTTCCGACAACCTCTCACCATAGGGCAGGTTCGTCACCACCATGCCTTCTTGTGCCGGAGACCCCAGGTGGCCTATCTCACGGCATTTGATCTCTATTTTGTCTTCCAGGCCGGCATTGGTTATGTTGTCTCGGGCTACCGCCACCATGAGCGGGTCGCTATCGTAACCGACAAGGCGCGGCCATCGTTTCTCAAGCCTTTTTTCTTCCCTGGCGACGGCGTCCGTCACAAGTTCCTGCCATAATTCCTTATTGTGGCCCAGCCAGCCGCTGAAACCATAATATTTACGCGACAGGCCCGGAGCCGAATCGCCCCAGATCAGCGCTGCCTCTATGAGCAGAGTTCCGGAGCCGCACATGGGATCAACAAGGGCGCTATGGCAGGATACGTCTTTATTCCAGCCGCTCAACGAAACTATGGCAGCCGCTAACGTTTCCTTCAAAGGGGCGATGCCTGCAGAACTGCGATATCCTCTCCTGTGGAGACTGTCACCGCTGAGATCGATAGAAAGGGTGGCTGTCTCCTTCTCCAGGTGGAGATGCACCCGCACGTCCGGTCTGTTTTTTTCCACGTTCGGACGTTCGCCCTCTCTTTTGCGAAAGGTATCGACGATGCCGTCCTTGACCCGCAGGGAGCAGTAGTGGCTGTGACCTATTACCGCTCCCTCGCCCAGCGTCGACGACACCGCCATGGTGCTCGTGAGCCGCAAATGTTGATGCCAGTCGACTTCCAGGCAGCGACGATACAGTTCATCACCATCCCGAACCTCGAAAGCCGCAATCTGCAGCAATACCCGGGAGGCATATCGGGACCAGAGACACATGCGATAGGCCGTTTCCAGGGAACCTTTCCAGCTCACTATTCCTGGAGAAACCTCCACCGCCGATCCACCGCAGCTCAAAGCCTCTTTCCGGATCAGATCCTCGAGGCCGGCAGCGCAGGCGGCAACGCACTGTCCGGGGTGTATATCTGTCATCTCTTCTCCTTTTTGCACGGCGCTGGACTCAAAACAATCCCGCTGTATCATGAATCATTGACCATCTACAGCTCGAAAAAAAACCAGTGCCGCAGGCCGCCTCTGCTCTCCCTTACACCACACCAATCACCTTGTCTACCTTTTTGTAATGTTTCACATTTGGGGAAGGTACGGGCAGTATTTCAGAAGACCAGTCTCTCTCCAACACGGGAAAGATCCTTTTGCGTGTTTGCCTCCTTTTACAGGGGCTATCTCCAATACATTCTGTTCTGTTTCCTTTATCTGGTTGCTGATTATCCATGCGTTTCGGTCAAACGCATACCGACATAATGGTAGAGCCGGTTTAGACAAAGTCAGCTTGAACTCATCTGGAAGGGTTGGGAGAGGTCTCTTTTCTCGGGTGTCCAACTGCCTGGACGGCTGCAATGGGGCCCCAGGAATGGGTTCATGGCCTCCCGTGAAAAGATCTCTTCCAATCCGCTGCTCATTGACATTACCTGGCACACAAACACAAAACCCTACGAATTTGGATTTACACCCGTTCACACCTGGCTGCCGGGTTCAGCTCATCCATTCTCAACGGGAAGGTTGCAGCACGTTATACCAGTCGCGCCCACGACGCTTTGAAAAAGAACCCTACAGAGACGTAGATGAGTAGGTTATTACTCTTGACCTCGATAGATATATGGATAAGAATGGAGAGTGATCTTACAATCGGCGCTGCTAAGAACCAGTCCGCACTCCGGCACCGCTATCAGATTTTTTTCCGAGAACAGAGGAGAATTCATGAAGATGAAGACGGCACGCTATGGTGTACTTACAGTTTGTATACTCTCCCTCCTGTTGCTGGGAGGCGGTTGTACCAAAAAGGCCGTCGACGCTCCCAGCATGGGCCAAGAAGGCACCACACTCAACGGCGGCACCGACATCGACTATCCGACCGCCGACAGCGGCGGCTATTCCGAATCGACCATCAGCGAAACGGGAACTCTTGACGATACCGGCGCTGCCAGTGGCGGTCAGACCGGCAATCTCTCCGTCAATATGGACGATCAGGAGCGCTCGGCCGAGTATAAAAAAGAACATGGTCGCTCTTCGGTGGGGTTGAGCCCCATCTACTTCGGTTTCGATCAGGCAATCATCAGCGCCGACATGGCCGACAGGATGGCCAATAACGCCCTCTTTCTCAAGCAGATGCCTGCAGCCGACGTTGTCGTTGAAGGCAATTCGGACAAACGTGGAACCAAAGAATACAACTTGGCACTGGGTCAACGTCGAGCCATCAACGCCAAGCAGTATCTCATTGACCTGGGAATAACGCCCGGCAGGATACGGACCGTCAGTTATGGTGAAGAAAGGCCTCTTTTCCTTGGCGACGATGAATTCGCCTACGCCCAGAACAGAAGAGCCGACTTTATTCTCGAATAGCTGTAGAGGATACCTTGAATAATAGGGATTTTCGCTCAAGGTCGAGGCGTGGCAGGATCCTTTACCGGAAGCATCTGCTTAATATTCCGAGGATAATTTTTCTGACACAACGAAGAAATTGAGTGAAAAGGCCATTTTTCAAGGTGGCCTAGAGACAGTGATGCTCTTTTCTTTGTTGTCTCGGCCAGGCAGGCTGCTGGCAAACCACCGGAGACGGGGGTTATGGCGTCCCGGGAAAAAAGTATCCCCGTCCTTGAAGGAGCTACCAAGCCTTAGGGTAATCAGATTCGGAGCACCTACCGTGCCTGTCTGATACAGCCAAGGATCTTTTTAACGACATCCGGCAGTGAGAGGGCTGTGGTGTTGATAAGTATGGCGTCATCGGCTTTTTTTAACGGAGCGACGGCCCGCTGCATGTCGTTTTTATCCCTTTCCTCGATCATGGTAAGCACCTTTTCCTCATCCTCATCTCTCCCCTGCTGCCGCAATTGAAGCAGCCGCCGTTTGCAGCGCTCCCGAGCATCGGCCTCAAGAAAGAACTTATTACCGGCCTGGGGAAAAACGATGGTTCCCATATCCCTTCCTTCGGCGACTATTTTCCCGGCTTGGGCTATCTTCCGTTGCATCTCGGTGAGAAAACCGCGAACCGTGGGCAGTGCTGAAATGGTCGAGGCCCTCATGGACATCTCCGGTGTTCGCACTTCCCTGCTGACATCTTCAGCGTTGAGGACGACGCCGACGTCATCCTCTGCCGTCGCCGCTGGAAACAGGGTTATTTCTATATCTCCAAGCCGCGGACTTATCTCCTTTTCACTGTCGACGGCTATGCCCGAACGGTGAAAATAAAGGGCCACAGCCCGATACATGGCGCCGGTATCGAGATAGGTGTACATCAACTCAGAGGCCACCCGCCGGCTGACCGACGACTTGCCGACGCCCGAGGGGCCGTCTATGGTGACGATAGTTGTGGAGTTTGGCATATGAACGTACCTTGAGGATAACTGTTACCTGCGTCTGTGTACCTTTACCCGGTTTGAGCTCGTTCCAACATGTGATGAATACACAGGAGTACCTTTGAACGATAAGGTTATTACTCCCGTTTATCGAGTATTCAACATCACTCCGGGAGGGAACAGTGGCCCCTCCTGGAAACCTTCAGGCAAACGTTGGAACGCGATCTTTACCAACACTTTAGACCGGTGCAAGCCTGTTGGCAAGGCCGTTGGCTTTTTCGATATTATAGGCAATGGTCAACAGGGTATCCTCTTTGAAATGTGGTCCCTGGAGCTGAATACCTATGGGTAGACCTTTCGTACTGAAACCTCCCGGCACCGACATCCCGGGAATACCTGCCAGATTTGCCGACAGGGAAAAAATGTCGGAGAGGTACATGGCCAGTGGATCGTCGGCTTTTTCCCCCACCTTCCACGCTGGTGTCGGAGTAACCGCTGAGATGAGGGCGTCACACTGTTGAAAGGCATTTTTAAAGTCTTGGAGAATAACGGTTCGAACCTGTGAGGCTTTTTTGTAATAGGCATCGTAGTACCCCGATGACAAGGCGTAGGTACCTATGAGAATACGACGTTTGACCTCTGCCCCGAACCCTTCTGAGCGCGTCCGTTTGTACATGTCCACCAGGGTTTCCGCCTCCATTTCCCTGTAGCCGTAGACCACGCCATCATAGCGAGCCAGGTTGGAACTGGCCTCGGCCGGAGCAATGAGATAGTAAGCAGCGACGCAATAATCGGTATGGGGCAGTGAAACCTCAACTATTTGGGCACCGCAATCCTTGGCCATCGCGATGTTTTCCCTGACGACCTTTTCAACTTCTTCGTCAAGACCTTCACCGAAGTATTCTTGAGGAACGCCGATTTTCAGACCCTTCAAGCCTTCAGCTATACTGGTGCGGTAGTCTACCCGGTCGCAACGAACCGATGTGGAGTCTCGTTTGTCGTAGCCGGCAATGGTGTTCATCAGGAGTGCACAATCCTCGACGCTGCGGGTCAGAGGACCTATCTGGTCCAGGGAGGAGGCGAAGGCAACCAGACCATAGCGTGATACTCTGCCGTATGTCGGTTTCATGCCAACCACACCGCAAAGCGAGGCCGGTTGTCTGATAGACCCGCCGGTATCGGAACCAAGCGAGGCCAAACACTGCCCCGAAGCCACCGACGTTGCCGAACCACCCGAAGAGCCTCCGGCAACATATCCATCCTGCCATGGGTTTTGCGGCACCCCATAATAACAGGTTTCCGATGTCGAACCCATGGCAAACTCATCCATGGTGGTTTTGCCTATGATTATGGCACCATCCTTTTCAAGCTTTTCGATAACGGTGGCGTCGTAGGGGGGAACGAAATTCTGCAGCATTTTCGAGCCACAGGTGGTCTGTCTGTCTTTGGTACAGAGTAGATCTTTTACCGATAGAGGAATTCCCGAGAGTGGTCCACTTTCCTTCTTTCCTCGTTTTTCATCCTCCTCATCGGCTCGGGCTAGAGCCTCTTCACTGAAAACGGTGATGAAGGAATGAAGTCTGTCTTCGCTCTTTTCTATTTGCCGGAGACAACTTGTGACGAGATCTTTGCAACAGATTTCTCCTGAGGCAAGTTTTTCCAGGGACTCCGAAACGGTATAGGTATTATAATCCATGATATCAGCGGCCGTGTGGCTGTGTTTTCTTTGAAGTTAGTGCTATATAATGCGTGGAACGACGAACGTTTCGCCATCGCTTTTTGCACAGTTGCGCAGTGAATCTTCCTGGGGAAGAGAGGCGTGTATGGAGTCCTCCCGAAAAGCGTTGCGTATGGAAAAGGCGTGAGTGGTCGGTTCGATGCCGGCGGTATCCAAGGCATCAAGCTTATCGACATAGCGCAAAATAGTGTCGAGTTGACCGGTCAGTTTTTCCAGTTCTTCCTCACCGAGGGTCAGTCGGGCCAGGTGAGCCACATGTTCTACTTCTTTTCTGTTTATTTTCATTATCTTGCTGTCCTTGAGGGAAAATTATTTTTCCGGTAGTGTGTAATTATCCTGGTATTCTTTGGAAAAGATGCTTTCCGCGGGGTTGAAATCGACGATGGTTTTGCTGAAAACCTCCACTGTTTCCTTATCGAATTGCGTTCCGGAACAGACATGCAACTCCTGCAGGGCCTCATCCATGTTGAGATTTTTTCGGTAATTCCTTTTGGACGTCATGGCATCGTAGCTGTCAACGACAATGAGGATCTTCGTCAACTGGTCCAGTTGTTCCCCTTGTATACCCGCCGGGTAGCCTTTGCCATCCATGCGCTCATGATGATGACGAATAATGAACTGTTCTCTTTCCATAAATTTCAAAGGCTTAACTATATTGGCCCCGACACTGGGATGTTTTCTTATAAGCTTCCATTCGTCTTCGGTCAATTTACCCGGTTTCTGAATGCAGGACAGGTCAATAACAAGTTTACCTATGTCGTGAAATTGAGCGGCCCGGCGCAGCACCAACTGGTTCTCTTCATCTATATCCATGGCCTTACCCAGCAGTACAGCGTATTCGGTCACCCGCATTGTATGCCCGGCAGTATAATAATCCTTCTCTTCCATGGCATTTTGCATACTGCTCATCATCTGCACGGTGGCCTTTTCCAGGTTTTCACTGTAGCGAAAAAGAAGTTTGTTTTGTTTTTCGAGCATCATCGTCTTTTCCCGGACATCGTCTTCAAGTGATTCCTTGTACTGCCTCTCCTTGAGGACATACATTCTTTTCTCAATGGCCCGGCGAATTTTTACATTGAAAATATCAAGATCTTCAATGGGTTTGGTAAGAAAATCATAGGCACCGAGATTAATGGCTTTGACGGCATAATCCATGGATCCGGCCCCGGTAAGAAAGAGCACCGGTATATCAAAGTTTCGTCTGTTGAGTTCATTAATGGTGGCAAAACCGTCCATTCCCGGCATATTTATATCGAGAATGATAACATCGAAACTGTCATCAACTCTTTCAAAAACTCCGCTTCCGTCCACCACCGTTGTTACTTCATGTCCAAACATTTCAAGTATTTTGGACACCGTGTTGCGGACCATGGGATCATCATCGGCTATAATGATTTTGGTTTTTTTCTTCTCCAAAGAGCACCTCACGAATAAGAGAACCACCAGCAAAAAAACTATTTGAGCTTACTTTTTCCTCTCCCATTTTTCAACTTTGACCGATTACTGCAAGACCTTACCGGGAATTTTATTATCCCATCACATACGGCTGGCTTCAATTATTCTTTTTTCTGTGATGATATAATCAAGCAGTTCATCGTGAGGCTGCAAGGGCGCTTCCTCTACCGTCTGCAGATCAAAGGCCAACCCTATGCGCACTGCATAGGGTATATTTTCGAGAAAGCGATCGTAATATCCGCCACCGTATCCATATCTGCCCCCTCTTTCGTCGAAAACCGATCCGGGAATGATGACGACATCTATGTTGAGCGGCTCGGTAACCCCTTCTTCAAGACAGGCCGATGTTGGTTCGAGAATTCCCTGATATCCCTCTGTCAGATCTCTCTCCATATCCTCTATATGCACGGCATCAAGCCGTTTGTCCTCGAGTTGTGTAAATGGAACGGAAATGCGTTTTCCTCGTTTCATCATCTCGCCAATCAAACGATGGGTTTCTACTTCACTGCGAAAACTTACATAGATAAAAATATTCCTGGCCCTTTCAATTTCTGCAAAAGAGAGCAGTTTTTCGCCTATACTCTTGCTCTTTTCCAGTCTTTCCTGCTCATCCATGCTGTCACGCTGCGCCAGTTTATCCTTTCTCAACTCATTTCTCGCCATCATTTTCGCTCCTTAGGTTATATAAAATACTGCCCTTTTTCTTGACATGCTTATACTCTTTAGGTAGCTTTTCGTGATGTCCTTCACATATCCCTTCTCCTCAACGTGCAGGTATAGTATGAGCCACTCCACACAATTAGAAAAAGAAGTAAATCCCGACAGAATAGTTGATGCCACAGGTCTGCACAGCCCCATACCACTGCTTAGACTGAAAAAAGAGTTGGCAAAAATGAACTCCGATGAAATAGTCCGCCTAGACTGTAATGATTCCTACCTGCCAGACGATATTGCAAATTGGTGTGATCGTATGAATCATTCCTATCTCGGTCAAAAGAGTACCGAAGATTTATTGAGCCTGTTTATCCTTAAGTAATTTTTGAGGAAAAGGCCCCCATCACAGCATCGTGCAGCAGTGGTCGCATCTTCTGAAAAATATTTGCTTTCATACCATATATGACTCTGTTTGTAAGAAGCACCACACTTATCCTTTGGTGTATATCTATCCACATTGATGTGCCGGTGAATCCCAGATGGCCTATGGTCCTCTCTGAAAAAAGAGTACCGCTCGAAGGTTCTCTACCTGTTCGTACATCAAATCCGCATGCCCACTGACTCCCGCCACCGCTTTCTAAAAGAAAACGTATATCCTTATCTTCGTAGGCAGGGTGTCCCGAACATTCAAGGCAACTCTGAAGTATACAATTACACAAAGAAACAACTCCATGCAATGTCGAAAAAAGACCGGCATGACCTAAAATACGTCCTGCTGCCCGGCAATTTTCGTCGTGAACCTGCCCATAGACATCACCTTCGTCAAAACTGGTGCAGCCGGTCGAAACATATTTTCCCTTGGTAGCTGTATCCTCACCGTATATATGAAATTCACCGCCAAGGGCCAGTGGATTGACAATTTCTCGGCGCCAGTAGGCGGCCATATCCTCACCGCTTTTATATTCGACTACTCTGCCGAGCAGTATATAATCGAGATCGCTGTAGATATACCTCTCTCCCGGCGCATTTTGTAATGGCTCATCCAGAATCCAGCTGCAGATACGGTTAGTATCCAGGCGGACATTTTGTGACGTCTTCTTGTAATATTGCCGATGCGCCGGCAATCCCGATCTGTGCCCTATCAACTGCAGCAGGGTTATGTTCTTTTTATCATTCGGTACCTTACACGGTAAAAGGGAATCAAGTTTTTCGTGGAAACCCGTTTTTCCCTGCCGGATGAGGGATAAGAGTGAAAGCAGAGTAACAAGAGGTTTCGTAAGAGAAGCTACATCGAATAACGAGTTTTTGTCGACCTTCACATCTGTGTAGTGCCGGCCGGTTGTGCCCCTGTATATATCGGTTCCGCTTATACCCGCTCTGTTGAACCTGGAAACTCCGACGGCGCAAGCCGTAAAAGCTCTGTTATTTAAATATGTTGAAATTATTTTATCAACATTATCCCTTACACTGGCTTTCATTGTTTTCCTCTCCGCATTCTATCCACAAATATGTTGAATTTTTTGCCTTTTTTTACTAGATTAGTACCCTACTCTCTTTTTTATTATCTGACTGTTTTTTTTAAAGATATTTTTTTT
>JGI12210J13797_10640962_pt1 | contig 21420 bp, 21 predicted proteins | sample ElkSlonscriptome_3_FD_13797 | JGI IMG/M metagenome (IMG submission 13797)
CTCGAACCGGTTGGCCTTGCGATTCTTGCGTACCTTGGACGGATCCCAGATTCGCCCGTTCATTGAAATCCATACGCCTTCTGGCTGACCGTGCAAAGCGCCAATTGCACAGCCGATATTGAACATTGCGTCCGAGCCGATAAAGCGAGCCGGATTCAGCGCGCCGGTCATGACAATGACGCGTTCTTTCAACGTGGATAAACGCTGTGCCGTTTCGACCATGGTATCGGTGCCGTGCGTGATCAGGAAATGGCTGGCCTCCGATTTGGCCACGGCATCAAATATCAAATCGCGATCGTTTTCGGTGAATTCAAGCGAATCCTTGCGCATCAGCGGCATGACTTTCCAGCGAAACGCCACGTTCATATCGCTGAGTATGCGACCAATTTCCGGTTCGCCAATCTTGTAGTCCGACTGATCGTCGAAGTACACCTTGTCGATCGTGCCGCCGGTCGTGATGATCTGGAGAAAGTGCACGCTGATTGCTCCGCTGATGGTCGGGCCTATCAGCCCGTCGATAATGTTCCGCCTGCATTCTAGCTGCAATGATCGATTCAGCGCTCAGTTCGTGTGCCCGGTGTTTTCCGTTTTTTTATCCAATCGATAGCCAATGCCGGGCATGGCCAGGTAGAACCAGATGATCAGCACCAGCTGAATGCAGGCGATGATTCGCACTTCGGGATTGGACCAGGCCTCGGTCACCGCGATGCTGAAATGGATCAGCAGAATGGTGCCGCCCAGCACTACGGCCCTCGGGTTCTTGTTCCAGATACCACGAGCCGGGATCAACATCGGCAATGCAAACAGCGCAAGAGGTATCCAGCGACCAAACCATTCGGACGGGTATAGCCAACCGAACCAGACCAACTGAATCGCAAGCAGGGCCAGCCAGAGCCAGCGGGTGACGGTCAGGGATCGCATAATGCACTCGCAACGTCAGCTACCCGCTTGCCCAATACGCGGGCCAGTTGGGTCTCATCTTCGCTCAATGGGCGATCGCTGTCGGGTCCGGACCAGTGGCTGGCGCCATAAGGTGTGCCGCCAGACTCGGTTGTGGTCAGGCGCTTCTCGCTATAGGGAAGGCCGACGATGATCATGCCGTGATGCAGCAAAGGAATCATCATCGACAGCAGCGTAGCCTCCTGGCCGCCGTGCAGGCTCGACGTCGACGTGAATACACCGGCCGGCTTGCCGATCAGCGTGCCCGAGAACCACTCACTGCCGGTCGAATCAAGAAATTGTTTCAACGACGCAGCCATATTGCCAAAGCGGGTCGGGCTGCCCAGGATCAAGCCATCGCAGTCGGCCAGATCGGATTTTTCGACGAGGGCTGGTCCGTCTTCCGGTAATTCAGCGGTTTCCGGATCCAGTGCGGAAGTAATCGGTGGCACGGTCCTAAGCCGCGCCTGGCTGCCGGTTGATTCGATGCCGCGGCAGATTTCTCGCGCCAGTGCCAGCGTGTTGCCGTGAACCGAGTGCATCAGTACCAGGATTTCACTCATTCAAGCATCTCCAAAATACGTTCGGGGGGGCGGCCAATGCGCGCCTGATCACCGACCACTACGATCGGGCGTTGAATTACCTTGGGGTTATTGGCCATGTATTCCGCCAGTTGTGATGTGGAAAAACCCGACAGATCTTGATCTGCATCACTGCTTCGAACCAGATCAGTCAAGGGTTGTTTCAATGTAGCTGCAAGCTCCAGCAGCTGTTTCGGGTCGGGCGGGTCGTTCAAATACTCGATGATCTGAACCGCGACGCCTCGCTGCTGTAGCAGGGCCAACGTTGCTCGACTCTTGGAACAGCGTGGATTGTGATACACAATGACGGTCATTCATCTGTACGCATCAACTCGGAAGCGCATAGACTAACCGATCTGGTATGAATTCGGATTCAGCAACAATACGCTCGCGTGAGCTGACGGCCTGGGATGCGCTGACTAACCCGCGCTGGCTCAAGTCGTTTGTACAGCACCTGTGGCAGCACTTTGGCGAGGTGCGCTGCTTCGAGTCGGCAGCAATGCTCAGCTACACCACGCTGCTGGCGATTGTGCCGCTAATGGCGGTGGTCTTCAGCGTGGTGTCGGCGTTTCCTGTTTTTGACCAGGCGGTCGTGCAGGTTCAGGATTTTGTGTTCGAAAACTTCGTGCCGGCTGCAGGCGATACGATCGAACAGTACCTGAATGAGTTTGTCGAACGCTCGGCCACGATGACCGGCACCGGTACGGCATTTTTGATCCTGACGGCGATCGTGCTGATGTCGACGATCGAGAAAAGCCTGAATCGGATCTGGTGCGTCAAGCAACCGCGTCGTTGGTCCAGCCGGTTGATGATTTATTGGGGTGTGCTGACACTGGGTCCGATCATGATCGGTGCCAGCCTGGGCCTCAGCTCCTATCTGGCGGCCCTGCCGTTGTTGGCCCCTGAGTTTGCGCGCGGTTGGTTGCAGACAATGTTTCTGGGGTTGTCGCCGTTCCTGATCGCATTCATTGCATTTACGCTGATGTTTCTGGTTGTACCCAATCGTCGCGTCCAGTGGAACCATGCGGTCATCGGCGGGCTGGTGTCCAGCCTCTTGTTCGAGTGTTCCAAGCGTGGCTTCGTGTTGTATATCCAGCATTTTCCGACGTATGAACGTCTGTATGGCGCATTGGCGACCATTCCGATTTTTCTGATCTGGATCTATCTGTCCTGGGTCGTGATTCTGCTTGGAGCCAGCGTCACGGCGGCTTTAACAACCTTCAGCTACCAGCGAGCGGATTGGCGTTGGAATCCGCGTCACCGGTTTGTGCTGGCCATCCGGGTGATCGGTCACTTGTGGCATGCCCAGGGTCAAACGAGCGGTTGTTCGCCGGAACAGCTGCTGGCCGAAGAGCCGGGTGCAACCGACGTTGATTTACAGTCCATCCTGGTGCCGCTGGCCAACGCCGATCTGGTCCACGTTGATCAGGAAGGGGACTGGTTTCTGACCGCCGATCTGGCCGAGATCACGCTTGGCGACCTGCATGCGATGTTACCGTTTATGCTGCCCATTGATGATATCGATGCATTGCCCGTGAGCGATGAGCTTGACCAGACGTTGCACAATGCGCTGCAAGAAATGCATGATGCTGCCGGTCCTTTACTGAGAAGATCGGTCAAATTCTACGTTACACGACCCGAAAAACGGATTGAATGATTGTTGATTGCAGCGGTCACACCAGGGCCATTGATTACTGAAAGCATCCAGGAGAACCGTCTTGTTGAACCCCTCGTTTATTGCAGCCTGCATCCTCGCCCTCGGCCTGCAGCTTCAACCAGCACTCGCCGAAATCGACTTCGAGCTGCCGGCTCTTGATGGCAACACGGCGCGACTCAGTGACTATCGCGGGCAGTGGGTGCTGGTCAACTATTGGGCGACGTGGTGCGCGCCCTGTCGCAAGGAAATCCCTGACTTTTCGAGTATGCATGATGCGCGCGACGACATCATGGTGCTTGGGCTGGCGTATGAAGAAACCGAGGTCGACGCATTCGAGCAGTTTCTGCAGCAGTATCCAGCCAGCTATCCCATTCTGATTGTGGATACTTACAATCCACCGGAAGCACTTGGGGCACCGCTGGCGCTGCCGACCAGTTTTCTGGTCAATCCTGCCGGGGCGCTGGTCGAGACCTGGATCGGACCGATCACCAGCGCCCAGATTATCGAGCGGGTCGACGAGCTGACCGACTGATGCAATGTCGCTTGTTCACGATCAGTGGGACGGTGCAGGGCGTGTTCTTCCGCGCCTCGACGCGCGCTCAGGCCGAATCGCTGGGCATTCAGGGGCATGCCATCAACTTGGCCAATGGTCAGGTTGAGGTGCTGGCCTGTGGCGACGTCAAGGCACTTGAACAGCTGGCTGCCTGGCTCAACCAGGGGCCCGAACGTGCTGTCGTAGAACAGGTTCAACAAGCGCCTGCCCGCCCCGAACAGCCGCCGGTCGGTTTCACGACGGGTTAGTGCAGTCTCGAGCGTGCCCCTCGCGCAGGCTCATTTCCTGGTTTTGCGAGCAAACTCCGCTGCCTGTTGAACCGGCTTGAAAGAATTGCGATGGACCGGGGTTGGCCCGAGTTCGTACAGGGCGGTCCGGTGTTGCGCAGTCGGGTAGCCCTTGTTTTGAGCAAAGGCATAGCCTGGATAGCGTTGATCCAGCTTGATCATGATCTGGTCACGATGCACTTTGGCAAGAATGCTCGCCGCGCTGATGGCCGGGTCCAATTGATCGCCATCTACAATCGTCTGAACTTCGATCGTCCCCAGGTCCGGTGCCCGATTGCCGTCGACCCGGACAAGACCCGGCCAGAATTCCAGGCCAGACACCGCGCGTTTCATGGCGAGTAGCGATGCCTGCAGAATATTCAGTTCGTCGATTTCTTCGACGCTGGCCTCGGCAATGGCCGAGGTCGCAGCGTTGGCTTGGATCTGCGCAAACAGCTTTTGCCGTCGACTGGGGCTGAGTTTCTTTGAATCCGCCAGCCCGGCAATTGGCTGGTCCGGGTCCAGTATTACAGCCGCTGCCACGACCGGGCCGGCCAGTGGCCCGCGCCCGGCTTCATCGACACCTGCAATCCATGGTTTGATCATGATAGTGGCCCCAAAATGGCTCCAAATTTTTCGACCAGGATCTCGACCGTGCGTTCCGCTGCCGAACAGGCCAACTGCTGATGAATCTGCTCTGCACGCTGTTGAAAATGCGATCGATTGCGGGGCTGGTCGATCCAGCTGAGAACATCATCACATAGTTGCCGTGGATTTGCGTCAAGCTGGAGACGTTCGGGCACCAGATTGTCATCGGCCAGTACGTTGGGCAGACCGATCCAGCGCGATTTCACCAGCCGTTGGGCGAGCCAATAGGTGCTGCGATTCAGCTGATAAAAAATGGTCATTGGCGTTTTGCACAGCAGCGCTTCCAGCGTAACCGTGCCTGAAGCAGCAACGGCACAGTCGGCGGCCATCAGTCCGGTGCGGGTCTGGTTGATCAGCACATGGACGCCCAGCTGGTCCAATGAACGCTTCAGCGTTTGTTCCATAACCGCAACATGGCCCGGATTGGCCAACAGCAACGTCAGCTCCATGCCGGATTCGATCTTCCTCAGCTGCGTGGCGGTATCGGCGATCAGTCGCGCATGCCGGCCCAATTCGCCGGCTCGACTACCCGGTAACAGTGCGATGATCGTGGCACCATTGTTCAGCCCTAATTTCGCCCGTGCTGCGGCGCGATCAATCTGCATCGGGATCGCGTCGGCCAGTGGGTGGCCCGTGTACCGGACGTCGAGCCCAGTGCCAGAAAACACCGTGTCTTCGAACGGGAACAAAGTCAGCAGCAAATCGAGCGAGCGCGCGATCTTGCGAACGCGATAGCGGCGCCAGGCCCACACGCTGGGTGCGACCCACTGGGCGGTGGCCAGGCCTTGACGCTTCAGCTGGCGGGCCAGACCAAGATTGAAATCCGGAGCATCGATGCCGACAAACAGCTGCTGGTTTGAATCCAGGATATCGCTGCGCAGTTGGCGGCGCAGCTGAATCAGTCGCGGAAGGTGACGTACCACTTCGGTCAGGCCCATGACATTCAGTTGGTCGATGTTGGCCAGCCCACGGACACCGGCTGCGTCCATCTCAGGTCCGATTACGCCGCTCAGCGCCAGACTGGAATATCGAGCGTTGAGCGCTTCGGCCAGTGATGCGCCAAGTTGATCACCGGAGGCTTCGCCTGCGGCCAGTGTAATATTCACAAAAGCCAGACCCTAGCGCAACAGGCCTCGGTTGCCGGCCTCGATACTGTCGACCATGATTTTCAAGGCTGGATGGGCTTCGCTTCGCTGCCTGATTTCTGACAGCGCATCCTGTTGGGAATACCCTTGTCGATACAAGAGTTTGAAGGCCTGCTTGATCTGTCGAATGTCCTCTTCGGCAAACCCATTACGCTTCAGGCCTTCGCTGTTGACGCTGCGGGGCCTGGGTGGTTGGCCGGATACCAGGACGTAGGCCGGCACATCCTGGTTGACGCCGCCATACATGCCAAGAAAGGCATATGACCCAATGCGACAGAACTGATGCGCGCCGGAAAAGCCGGCAAATACCACATGATCACCGACCGTCACGTGGCCTGCCAGTGTCGCTCCGTTGGCCAGCACACAGTGAGAACCCACCTGGCAATCGTGAGCGATATGGGTATAGGCCATCAACCAATTGTTGTTGCCGAGTCGAGTAATGCCGCCACCATCGGCAGTGCCGCGATTGATGGTGACATACTCGCGAATGGTGTTGTTTCGACCAATTTTCAGTGCGCTGCTCTCGCCAGCAAACTTCTTGTCCTGCGGCTGCTCACCAATCGAGGCAAACTGAAAGATGCGGGTTCCTTCGCCAATCTGCGTGCGCCCGGTGATGACCACGTGGGGCCCGATCTGGCAGCCGGAATCGAGCTGTACTTCAGGGCCAATGATGCTGTAGGGGCCGATCTGGACGTCTTCAGCAATTTCGGCGCCGTCTTCAATGATGGCAGTCGGATGAATCATTCAGGCCGCGCAGCGCACAGCATTTCGCAGCTGGCCACTGGTTTTCCCTCAACACGGGTTTCGGCCGTGTATAGCCCCATGCCACGCATCTGGCGCTTCTGCTGGACGTGAAAGTGCAGCTGATCGCCAGGCGATACCACTTTCGAAAAGCGCGCTTTATCGATCTTGACCAGATAGAACAGTTGCTTCTTGCCGCCTGTCTCTTCCAGTATCAAGTGGGCCAGGCAACCGGCAGCCTGCGCCATTGCCTCGAGGATCAAAACACCCGGCATTACTGGGTGACCCGGGAAATGACCCTGGAAAAACGGCTCGTTGATGGTCACATTCTTCAATGCATGAATACTGGCTGGATCGTCTTTCTGCCAGTCCAGCACGCGATCAACCAGCAAAAACGGGTAACGATGCGGTAACAGTTCAAAAATGCGTTCGATGTCGACAGCGTTTGGCTCAGTCATAGCGATTCGTTCAATTCAATTCGTGTTGGCCACGGTCGTGGATATTGCATGCACTGTAACTGATCATTCGCGTGATCTGCGCATCCATCGATCGAGCTGGCCCAGGCGCACCAGCAGGCGCTGCCAACTTCGCTGGGGGCGTGCCGGAATGCCGGAACCGTAGCTGCCCGGCTGATCGATGGAATGCAATACGGTGCTCATGGCAGTAATCACGACATGGTCACAAATATCCAGATGACCGGCAATGCCCGAGGCACCGGCAACCAGGCAGTATTGTCCAATCCGGGTTGAACCGGCAATGCCGACGCAGCCGGCAATGGCCGTGTGATCGCCAATGACAACATTATGCGCAATCTGCACCTGATTATCGATTCGTACGTCGTTGCCCAGTATCGTGTCATCCAGTGCGCCGCGATCAATCGTGGTGTTGGCGCCAATTTCGCAATCATCGCCAATCACGACCGAACCGAGCTGAGGCACGTTCTGCCATTGACCGGAGTCCATGGCAATGCCAAACCCATCGGAACCGATCACAACTCCTGGATGGATGCGTACGCGCTGACCAAGTTTGACGCGAGAACCAATGTAGACCTGGCCGACCAGTTCGGAATCAGCCTCGATGCAACTGCCCGATTCGATCACGCAGCCGGGTCCGATTCGGCATCGTGGTCCGATCCGGACGTCTGCACCGATCAGGCACAATCCTTCAATGCGCGCGCTCGCATCCACCTGGGCCGTCGGATGGACATCGGCAGAATCGGCAACACCCTGTTTGAACGAAGGTGCCGGATTAAGCAGATTCAAGGCCTGAGCCCAGCTGGCATAGGGGTTCTCACTGACCAGGCTGGCACAGGGCGCGTGCTCGCTCATCGTTTCAGACAGAATGACGACCGATGCCTGAGTGCCTTGCAGCAGCCTGCGGTAGCGGGTATTGGCCAGAAAGCTGATCTGCCCTGGTCGAGCCTTTTCAAGCCCTGCGGCTGAATCGATGCGCAGGTGTCGGCTGGGCTGGCCCTGGACACGGAGCGGGAGTTCGAGGTGTTCAGCCAATTCGTCCAGACTGTAGCCGGAGTTTGCTACGTCGGGCTGTCGGCACGACTTCGCGCCGCTCATTGTCCGCTTCGTTGTCCCTGAAGCTGGAAGTCGACTTCGAGGAAGGTCAGTACCTGTTCGGTGATGTCGATCGTGTCAGACGCATAGGCCACCGGGCTCGACAGCACCAGGTCATAGCCTTCGCGGCGTGCCACGGTCTGAACCGCCAGTTCGATCTCCTCGCCGAGCAACTTGATTTCAGCATTTCGACGGAAATTCAGTTCTTCGGCCAGGTCCTCTCGACGGCGCTCGATCGAACGGCTCAAATTGCGAATTTCGCGTTCACGCTGGGCGATGGCTTCATTGCTCAGTAATTCGGCGCTGGCCAGTGCCTGTTCGAGTTCGAGCAACTGCTGCTCGTCGGCGAGCAGCGCTTCATTGCGCGGTCGAAATTCGAGATCCAGTTGTTCGCGTCCGGCAAGCACTTGTGGCGCGTTGTCAAGCAGGCGTTTCATATCGACATAGCCGATACGAATATCGGTCTGGGCAGTAACTCCCAGCGACATCAGCATCAGCAGAACGAAAAGAAACGCGCGCATACCACGACCATCATCAGTCAAACGAGCCTACAGTATAGGCTTTTTTGCTGCATTTTCCTACACCTGCAGCGCCCGGGCCCGTGGGGTCAAGCGCTAGAACTGGGCGCCAAAGGAAAATTGAATGGTTTCGGTTTGGTCAAATTCACGTTCGCGCAGCGGGTAGGCCAGGTTGATGATCAATGGGCCGACCGGCGCCTGCCAGGTCAGTGAAATACCGGTTGAGGCGCGCAGGAAATCCTGATCGAAATTGCTGGCATCGGTAAACACGCCGCCGACGTCGACAAACCAGGCCAGGCGCGTGCCGCTGACATCGGCCAGAGGAATCGGAAATGCCAGCTCGATACCGCCAACCACTTTGAAATCGCCGCCGACCGAACGACAGAACTGATCTTTGGGTCCAATCGAGTTGTCTTCAAAACCGCGAATGTCCGACACGCCGCCGCCAACAAAATGTTCCCAGAACGGCAGCCCGCCGTCAGTGACAACTACCTCGTCCAACAAGCAGTCATCTCGGCGGGCCGGGTCGAGCTCAGGCTCTGCCGGTGGACCAAGGTTATCGTCGCCGTCATAGCTGTCGCCATAGGCTACATTGCCGCGCACGGAAAACGCCCAGTCGCCGTTGAACAACGGCCAGTATTTCTGTCCACGATACTGGATCTTGTAGTACCCACGCGTGCTGCCGGGCACGGCGACTTCCAGATTCAGTCGATTGATCGATCCGCGCGTTGGCGTCAGGAAATGGTTGCGCGTATCGCGCGCCCAGCCGCCGTCCAGCACGAACGAGTCCACTTCGCGTTCGTCGGTCGACAGAATGCCGTCCTGGTTGCTGTCCAGGCTGATGGCGAGCGGGCGAGTCACTTCGATCTCGGTTCCGATGATCGGGCTGGTCGGGTCCTCCGGGTCTTCACGAATGAAGCGCGGTTGACCGATGTTGATGTCCAGGCGCTGAAACGCAGCACCAAAGCGGACAAAGTCGACTTCGGTGACTGGAAATCCGAAATTGACGCCCGCCGCACCCTGGCTGGTCGAAAAGGCCGACAGGTTGGCGTTCTGCTGGTTGAATTCAGAATAATTGATGAAAAAGCCGCGCGACACCCCGTCGTCTGTCCAGTACGGGTTGTTGTAATTCAAATTGACCGAACGCTGAATGGAGCTGCGGCTGACACCGAAGCCGACGTTACGGCCCGAGCCCAGAAAATTTTCCTGTTGGACCGAAGCCGAAAGAATCAGCCCCTGGAGCTGTGAAAACCCAAGGCCGATCTGGAAGTTGCCGGAGGATCGTTCCTCTACGCTGACGATGACATCGATCTGATCATCGGTGCCTTCAACGGCCGGTGTTTCGATATTGACGTTATCGAAGTAGCCGATTCGCTGCAGGCGAAGCCGCGACCGGTCAATGGCCGATTGCGAAAACCAGGCACCTTCGAACTGGCGCATTTCACGACGCAGCACCTCGTCCTTGCTGCTCAGGTTGCCCTGAAACTCGACGCGACGAACAAACACGCGTTTGCCCGGCTCGATGAAAAAGGTGATGTCTACGGTGTTGTTCTCGCGATCCACGCGCGGTACAGGGTTGACGTTGGCGAAGGCATAACCGAAATTGGCCAATACCGCAGTAATGCTTTCAACACTGCTTTCGACCGCTCCTCTGGAAAAGGTTTGATTCGGCGCCGTCGTGATCAGTTGACGAATCGTGGATTCTTCCAGCACCAGGTCGCCGGTAACTTGTACATCGCTGACCGTGTAGACCTCGCCCTCACGCACATTGGCGGTGATATAAATGTCCTGCTTGTCCGGACTGATCGAAACCTGTGTGGATTCGATTGCAAAATCGACGTAGCCGCGATCCAGGTAGTAGGCGCGCAGGCGCTCCAGATCCCCCGAAAGTTTTTCTCGCGTGTAGTTCGTTTTGCCGCTCCAGAACGCAAGACCATTGCTGGTATCGGATTCAAAGTCGTCGCGCAGTTCGTCCTCGGCAAAGGCCGTGTTGCCAACGATATTCAGATGGCGAATCTTGGCCGGATCATTTTCTTCGATGACGATGGCGATATTGACCCGATTGCGGTCCAGCTCGATCAGTCTCGTATCGACTTCGACGGCATAGTGGCCCTGGCTGAAATACTGGCGAACCAGTTCCTGTCGAATCTGGTCCAGCGCAAGTTGATCAAAGACTTCACCTTCGGCAATGCCAATGTCTGCCAGTGCAGGCATCAGTGCCTCGGAATCGATCTTGCGATTACCGCTCAGCGTCACGGCCGAGATAGCCGGGCGCTCACGAACCTGGATGACCAGAATGTTGCCGTCACGTGCCAGGCCGACCTGATCAAAAAAGCCGCTGCGGTACAAATCACGAATGCTCGATCGCGCCAGTGCCGGGGTCAGTGTTTCATTGACCTCGATTGGCAAAAAACTGAATACGGTGCCTTCGGAAATACGCTGCAGACCATCAACACGAATTTCTTCGACAACAAACTCTTCAGCCGCTACAGTCGCGCTGAACAGCAGTGCAATCAACAACAAAACTCTCATCAGAAATTCGCTCCAACAGCGTCGTATGAACGCGGGCAGTTTAGACAAATAGCCGTAATATATCGTTAAATATCGCAACACCCATCAGGCCGGCGATCAGTAGCAGTCCGATAAATTGGCCGGCAACCTGAGTTTGTTCAGATACAGGGCTGCCCTTGATTCCTTCAATCAGATAATAAAGTAAATGGCCGCCGTCGAGCATGGGAATCGGCAGCAGATTGATGATCGCAAGCGACAGGCTGATCAAACCGAGAAAAAACAGAAAGCGCGTCAGCCCAAGCTCGGCCGAGCGGTTGGCCATGCGCGCGATCGTGATCGGGCCGGACAGATTTTCGATCGACGCTTTGCCGGTCACCATGCGCCCCAGGATGCCCAGCGTGGCAGTGGTCAGCCGCCAGGTTTCGTAAAAGCCCTGTCCCAGTGCAGACACCGGGCCGTGGCGCAGCAGCGTGAAGCTGCGGTCCATCAAGGCCTGTTGGCGTGGACCCGGCTCAGGCGGCAATATGCCGATCACAGCGCGACCGTCGCTGTCATCGGGCATGACGTCAATCGACAGCACGCGGTTGCCCCGTTCGATTTGCAGCTGCTGGGGTACGATTTGTTCAGCGCTGCTCTCTGCAACCACCTGTACGATATCGAGCCAGCCATCCACCGTTTGGTCGTTGATTTCGACAATGCGATCACCGGTCATCAAGCCCGCGCGCTCGGCAGCGGAACCGGATCTGACTTCTCCAATCACCGGCGGAAAATCGAGCCGCCAGGTCGATAGTCCAAGGCCGGCCAGGGTATTGTCTTCGCTGAAGTCATCGCCGAGCCGGTCCAGCGCAAGGGTCACGGTTTTCAATTCAGCATCAATAGTTTCGGCCTCGATCACGGTTGGTTGGCGATCCAGCGCTGCAGGGATCAGCGCCAACAGCGCGTGCGTCCAGGTCTGTACGTCCTGCCCGTCCACCCGGCGGATCAGGTCCTCCTGTTCAAGCCCTGCTTCGGCGGCCAGCCCCTGCGTTGGCCCGAGCAGCGGTCTGGATTCCGGAATGCCGATCATGAACATCAGCCAGAACGCCGCCACGGCAAAGATGAAATTGAAGAGCGGTCCGGCTGCCACGATTGCACTGCGCTGGCCCAGGGTCTTTTGATTGAACGACTCGCTCAACTGGTCGGGTGCAACAGGCGCTTCCCGTTCATCGAGCATCTTGACATAACCACCCAGCGGGATCGCTGCAACCACGAACTCGGTGCCCTCGGCGTTGCGACGCGACCACAACGGCCTGCCAAAACCAATCGAAAATCGCAACACCCGCACGCCCATGCGGCGCGCGACCCAATAATGACCAAATTCATGGAACGTCACCAGCAGGCCGAGTGCAACGGCCAGCCACCAGATGGAACCGAGGAATTCAAGCATGCGTGTAGTCACTCATCAATCAGGCGCCCAGGGAATTCAATGGAGGGCCCAGGGCATACCAGACCATCAGTGCAAAGGCAGGTGAGGCCGCGGCCAGGCTGTCCAAACGATCCATCAGCCCACCATGACCAGGTAAAAGATTCGAGGTGTCTTTGACGCCGCGCTGACGTTTCATCAAGCTGATGATCAAGTCACCGCCAATCGAGAGAACAGCCAGAATTGCGCCGGCCAGGCCTGCCAGGAGGAACCAGGCCAACGTTGACAGCTCCAGCAGCTGCCAGAAAATCAGGATGCAGACTATTGTGGACAACACGATGCCGCCGACTGCACCCGACCAGGTCTTGCCCGGACTGATCCGAATCGCCAGCTTGGGTCCACCAAAGTATCGTCCTGTGAAAAAAGCCCCGATATCCGCTGCGGCGATGATCAGCAGTAGGGCCAGTGCTAGCCATGCGCTGGTGAATTGAAGCCAAGAAAAGGCCGCGAACGCACCCAGCAGAATCAAGCCGCAGATCATCAGCTTGCCGGGCTGAAATTGGCCATGTTGATGCTGCCCCCAGGATGAGTTCCAGAGCCAAACGAGCAATATCAGCCAATATACGCTGGCCAATGAAAACATGACCGGAATGGCGAGCGGTATATGCATCAGAACAATCAGCCCTGTGCCCAGCGCAAACAGCAGCACAATCCAGGTGAACCGACCGGCACGATGACTTAACCCGGCCAGGGTTGCGCTTTCCCATCCGCCAATACCGAGAATGATGACAGCCAGCAGCGCGCTGAATGCGTTGGGCGGCAAACCAAACAATGCGGCCAGCGCAATCAGCGCCATGACAATCGCGGTCAGCACCCTTGATTTAAGCATTCTGGCTGGAGCTGATTTCTGTGTCGTGGCCAAGCCCGCCAAAGCGGCGATGGCGCTGTGCGTAGTCCAGCAGGGCGTGATCCAGATCTTGAACAGTGAAATCCGGCCACAGTACATCGCTGAAATGCAGCTCGGTATAGGCCAGGTTCCACAGCAGAAAATTCGATAGCCGATGTTCGCCGCCGGTACGAATGAACAGGTCGGGGGGTGACTGACCGGCCAACTGCAAGTGTTCCGACACCATCAGCTGATCGATCTCGGCCGGTTGTAGTTCCCCGGCTTGAACGCGCTCGGCAATGCGGCGCGTCGCGTCCACAATATCCAGCTGGCCGCCATAGTTGGCGGCTACGTTCAGTACCAGCCGCTGGCCTGCCGCAGTAATCTGTTCGGCCCGTGCCATACCGCGCTGCAGCAGCTTGGAGAACCCTTCCCGTCGACCAATGAAGTTCAGGCGAATGCCGTGTTCCTGCAGCTGATCGAGCTCTCGTTCAAGACCGCGTCGGAACAAGCTCATCAGGCGTTTGACTTCATGCTTGGGGCGAGACCAGTTTTCACTCGAAAACGCGTAGATCGTCAGCGTGCCGATATTGCGCTCGGCGACCGCCTGGACTATTTTTCGGGCGACTTCAGTGCCGGCCTGATGGCCGTAGGTGCGCGGTTTGCCTCGACGTGCTGCCCAGCGCCCATTGCCATCCATGATGATGGCCACGTGATTCGGCATTGGGGTTGTTTGATTCATTAGGGTTGCAGATTGAACGGACGGTGAATCAGATTTCCATCAGTTCTTTTTCTTTTTCGGCAACCACTTCGTCAATTCTGGCAACGTGCTCATCGGTCAGTTGCTGAATTTCAGTCTCGGCTCTGCGTTGGTCATCTTCCGATAGTTCTTTTTGTTTGACCATGTCCTTGATCTGTCCGTTGGCATCCCGGCGAATGTTTCGAATGGCCACCTTGGCCTGCTCGCCTTCCTGCTGCACGACACGGGTCAGATCTGCACGTCGCTGCTCGGTCAGTGCAGGCAGGGGCACTCGTATGACCGTACCGGCAGACATCGGGTTCAAACCAAGATCGGACTTCATGATCGCTTTTTCGATCTTGCCGGTCAGTTCCTTGTCCCAGGCGGTCACGGCCAACGTACGCGGATCTTCGATCGTGATATTGGCGGCCTGGCTGATCGGTACTTCAGAGCCATAGTATTCGACCTTGATATGTTCCAGCAGGCTGGGGTGCGCACGACCGGTCCGGATCTTCGCCAGTTCGGTTTTCAGCGATTCGATGGATTTATCCATGCGCCCATTGGCGTCTTTTTTAATCTCTGCCGACATCAGATTTTGACTCTACGTGATAGTTTGAGGGTCGATGGTGTCGTCTGGCCAGGGTTTTTCAACACCAACGGCAAATTGTAGCAGCAGACGTAGCGTTTGACGCTGAATTCTCACCGGGTTCTAAGGCTTGCGTGCAGCGATCGTCCGGCAGCAACCCGGTCATCAAACGCACTGCCGTGTGATCCGGTCGAAAGATGCACTCAATCAATCAGGCCAGACAGGCTGAAACCGGTTTGATCAATCGATCAATGTGCCAATTTCCTGACCGTCCAGCAATCGCATCAACTCGCCCGGGCGGGTCAGATTGATGACCCGAATCGGCATCGACTGGTCTCTGCAAAGAACCAGTGCATTGGCATCCATGACCTTGAGCTTGTGCTCGATGACCTCATCGTAGCTGACTTGCTGGAAGCGCTTGGCCTCGGCGTCTTGTTCCGGATCGGCAGAATATACACCGTCCACTTTGGTTGCCTTGATCATCAAATCCGCACCAATTTCAACCGCGCGCAGCGCAGCGGCAGTATCGGTGGTAAAAAACGGGTTACCGGTGCCCGCAGCAAAGACCACCACACGGCCTTTTTCCAGATGACGTACTGCGCGACGTCGAATGAAATCTTCGCAGACCTCGCGAATGGAAATAGCCGACATGACCCGACTGGATACGCCGGCCGATTCCAGTGCATCCTGGAGCGCCAGGCCGTTCATCACGGTTGCCAACATGCCCATATGATCGCCGGTAATACGGTCCATGCCTTTCGAGGCCAGACCAGCACCGCGAAATATGTTGCCGCCACCAACAACGATGCCAACCTGCACACCGGTGTGTGAGGCCTCGGCGACTTCGCGTGCAATGCGCGAACTGATCTTTGGATCAATGCCGTAGTCGTGCTCACCCAGTAGCGCTTCGCCGCTGAGCTTGAGCAGAATTCGACGGTAACGGGTTGAGGTCATTGGTTTGGTTCCCTTCCTGTGCCCGGTACGCGTCGACTTGAATCAGCCGCCGCGCGCCTGTTGCATCACTTCAGCCGCAAAATCGGCTTCTGCCTTCTCGATTCCTTCGCCCACTTCGAGCCGCACAGAATCCAGCACTTTGGCATTGTGCTGCTTGAGCAGCTGGCCTACGGTCAAATCAGAATCCTTGACGAAAGGCTGACCAACCAGTGTCATCTCGGCCAGGCGCTTATTCAGGCGACCAACAATCATTTTTTCGATAATTTCTGGTGGCTTGCCGGACTCCTCGGCCTGAGACTTCAGAATTTCTTTTTCCTTGGCCAGGATATCAGCGGGGACCGCATCCTGGTCAATATAAGCGGGATTCAATGCCGCAACGTGCATGGCAATGTCCCTGGCCAGCGACTCATCGCCGCCCTGCAGCGCCACCATGACGCCGATGCGGCCGCCGTGGATATACCGTCCCACGGCGCCGTCATCTGCGGCCAGCTGGCTCATGCGCCGGATCTGGATATTTTCACCCAGCTTGGCAACCAGCTGCTGGCGGCGAGCTTCAACGGTCTCGCCTTCGGCAAATTCGGCATTCGATAAATCGTCCAGCTGCTGTGAATTCTGTGCAAGGGCCAGCTCGCCGAGCCGTTTGCCGAATTCGACAAAGTGCTCGTCCTTGGCGACGAAATCGGTTTCACAGTTGATTTCAATCAGCACAGCGCGCTGTGCGTTACCGGCGTCCACGATTGCACCCTCGGCAGCGACGCGACCTGCTTTCTTGTCGGCCTTGGCCAGGCCACTCTTGCGCAGGTGCTCGACGGCCGCATCGATGTCACCACCGGTTTCGACCAGGGCCTTCTTGCACTCCATCATGCCGGCGCCGGTGCGCTCGCGTAAATCCTTCACTTGTGAGGCAGTAATGCTCATCGTTCAATCCTTGCTTTCGGTGTCGTCGTTCGCGTCAGTCGTGTCCGCATCTGAATCCTTGCTGGCAGTTTCAGCGGCATCCTTCTCGGTCGGAGCATCATCATCCGTCTTGGTCGAAGCTTTCTTGGCCGCTTTTTTAGCCGCCTTCTTGGCGGTTTTCTTGGCGGCCTTCTTGGCCGCTTTTTTAGCCACCTTCTTGGCGGTTTTCTTGGCCACCTTCTTGGCAACTTTCTTGCTGGCCTTCTTTTTTGGTGTAGCTGCCGCCGCTTCGACCGGATTGCCATCTTCATCAAGCTCGACGAATTCGTCCTTGTCGCCGGCGGTTTGAGGGACTGATGCACGGCCTTCGAGCACGGCATCAGCTGCAAGCTGTGCGTACAAACGAACTGACCGAATGGCGTCATCGTTGCCGGGAATCACGTAGTCGACGTATTCCGGATTGTGGTTGGTGTCGACTACTGCAACGACCGGAATACCCAGTTTGCGGGCTTCGGCAACCGCGATGTCCTCATGTCCGATATCGATGACAAACATCGCGTCAGGCAGTGCATTCATGTCTTTGATGCCGCCAAGGCTTCGTTGGAGTTTGTCGCGCTCACGCGTCAGTTCCAGCACTTCCTTCTTGACCAGGCGCTCGAAACTGCCGTCGGTTTCCATTGCTTCCAGTTCTTTGAGGCGGTTGATCGACTGACGAATCGTGCGGAAGTTGGTCAGCATGCCGCCGAGCCAGCGATGTGAGACATACGGCATGCCGCAGCGCTCGGCCTCTTCCGAAATTGCCTGGCCGGCCGCGCGCTTGGTACCGACAAACAGCACCGTGCCGCGCTTTGCAGCCATGCGGCTGACGAAATCCAACGATTCCTTCAGCAGCGGCAGCGTCCGCTCCAGATTGATAATGTGAATTTTGCCGCGTGCACCAAAGATGTAGGGTTCCATCTTCGGGTTCCAGTAGCGGGTCTGATGACCGAAATGAACGCCGGCTTCGAGCATCTGGCGCATCGTAACGTTAGGCATATTGTCGTTCCTTGCTGTACTGTGGACAAGGCAAGCTTGATTGCTGCAACAGTCCACTGGTTTAGGCCTCCGCAATTCCCCATCCGACGACCAGCTACGACAATGTTTTCGCGACTGGCAACCCCGTTGGATGTGACGGAATGCGTGTGAATTATTTTGTTTGCGGGCGTATTTCAGCCGACAAATCCATTCAATTATAGCTTGTGGGTGGTGCTTGGGGCAATAGGGGTGAATATATTTCTTTTAAGTTGTAGTTTGGGGTATTGATTTGTACATCGCCTGATTATTGGTTACAAAATTCATCGCATACCCCTTCAGCACCTGCGCTGGATTCCATGGTAGTGCTCAACTTCTTCTAAATAACGGGCTGTTCTCTATATAAGCCAAATTCAAAAGCATTTCGCCGCTCGCCTTCACCGGCTGATGATTGGCTGTTTCAGTTGTTTTTAGTCAAAGGCGTTCCGCCGCTCGCGCTGCGAGCTGATGCGTCCTACTTTTGTGATCAACAGTAGGCAAGACTCTTTCCGCGACTTCACCGCCCGGCGCAGCCGGGCGGTGAATTGCTTTTGGTTTTTCCAGTTTAAATTTTGAGCAGAGGTTCGCTAGTGATCATTTTTTAAAATTCTATTTGATCCAGTCCAATTACAAGCTGGGAACAATTTAGAATATTCGCTGTAGCCCTCGCCGCAACATTGTTGCGAACCGATGCATCCCGCCCAACCACGAAAAGAACCAGCTTGTTATGACCAATCCAGATCTGAACAATCCACGTTTCCAGCTTGCCAACGCAGTACGTGCGCTCTCCATGGACGCGGTGCAGCGGGCGAATTCCGGGCATCCAGGGATGCCGATGGGCATGGCCGATATTGCCGAGGTGCTGTTCAATTCCAACCTGAAGCACAATCCGGCCAATCCGGACTGGTGGGATCGGGATCGGTTTGTGGTGTCCAACGGCCATGGCTCGATGTTGCTGTATTCTGTGCTTCATCTGAGCGGCTATGACCTTTCGATCGATGATTTGAAGAATTTCCGTCAGCTGCATTCGCCAACGCCGGGGCATCCGGAATATGGCGAAGCGCCCGGCGTTGAAACGACCACCGGTCCGCTGGGACAGGGGCTGGCCAATGCGGTCGGAATGGCGCTGGCTGAAAAACTGTTGGCGGCACGATTCAATCGTGACGGACTCGAACTGGTTGATCACAACACCTGGGTATTTGCCGGCGACGGCTGCCTGATGGAAGGCGTGTCGCATGAGGTTTGTTCGCTGGCCGGCACTTGGCAGCTCGGCAAGCTGGTTGTGTTCTATGACGACAACGGGATATCCATCGACGGCCAGACGGACGGCTGGTTTACCGACGATACGCCGGCGCGTTTTCGGGCCTATGGCTGGCAGGTCATCGAATCGGTCAACGGGCATGATCCGGATGCCATTCAGCAGGCGATTGACGACGCGCGGTCGAATGCGGATCAGCCGACGCTGATCTGCTGCAAGACCACGATTGGTTTTGGCTCGCCGAACAAGCAGGGCACGGCCGACACGCATGGTGCGCCGTTGGGCGACGAAGAAATTGCGCTGACGCGAGAAGCCATCGGCTGGCCGCACCCGCCGTTCGACATTCCGGTCTCGATTCGCCAGGCCTGGGATGCCCGCGCCGAAGGAGCCGAGGCCGAGCAGGCCTGGAATGATTTGTGGCAGCGCTATCAGAGCGAACATCCGGACGCCGCGGTGGAATTCAAGCGGCGTATGGACGGCCGCTTGCCCGATGATTTTGAGCAACAGGCCGAACGCATTCTGGAGCAGATGCAGCATGACGACAGCACCGTTGCTACGCGTAAGGCATCCGGCATGAATCTGGAGGCGTTCGGCCCCTGGATGCCTGAACTGCTGGGCGGCTCAGCGGACCTGACTGGCTCCAACAACACCCAATGGTCCGGCAGCGTCGACATCATGGATGACGCCGCCAACGGCAATTACATTTATTACGGCGTGCGCGAGTTCGGCATGACCGCCATCGCCAATGGCGTCGATCTACACGGCGGTTTCATTGCCTACACCGGCACGTTTCTGGTGTTTTCGGACTATGCGCGCAACGCCGTCAGGATGTCAGCACTGATTCCAACCGGTGCAATCCACGTTTATACCCACGATTCCATTGGCCTGGGCGAGGACGGCCCGACGCATCAGCCGGTAGAGCACCTGGCATCACTGCGCATGATTCCGAACCTTCAGGTCTGGCGACCGGCCGACAAGGCCGAAACGGCGGCCGCCTGGATTGCAGCGCTGAGCCGGCGCAGTGGCCCGACCGCACTGGTATTGTCGCGACAGGGCCTGCCGCATCAGGCTCGGACTGCTGCGCAGTGTCAGGCGATGGCCCGAGGCGGCTACGTGCTGAAGGATTCCGACCGTGACGCCGAGACCATACTGATTGCAACCGGTTCCGAGCTTGGGCTGGCCATGCAGGCAGCCGGGCAATTGGAGGAGCAGGGTGTGGCTGTGCGCGTCGTGTCCATGCCGAACCCGGGCCTGTTCTTGCAACAGCCCGAGGCCTGGCGACGTTCAGTGCTGCCCGATGATGACACGCCGCGCATCGCCATCGAAGCCGGCGTCAGCCACTACTGGCAGGGGTTGGTCGGCTCGAACGGGCGGGTGATCGGTATCGATACGTTTGGCGGCTCGGCGCCTGCCGGTCAGCTGTTTCAGGAATTCGGGTTTACCGTTGAGCATGTGGTCCAACAGGTCAACGACGCGCGGTCGGCTCAAACCGGCTGATTTTTGCCTTCTGCACAAAATATTTCAGAAATATTTAGCCCAAAATGCCGTTTATCCGGCCCAGGTTCTTTAAAAAATAAAACAAAAACAATAGCTTGAGTATTTCATTAGGCTCCTCGCGAATAATTCACAGACTTTTAACAAAACCTTTTCATTCGGTTTTATCGGTGCTACTATCTAAGAGGAGTTTGAAAAAAGCTTGCCAACACGTGTGCAAGACGGCTTTTTTTGTGCTCATCGACACGCAGTCGATACATGTATCGAAAGCTAAAGTAAATAAAACTATGGAGAGTCTTAATAATGAAAGACAATCGTAATCCACTAGCCTCGGCAATCCGCTATGCGCTTGGCGCTAGCCTGGTTGCTGGTCTAGCGGCTACAGCTGCCCCAGTTGTCGCCCAGGACCAGGATGAGGAAGATGTTGCGGATCTGGGTACCCAGCAGGTGACCGGTTCGCGTATCAGCCGCGCTGATATCGAAGGCGCATCCCCCGTAACCGTTATTTCTCGCGAAGACATCGAGCTTTCCGGCCTGGAAAACATCGCTGACTTGTTGCGTAACACGGTATTTAATTCATTTGGTTCGTTCCGTGAGCGTTCCGGTACGTCGTTCGGTCAGATTGCGCTGGTTAACCTGCGTGGCCTGGGTGCACAGCGTACTGCCGTTCTGGTCAACGGCCTGCGTCAGCCGGGTAGCCCGTTCACCGGCGGCCCTGCTTCCAACCTGAACTCGATTCCTATCAACGCAATCGAGCGAGTTGAAATCCTGACCGACTCGGCGTCTGCTATTTACGGTGCCGACGCCATTGGTGGTGCCATCAACATCATCCTGCGTTCGGACTACGAAGGCGCTGAGCTGAGCCTGTTCTCGGCCAAGCCGACCCGTGATGGTGCCGACGAGTTTGCTGGTAGCGCCGTTATTGGTGGTTCCGGCGACCGTACCAACTACGTGTTCACCGCTGAGTGGTTTGACCGTGATCCCATCTTCGACCGCGACCGTGCCTACAGTGCCGCGCAGTTTGGAC
>JGI12210J13797_10217214_pt1 | contig 21410 bp, 18 predicted proteins | sample ElkSlonscriptome_3_FD_13797 | JGI IMG/M metagenome (IMG submission 13797)
TTCTGTAAAGTCAGCATCAATGACATCGTCTTCACCGCTGGATGTCGAAGCTGAATCTGTCGAGCCTTCTTCTGGCGCTGCGCCCTCTGCACCTTCTGGGCCAGGTGCGCCTGCACCTTGCTGATAGAGGTCTTGGCTCACCGCATAGGAAGCTTGCTGAAGCTCGCCCATGATGGTTTTGATCTTGTCGTAATCTTCCTTCTCGATCGCTTCACGAAGCTCACTGACGAAGCCTTCGATCTTAGCTTTTGAATCAGCAGGAACTTTGTCACCCAAGTCAGTCAACTGCTTCTCAGCACTGTAGACCAAGGAATCGGCCTGATTCTTGAGGTCAATTTTCTCGCGACGCTCTTGGTCAGCCGTTGCGTTGCTTTCCGCCTCGTTGACCATGCGCTCGACCTCATCCTGAGGCAGAGTAGACGCGCCCGTGATGCTGATGGACTGTTCTTTGCCTGTGCCTTTGTCTTTAGCTGACACATTCAAGATACCGTTAGCATCGATGTCGAAAGTGACTTCGATTTGGGGCACACCACGAGGAGATGGAGGAATACCATCGAGTCGGAAGGTTCCGAGGCTCTTGTTGTCGTTTGACATCTCGCGCTCGCCTTGGAGCACGTGAATCTCAACATTGGTCTGACCATCTGCCGCCGTGGAAAAGACTTCAGACTTTTTGGTCGGAATTGTGGTGTTGCGGGGGATGATTTTAGTCATCACACCACCCAACGTTTCGACACCCAGTGACAGAGGCGTCACGTCAAGTAGCAGAATGTCTTTGACTTCTCCAGCCAATACACCCGCTTGAATCGCTGCACCTACTGCAACAACTTCATCAGGGTTGACTGACTGGTTAGGGCCTTTGTCCAGAACTCGCTTCACAAGCTCAGCGACCGCAGGAATACGAGTCGAACCTCCAACCATGACTACTTCGTCAATGTCGGTCTTGGATAGTTTGGCGTCTCTGAGTGAATTCTCGACAGGAATGCGACAGCGATCGATCAAGTCAGAAGCCAACTCTTCGAACTTGGCTCGCGTTAGGGTCATGTCGATGTGCTTAGGCCCGTCTTGAGTCGCGGTGATGAAAGGCAGGTTGATTTCAGCCTGAGTCACGCTGGACAACTCAATCTTGGCTTTCTCAGCCGCTTCGGTTAGGCGCTGGAGGGCTTGCTTGTCTTTTCTGAGGTCGATCCCTTCGTTCTTTTGGAACTCTTCGGCTAGATAGTCCACGATCTTCTTGTCGAAGTCGTCACCACCCAAGTGAGTGTCTCCAGAAGTCGCCAACACTTCGAACACACCGTCGCCTACTTCGAGGATAGATACGTCGAAGGTTCCACCACCTAAGTCAAAAACAAGAACGGTTTCGTTACTTTTCTTGTCAAGTCCGTAGGCGAGGGATGCCGCAGTTGGCTCGTTGATGATTCGTAGAACTTCGAGACCCGCAATACGTCCTGCATCCTTCGTTGCTTGACGCTGAGAATCATTGAAGTAAGCCGGAACCGTAATCACGGCTTGGGTTACCTCTTGGTCTAAGTATTTGCTGGCGTCTTCTTTCAGCTTCCGCAGCACCTCGGCTGAAATTTGCTCAGGGGCAAACTGTTCGCCTTTAGCTGGGCACTCAACCTTAACGTTGCCGCCAACATTGAGAACTTTGTAAGAAACTTCAGTGAGTTCGTTCGACACTTCTTCAAAGCGACGACCAATAAAGCGCTTCACTGAGTAGAACGTGTTCTCTGGGTTCATGACAGCCTGACGCTTTGCGATTTGCCCAACCAGGCGATCGCCATCTTTTTTGTAAGCTACAACCGAAGGAGTCGTGCGAAACCCTTCAGCATTAGCAATAACAGCAGGCTTGCCGCCTTCCATTACAGCCACACATGAGTTCGTTGTACCTAAGTCAATACCTACGACTTTTGCCATATCGTCAAATGCTCCGTGTAAAACAGGGTATAAATTTTTTTGACACAGTCGGAATGCAACCCAGTAGAAAAGGCACGGGGCGACTCCAATCAGCTAAGGATGGGCTTTAGTGCCCTGGTTTAGCGCATGGGCTGTCCACTTTATATACTTGCGTGTCAATGCTGCTCCCATGAAGGGGGGTTTACCGAACTTCCGCTTGGGCGGTCATCTAGCAGCAACTTCAAACGATTTACACTTCAGATGCCAACGATGTCGGGGAAGAAATAAAATTTTTCCGTGTTTGGTCGCGTTTCTGAGGAGGAATAGGGTTTAAGTTCTCAGTTTTGGGGTTTGAACCGAATGTCTTACCCGACATTCAAGATGGAGACAAAATTTAGAACTTATCGAATTCCAGTTCCTTAGGCCAAGTGACCTAGATTATCTTTGGCTCCGAATTGCTTCGTTGACTTCAGTGTAGAAATTTGAAGTGAAGACTGAAATTGGGGCGAACCGTAATAGACGGGTTGGGGTTGCCGCCGATCCAGCGGAAACACGTGCATTCGTACTTCAGCGAGACTTGCTGCATTGCTATACGAAAAAACCCTCCAAAACATGAGGAATGCTCACTTTGGAGGGCTTCAAGCCAAAAAATGCGACGGAATAGAGAGGATTAGGCGATCGCCCCCCGCACGGCGAGTGCTTCAGTAAACAGAGTCAAATATTGATTAATCAATTGAGCTTCTTGGGTCGGCATCTGCTCTGAAATGATGGTTTGTAGCTCTTGGTAAAACTTGAGGGACTGCTGCTCTTTCTTCAAAGCAAACAGAATATTCTGCATCCATAGCACCAGCTCTTCCACAAAACCGGCTTGGTCGTCTTTCAACATCGACAAGGCAGCGTACCGGAGGACATAGCTCATGTCACGCTTGCACAAATCTCCGTGCTGTTGGATGGCCTGCCGATGAGACGATGTCAACCGTCGCAACGTTGTTAACACCATCTCATCGGCATGTTGCTGCAAATACTCGTAAGCACTCCGACGGATTGCATAGTTAGAGGCAAACTCTTGAAATACATCGAGTTCCGTATCAACCAAATATCGTCCATCAACATCAGTGAGATTTTTGGTGAGATTGTTGTTCATAAGGCGTTGGAAAAGGCTGATAACAGCAATGTTGAGGCAAAACGATGCACTGCGCCTCTAGTCTTCTATAAATTGTGGGTCCTGATTGTTTACACACGCTTAAGCGTGCCCCCAGACAAGGAAAAACTTAACATTTCCATATATATCCAAACGTTCAGGTTCATGATCTGGAAACAACTGGAGTTTGGACCCCAGATTGACGTTGTTTCAAACAGCATCTAAGTTCGAGTGTCCCAGAATTGCATGATAGTGCATGATCTAATCCTTATCTCTCTAATCGCTGGAAGGCGTCGAAAGTTTCGTGCTGAAGCTCTTTCCAAAATTAACCTTCCGAGATTAACCCGGTGAACCCATGAACCCTATTCCAGATTCTTTCAACCGTTTATCCATTTCAACAAAACCAATGCAGATCAATAGGCAGCTCAAGCGGTGGCGAAAGAGAGGCATCAGGAGTTTGGTGGCTGTGCTGCTATTGGGGGGAGTGGTGAGTTGTGGAGACAATCCGACATCGGAAGGATCGACGCAATCTATTACCATCCTCGGCTCCATTACCGGGGATGGGGCTGACGCCATTGAGCAGGTGTTCGCCCCCTTCACAGAATCGACGGGGATCGAGGTGATATACGAAGGCACCGATGCCTTCGCGACGATTTTGCCTGTACGAGTAGAAGGAGGCAATCCGCCTGATCTAGCTCTATTTCCTCAGCCTGGACTTATGCGCGACCTAGCCGAAAACGAACAATTAGTTGCCCTCGATTCTTTTCTCTCTGTTGAACAATTCACTGCCGCATACGACGAAACTTGGCTTGATTTGGGCAGGGTAAATGGTCAGTTGTATGGGCTGTGGGCACGCGCCGACCTCAAGAGTCTGGTGTGGTATCGTCCCGATCGGTTCGAGGAAGAAGGTTATGCCGTTCCCGAAAGCTGGGACGAACTCATGGCACTGTCTGAGCAAATCATTGCAGACGGAGGCGTGCCCTGGTGCATCGGCATGGAGAGCGGTGCTGCCACAGGCTGGGTGGGCACCGATTGGGTCGAGGATATTTTGCTGAGGCAGGCAGGAGTAGCAGTCTACGACCAATGGGTTAATCATGAGATTCCGTTTACTCATCCAGCCGTGAAGGAAGCATTTGAGGCATTTGGGGCGATCGCTCGCAATCCTGAAATGGTGCTGGGAGGTGCGGTTGGAGTCATCAGCACACCGTTTGGAGATGCACCTCAGCCGTTGTTCAACGATCCACCAGGCTGCTATCTCCATCGCCAAACCAACTTCATTTCGACGTTTTTTCCGGAAAGCGTGACGGTTGGAGAAGACGTTGACATTTTCCTATTGCCATCGATGGCTCAAGCAGAAACCCCTCCGATCCTGGTTGGAGGTACGGCCTTTGCCATGTTGAGCGATCGCCCTGAGGTCCGATCCGCTGTGGAATATCTGCTGACGTCTGAACCCCACGAAATTTGGGTGGGTCTAGAAAATTACGTTTCACCTCACCAGCAGGTCGATCCAGAAGCTTATGCTGACGACCTGACCCGTACCCAGGCAGAGATTTTGGCTGAAGCCACCACTATTCGCTTTGATGGCTCAGATTTGATGCCAGGAGCCGTAGGCACAGGCACCTTCTGGTCGGGCATGGTGGACTATGTGGGCGGAGCCGATATCGATGTGGTGCTGGAGGCTATTGAAGAGAGTTGGCCTGAAGAATAAGCGAAGAATAGAACAAGGGAGGCGATCGCCCTAGTCGTGAGCTCCTCGATTGAGCCAATCTATGACCTCTTCCAAGGTTGAGAATTCGAACAGCGCATCAGCAAATAAGTAGGTCGCCTTAAATATTTACTGCTTGCGTAGGATGGGTTAGCGAAGCGTAACCCATGCGGACGTCGGGTTTCGTTCCTCAACCACAACCTACATATACCTACGTTTATTTTTGTCCACCTACTTAATTCGAGCTGAGCCAAAGTTAATTGTGCAAGGGGCGATCGCAGCTCCAACGGCAGTTCTCCAAACTTTCGCTCTAGCAACCGGGTGATGAGAGTCAAACCTTCTTGCTGTCTGCCTTGTTCGAGTCCTTCTGCTAAGGCGTCTTGATAGACTCGGGGTTGTTTCAAATCGCTCAAATTCACCATCTGCTCAATCTCTTGACGGCTTAAGCGGGGAGATTTGTAAACTACGATCGTTTTAATTTTTTAGGGTCGATGTTTTGCGGCGATCGCGAACGGTTAGCGCGGAGATTGTTGCTCCGATAAGCAGACGTCTCTATCCTAGAGTTTCTTCAAAGGCGTCATTTTTTCCATTAGCCGTTACTTTACGGATATCGTCTTCGAATCAGCAGATTCATGCAGGATTCCATTCTTGAGAAAATGATCGGTGTCATTGTCGCGGTTTTACTGGGTTCGGGGGGAGTCGTCGCTCTCTTTTATGGGGCAAATTTTCTCATCGGACTGCTGCCGCAAAAATGGCGATCGCGCTTACTCCCCTGGGTCTATCTTGGCCCTGCCCTAGCGGTGTTGACGGCATACCTGATTTTGCCAACTCTCAACACGATTTATCTCAGCTTCCTGGACGCGCGATCGCAGAACTTTGTTGGGCTGGACAACTATGTCTACGCCTTCACCAATGACAATATGCTTGTTGCCTTTCGCAACAACATGCTGTGGCTGGTGCTAGTGACGGGAGTGAGCGTTGGCCTCGGACTCATCCTGGCGGTGCTAACGGATCGGGTTCGTTATGAGTCTGTGGTCAAAACGCTAATTTTCCTGCCGATGGCAATTTCCTTTGTGGGAGCCAGCGTCATTTGGCGATTTGTGTATGCCTTTCGACCAGAAGGCTCAGAGCAAATTGGTTTGCTTAATGCCATCGTGACGAGCCTTGGTTACGAACCTGTGGGGTGGCTAGTTGAGCGATCGCTCAATAACTTTGCTCTAATTGCCATCATGATCTGGCTGCAAACTGGATTCTGTATGGTGCTGCTGTCGGCGGCAGTAAAGGGCATTCCCACAGACATCCTCGAAGCTGCGCGAATTGATGGGGCAAATGAGGTTCAAATTTTTTGGCGGGTTACTATTCCGATGATTCGCTCAACCATTTTGGTTGTGGCAACGACGACCGTAATTCTAATTCTGAAGGTGTTTGACATTGTGTTTGTGATGACGGCCGGAAATCAGGGAACCGAAGTCCTCGCCAGCCGCATGATCAAGGAGATGTTCAACTTCCGCAACTTTGGTCACGGTAGTGCCATTGCCGTAATTTTGCTGCTGGCTGTCATTCCCGTCATGGTCAGCAATATTCGTCGGTTTCGTCAACAGGAGTCGATTCGATGAGCAAGTCTCCTGTGCCTCAGTCTCAGCCTCATCGACAGCGATCGCTCCAGTCCCGGCTCCAGCGGCTAGAGTCTTTGCTCAAAAAAACTCCGGTTCATGTAGTTCTCGTGGCGATCGCCCTCCTGTGGACATTGCCCACGATGGGACTGCTGATCAGCTCTGTGCGGCAGCGAGATGCTGTGCTGCAAACAGGCTGGTGGACTGTGTTTCAGCATCCCTTAGACTTCACCCAGTATTCTCTCCAAAACTATATCGATGTGCTCACTGCGGAGGGGATGGGGCAAGCTTTTCTCAACAGTCTGGCGATTTCGATCCCGGCCACAGTGATTCCGATTGCGATCGCCGCCTATGCTGCCTATGCCTTTGCGTGGATGGAGTTTCCGGGACGACAGGTGTTGTTCATGCTCGTGGTGGGACTACTCGTGGTGCCGCTACAAATGACCCTGATCCCGATTTTGCGGATTTATAGCGTTTTAGGCTGGTCTGGGTCGTTCCTTGGGGTTTGGTTGGCTCATGCAGGCTATGGAATGCCCCTGGGAATCTATTTACTGCGAAACTACATTGGAGCTTTGCCCCGTGATTTGATCGAGGCGGCGGCGGTCGATGGAGCGTCTCACCTGAATATCTTTACTCGGCTAATTGTGCCGCTATCCATGCCTGCGATCGCCTCCTTTGCCGTCTTCCAGTTTCTCTGGGTCTGGAATGATTTGCTGGTGGCTCTGGTCTATCTAGGCGGCACACCCGATGTGGCTCCTGTGACGCTGCGCCTCGCGAATATGGTGGGTTCGCGAGGACAAGATTGGCACATTCTCACCTCCGGTGCGTTTGTCACGATGATGGTGCCTCTACTTGTTTTCTTCGCCCTCCAGCGCTATTTCGTGCGCGGTATCCTAGCAGGTTCAGTGAAGGGATAGTCCCTGCTTGAGTCATGATTCGGAATTACAAGGTGGGGAGTCCGTCCTCAGAGGTTCTCAACGCAAGAGTTAGGCCTTTTGAAGCACGATTCATTCAAAACTTAGAACTCAAAATATCAAACTTCGGCTCGTTCAATCCCTTACAAAACACGTCCACTTCAAGCATTCCTATGGCCAGCGTTGTCTTCGAGCAAGTCACAAAGCGGTTTGACACGGATACCGTGGTCAAAGATCTCAATCTCACCGTTCACGACCAGGAATTTTTGATTCTCGTCGGCCCGTCAGGCTGCGGCAAAACGACGTCGCTGCGGATGCTAGCTGGACTAGAGCAAGTTACCCAAGGCAACATCTACATTGGCGATCGCCGAGTCAACACGGTTCCTCCCAAAGATCGCGATATTGCCATGGTGTTTCAGTCATACGCCCTCTATCCCCACATGACCGTGTATGAAAACATGGCCTTTAGTCTCCAGCTTCATGGCACGGCAAAGAGCGACATCGACAAGCAGGTCAACGCTGCCGCTCGGCAAATGGGCATTGAAGCGTTGCTCAACCGCAAGCCAAAAGAACTATCGGGCGGTCAGCGCCAGCGAGTAGCCGTCTGTCGCGCCATTGTCCGCAATCCTGCCATATTTCTGATGGACGAGCCACTGTCTAACTTGGACGCCAAGCTGCGGGTGCAAGCACGCGCCGAAATCAGCAAGCTCCACAAGAAACTGGGAACTACTTTTATTTACGTAACCCACGATCAGGTCGAGGCCATGACGATGGGCAGTCGGATTGCCGTGATGAATCAGGGCATTTTGCAGCAGGTGGATACGCCCGCCCATCTCTATCGCCATCCCAATAATTTATTTGTGGCTGGATTTATCGGCAGCCCTGCGATGAATACCTTTAGCGCCACTTTGATCAACCAGGATGGAGAGTTTTACATCAAGAATGAAGCGTTTCAGGTGAAACTGCCAGATCGTCGTGAAGCGTTGATGGCGATCGCTCCCTACTCTGGCAAAGAAGTTATTTTTGGCATTCGCCCTGAGGCCATTCACGATCCTCAATACGTTCCCCCTGACATTATTCCAGCCACGCTTACTGCTACGGTTTCCCTCACTGAAATGATGGGAAACGAAATTATTCTCTATCTGACCCTGCCCAACAAACAAGAATGCGTTGCGAGAGTCGATCCGCGTTCAACCCTGTCCCAGACTGAATCAGTCCAGATCGTGCTTGACCTGTCGTCTAGCTATCTCTTCGACGCAAACTCCGAGCAAATGATCATCAGCTTCAATCCGTTTCGATAGACCTCAGAGAGATGAATCAACGTGGGTCGTCTGCTCGTTTTGTTCAAGCGCCGTAAGGAAACAAAACCCATCTCGATAAAGTCACTTTATCAAGAGCGCTTACCCAAAAAATTTCCAAGATCCTCAGTAATTTCACCATCTCGACAAAAAGCATCACATCCGTATCTTCAAGACGACCCAAAATATGCTAAGAAGATGACACATCAGGATTTCAGCACAAACTGTGCAATGTTGTCAGGGGCATCCAGCTAGCAAATTTTGCTACCGACTACTTAGTTATGATTACGGAAATACATCCGGATTGACTGCCAAAAAGGACGTATAAGAGAAACAGCCTCCTAGAATCTTAAATCCAAAATGTACGGCTGCTATTGAGCTCAAACTTAATACTCAAAGTCTTGCACTGGAGGCGTTTGGAACTACATTTGCAACCCGACAAATAGAGTGACTCCACACGGATCATCGCGTAAGCAGACCACCATTTTGCCATCTGCGTCAAAACGAATCAGGGCCAACCAGAGACCGACTCAGTTTGTGAGTCTTCGAGTCAAGCTACTGGTTGGATTCAGTATGATCTTCAGCGTTGTTTTTGCTGGAGCATTTTACTGGTTTTATACGTTCACAACAGATAAGACAATTTCTCGATTGCGAAACGACCTCCGCTCTACCCTCGAAGGCGCTGTAGAAGGGATGGATGTCGATGAGCTGATCGCTCTCTACGAGGAAGGCGAACCCAACGAAAAAGGCTTTTCTGACGATCCGCGATACTATAGCCAGCTGGAATGGTTCGAAACGGTTAAGAGCATCGAACCCCGAGCTTGGCTCTATTCTTTTATCGTCGATTATCCTTCTGATGCTTATCGGACAAAGGAATCGTATCCTCCATCTGCCAATGGTCAACTTGTTGTCGACTTGTCAAAAACCGAAACGGTGTATCTAGTAGATCTCTGGGCAAACTACGACGTAAATAAAGCCGTTCGCTTTTTGCAGTCAGACACGACGAGTTCCCGCGCTGTTCAGGTTATAGAGTCAGGAGAGCTGATAGAAGAACCTCATATCTACAGCGACGAGTGGGGCACTTGGATGTCTGCATTTGCACCTCTCAAAAACAACCAAGGGGAAGTCGTTGCAGTTTTAGGGTTGGATATTGAGGCCAATTATGTATTTCTCCTTCAAGAGCGCATTCGCAATCGTGTGCTCGTTTCATTCATCATTACCTACGGCATTCTATTTATCTTGATTTACGTTCTGTCGGGCGTGCTAACGCGAAACCTGACAGAGCTAACCCACTCGGCTGAGCTGATCGCGGCGGGCAACTACGACCAAAGCCTCAACTTACCTCACAATTTGAGAACGACTTCATTGCGCGATCGCCCAAATGCAAATCCTCTTTTAAGACCTGTTAGCCGACTCTCTCGCCAAGTTAGAACAGCTCTGCGAGATGAAATGAATATTTTGGCTCAGGCGTTTGAGTCGATGGTAAGCAGCATTCGCACTCGTGAGCAACAAATCCGCGAGGGCAAACAAATTGAGGACGAAATTCGTCATGCTCTACAGGTTGAAAGGGAGCTGAACGAACTCAAATCCAATTTTGTTTCCATCGTGTCTCACGAATTCCGCACTCCCCTGACGATTTTGAGAACTTCGGTGGAGCTATTAGAAAACTATGGTCACTGCGCCACTGAAGAGCAAAAGCAAGTCTATTTTCAGCGAATTCGCTCAGCTATCACCAACATGAAACAATTGTTGGAAGATGTTTTAGTCGTTGGCAAAGCAGAAGCGGGCAAACTCGCATTCAATCCAACTCCTCTCGATCTAGAGCTGTTCTGCCAAGAGATTGTTGAAGAGATTCAACACGGCGTCGGTATCGATCACACCGTTGTATATTCCTGTGAAGGAGATTTTGAACAGGCTTGTCTCGATCCGAACCTGCTACGCCCAATTTTGACGAACTTGTTGTCCAATGCAGTTAAATATTCGGACAAGGGCAGTCAGGTTGAATTTACGATGACTGCTGATCAAGGCAATGTCCGCTTAGCGGTCACTGACTACGGTATCGGCATTCCCAAAAAGGATCAGCCCCATCTGTTTGAACTATTCCACCGAGCTAGCAATGTTGCTACCATTCGCGGTACAGGACTGGGATTATCCATTGTGCAGCAGTGTGTCACTCGCCACGAAGGACATGTTAGCTTCGTCAGTAAAGAGGGAGGCGGCACAACCTTTGACGTGACTCTCCCCCTCCACTCTGAACCTAACGACAACAGCGCTGCGGCTTAGGTTGGGCCTAACTTTTTCTGTAGCCTATTGCAAATTCCGAGAGAAAGATTTTGCAATAGGCACCGTTCCGAGATAGAGCTACAGCCTGACGATCAACTTTGGCTTAGCCAAAGTAAGCAGGCTCGTTGCCGGGTTTCCACTTGATGTTGCAACCCACACTCGGCATCTGATCAGGGGCAATCGGCTGGCCCGCTAGCGCCGCATCAATGGCCGCCCTTAGATCTTTGCCGTTGAGAGGATCGTCATTGCCAGGACGGCTGTCGTCTAACTGGCCTCTGTAGACAAGATGGCGATCGCCATCAAACAAAAAGAAATCGGGGGTACAAGCTGCCGTATAGGACTTAGCCACCTCTTGAGTTGCGTCGTGGCAGAGCGGAAACACAAAGCCAACCTCGTCAACCATGTTTTTGAGACTGTCGGGAGCATCGTCAGGATACTTGTCTGCGTCGTTAGCGCTAATTGCAACGATGCCTAGACTTTTGTCAGCATAGTCTTTCCCAATCTGAGCCAGTTCTGACTGCACATGTTTGACAAAAGGACAGTGGCGACAGATGAACATCACCAGCAGCGCCGATTTGCTGGAAAATGTTTCGAGAGTAATTGTTTCGTCAGTTTTGACATCGGTCAGCTCAAAAGCTGGAGCTTTTGTTCCCAGATCCAGCATGGTAGACATCGTGCGAGCCATTGAGACCTCCTTGCAACGAGATGAACGTTTAACGAATTCAATGCTTGCTCACAGTCGAGAACGATCGGGTTTACAAGAAAAACCGGATTGTTCCGTCTGCTGAGAACTTGCCTAGCTCATTCTTTCCGAAAGCTTTGGCAAACCTGCCCTAGGCTCAAAGACTAATCTTCAGCAAGCACTCCACACTGTCCTTGCTGACGCAACAGATGGTCACACAGGACAAGCGCCACCATCGACTCCACCATGGGAACTGCACGAGGCAATACACAGGGGTCGTGGCGACCTTTTGCAGCTAGAACGGTTTCTTCGCCCTCTTGGGTGACGGTTTTCTGTTCTTTGCGAATGGTGGCTGTGGGCTTAAATGCAACACGAATAATAATGTGTTCTCCGTTGCTAATGCCGCCCTGAATGCCACCGGAACGGTTGGTTGTGGTGCGCATGTCACCGGCTTCGTCAACATAAAACTCGTCGTTATGCTGACTGCCCGTGAGCAAGGTTCCAGCAAAGCCAGAGCCAATTTCAAAGCCCTTACTCGCAGGCAGAGACATGACACCCTTTGCTAAGTCAGCCTCTAGCTTGTCAAATACGGGCATACCCAAACCGCGAGGGAGTCTGCGCGCGACACATTCCACAACGCCACCGATGGAGTCCCCAGCACGCCCGGTTTGCTCAATCAGGTCAATCATCCGCTCCGCACAGTCAGCATCCGGGCATCGCACAATGTTACTTTCGACCTGTTCGAGCGTCACTGTGTCGGCGTTGATGACGCCTTCTAAATCCTTGATGCGCTTGACGTAGCCGACAATTTCAACGCCTGCAGACTGCTTGAGAATTTTTTTGGCGATCGCCCCCGCAGCGACACGCCCGATTGTTTCCCGAGCCGAAGAGCGTCCTCCCCCTTGATAATTGCGAATGCCGTATTTAGCGTCATAGGTCGCGTCGGCATGGGATGGGCGATATTTTTTCACCATGTCGTCATAGTCTTGGGGGCGCGTATCTTTGTTGCGCACCATGATGGCAATGGGAGTCCCTAGGGTTTTCCCTTGAAAAACGCCTGAGACGATCTCGCAGGTGTCCGTTTCCTTGCGAGGCGTCGTGATTTTGCTTTGCCCAGGACGCCGCCGATCGAGTTCAAACTGAATATCGTCTTGAGAGATATCGAGTCGAGGCGGGCACCCGTCGATAACGACGCCAACCCCACCTCCATGAGATTCTCCAAAAGTGGTGATGCGAAAAAGATGACCGAAAGTATTGCCCATGATGATGCCCAGCGAAAAAAATGCCCCGAAATGCCCCGAATTGTGAACTTTGGGTCGATGCTCAGTCAGCAATACCTGTCAGCGATACCCAATCAGCAATGCCCAATGGCGATCGCCCAAGATTCACATTCCAAATCTCATCCTATTGTCCCAAAATTCGCAATTTTCTAACATCAACGTTGCAGCGTCACAGGCATTGAATCGTCAGAAGCACGAGTGGGCAACTCGAAATCATCTGACACCATAATCAGATCCATCTGCACATCAGCTTCCAACGTGGCAGAGATGCCAGCTTCCGTGACAACCGTTGTGGACTGAGTGTTGACCGTGAGGTCAGACCCCAGAGGCATGATCTGGTTGAGGTTGATAAATGTTCGCCCAGTTCCAGTAGAGTCTAGGCTCTGATCGGACACATCAATGTTGTCGGGAATAGGAAGCAAGTTTGAGATCGGGACTTCGCCTGTTTGCTCAACGCTGACAGCGAGTTCAATGAGGTCGCCCTCTAGCTCAACTAACTCAAATGTTGCCAAACTGCTGATGGCAGTGCCGTTCACTAAAATGCTTTGAGGAACCTGCCAGATTGCCCCCACACCGACCGCTTCAGAGGGCAGTGGGCTTGAAATTTGCTGAAAAGATTGAGCCATTTGCTCCATGCTGGCACGCACGGTCGGATCAAGATCTTCAGAAACGTCTAGCGTAAAAGACTGGGTTGCGCCTTGGGCATCCAGCACAATGATGCCGCCTGTGCCGACCAGAGACGAAATTTGCGATCGCATCAGTTCCACGACTTGGGGAGGTAGCGCCGGACTCCCAATCATCTGAACATCGGTATACACAAACTCAAGGGTGATTAGACCGTTTTCATCAATGTCAGTGACTACGCTATCCATCACTAAACGGGTGCCAGGAGCCTCAAAAGACGGCTGAGACTGACCATTGATGGCGATCGCCACTTCAGTAGTGATGTCCATGATAGTGCGCTGCTCGGTTCCAACCGTGGGAGTCATGCGGAGCATCTGACGTGGCTCCGCACCTTCATTGAGCACAATAGGATCAGCCGATGGCTCAGGCACAGAAATCGTGTTTGATTCTGCTGGTAAATCTGTCTCTAGAGCAGGCGCAGACTCCTGAGCCATCTCAAGACCAGTCGCCTGCTGAGCCGAAACCCGAGTAGCCGAGAAAAACTCGTAGCCGCTGGCGATCGCCAATATCGCAGCCCCTATTCCCAACATCTTGTTTTTGCGCATCGTTTTTGCTGTCCTTCCAGTTAGGTTCTAAGACTAGATTCCAATTCGCAGCAGCTCAACGTCAAAAATCAACGTCGCATTCGGTGGAATCACTCCGCCAGCACCTCGGGCACCGTATCCCAACTCGGGTGGAATAATCAGCTTGCGCCGACTGCCCACGCGCATTGTAGCAACGCCTTCATCCCAACCTTTAATCACCTGGCCGACGCCAATTCGGAAGGAAAAAGGCTGATTGCGATCGCGCGAACTATCGAACTTTGTGCCATCTTCAAGAGTGCCTGTGTAATGCACCACCACAGTCTGCCCCGTCTGAGGCATGGCTCCCGTGCCTTCTTCCAACTCTACATACTGCAAGCCGGATGATGTGGTCACAACATCGTTTGAATTGTCCATAGTTTCCTCAACAGTGCTGTCGGCAGGCTCAGATGTGTCAGGTTCCTCTGCATCAGGAGCTTGCGCAACTAACTCAACGTTCGATCCCGAAGCCAAAGATGACGGCTGCTCCGGTGCAAGATTCATCCACTGCTCTAACTTCGAAGGAGTTGAATCAGGCTCAGTACGGGATTCCATAGCTGGTTTGGCTAATGGAGCAGATGGGTTAGCGGCGATCGCATCGTCCCCTGATGCCGTGAGCTGTGCCACAAGTGCAACCACAAGGCAGGCCACCATAACGCCCAGACTAATAAGTATTTCTCGCATAAGAAGATTTCCTGACGGATTGTTTGTCTAAATTATCGTTCTGTCTTTTGCCCGAAGGTCTAATGGATGATTCTATCTTCGCTAGTCTCCATCGGTCGTTTTTGAACCGGATCGAGACGTATTCAGCAACGGACTACCGCCATAGGCGATTTTCGAGATCACGGATCTGCCGCTCTAGACGATCAAGCCGTCCCCGCAACTCATCCATCTCATTCTGACGAGGGACTCCCAAATCTTGCAGCACATTCTTCATCTGGCGCTGGATTTGGGCTTCAAAATTTGTTTGCTCAGAGCGAAGTTGACCCATCAGGTCATCCACAAATCCCTTCGCTTGCTCGGAGTCTAACTTGCCGTCTTTGACCCACTGGTCGCTTACCTCTCGCAGCTTTTCTGCCATGAGAGAGGTTGTCCCAATGCCAATCATGAGTAGCTGCTGGATTAAATTTGAGTTGTTGTTGGCCATGCCCTCGTCCTGAATATGTGATGGGAGGTGTCATAGGAGATTGCTGATCCATCTTCTCCCCCGTGTGCCCCTTCCTGAGTCGCAAATGTGCATCCGCATTCATTGTGACAAATCTATCAAAGAATGAGGGATGCGATCGGTCAGGTTTTTTCTCGTTATTCCATCATTGAACAACGGCGAATGCATTGAACAGCGGCGAATAATTCAGAGATGATTAGCATATAAAGAGAGACTGGCAATCATCTGGCTCCAACCAGACCCACTGACTCGATCAGGCGCTGTGCTGTGCTGAAATCAAAGCTGTTAAAAGAAGAAATGAGGATGGCATGATGGTGATCGAATGGCTAACGTTCAGGGTCGAGGAGGATCTGAGAGAACGTTTTGTGCAGCTTGACACAGAGATTTGGACGCCAGCGCTAGCCCGTCAGGATGGATTTTTGGGTAAGGAAGTCTGGATTAGCTCAGAAAGGCTTAACGAAGTCATTACTGTAATTCGTTGGAGTACGGCTGAAGCGTGGCATTCCATCCCCTCGGACGAACTTCAGCAGGTCGAGCAGCAATTTTCGGAAGCAATGGGGCAAAACAATTATGAATTACTCGATTCTCGTGAATATCAGGTGCGGAAGTTTTCTTCTACGGATGACTTATCTTGCTGATGAATCACTCCTGAATTGAACCCGCATCCCTACGTCGAAATTTTGCGCTAATCCTGTTGGAGAGCTGATCCCAATGGCTGAATGTCCTCGTTGTCATACCCCTGTGGATACTCAGGCGATCGCCTGTCCCTATTGCAAAAATCCGCTGAAAGCCTTCGGGCATCCGGGCATCCCTTTGCATCAATCCAGCGAAGGTTATCTCTGCGAGACCTGCGTTTATCACCACGATGAGACCTGCAATTTTCCGAAGTATCCTTACGCGAAGGATTGCACCCTCTACACCGATATTTCGACTCCGATGGGTGAACCTGATTTGCCTGCGCTCCCTCTATCCACAAATCTAAATCGATGGATCAGACGCCATTCGACGCTGCTGTTGTTTGCAGGACTGATGCTGGTCAGTGTGGCGATCGCCCTTCGTAATCTTTAATCCTTCAATATTTCTAGCGTGTCCCTGGACAGAACATTATGCTGATTGCTCAGATCACCGACACTCACCTATTTGCCGACCAGCAGCTCACCTCAACAGGTTTTCCTACATGGGATTCTCTCCAGGCGGTGCTTGCGCGAGTGCGATCGCTCTCCGAGCCTCCTGATGTGCTGCTGCTGACGGGAGATCTTTCCCAAGATGAAACGCTAGAGTCTTACGCTCAACTGCGACGGGCGATCGCTCCGCTTCAGATTTCTACCTACTGGCTGCCAGGAAACCACGACCAAGAGCCAGCCCTCATGAGCCAACATCTCAGCACATCTCCTTTTTCTGAGCAAAAACGGGTTCAACACGACAACTGGACGGTGCTGCTGCTCAACAGTACCGTCACTGGAGCAGTCCACGGACATTTGCCGCCCAATCGCCTCATCTGGCTAGAGCAAGCACTTTCAACCCTTGAGACAGATTTTGCTCTCGTGGCGCTGCATCATCCTCCTTTGAACATCGGTTCGAACTGGATGGATGCCATCGGCCTTGACAACAAGGAAGAATTTCAGTCCATTTTGCACCGCTTTCCTCAGGTCAAAGCGGTGGTTTTTGGACATGTTCATCAGGAACTAGATCGCACAGAGGCTAACATTCGCTATCTGGCGACTCCATCCACCTGCGTTCAGTTCAAGCCCAACAGCGACGTATTTGCTGTTGATGGCGATCGCACACCAGGGTTCCGGCTGCTGCGCCTCCAACCCGACGGCAATTTCGAGACCTGGGTCGAGCGAGTCGATTATGTGCCGCCCAAATCAACGATCACGGCTTAGCAGAACGTGCTTAAGTTCTCAGCCAAATCCTTAGCCTGCCACAAGAACAACCGAGGTGCGATCTTTCACGTGATAGGTGTCATCTGAGATCAGCCGAGCACCTCCAGAGCTAAAGATATCTTCTGGAGAGGGTCTAGAGGTATCGATGACCTGATGCCAGTGCTGATTCGACTCTAGCGGCGGCAGCTTGAAGGCCAGCGGCTGCCAGTAAGCGTTCAGCATCACATGCAGGGTTTCATGAGCCTGGGGGTGACACAAGCTAAACGCAAGGCTGTGGGAATTTTCTTCCCAATCGGGCTGCCCTAGCTGCACCCCGTGCCAGATGATGTAAGGATAAGTAGGGTCATAATTCACTTTGAGAATGCGCTCTTGTCGGAATAGGGCGAGTGCTTGAGTAAAAGCGATCAGCTGTTGCGAAAACTGCAGTAAATCTGGGTGGCGATCGAGGGTATCCCAGTCAAACCAGCTGAGATTGTTGTCTTGGCAGTAGCTGTTGTTGTTACCTAGCTGAGTGCGCCGCACCTCATCTCCCATCAGCAACATGGGAGTACCCTGAGACATAAACATAATCGTCAGCAAATTTTTCATCTGACGTAGTCGCAATGCCTCAATAGCAGGATGGTCAGTATTTCCCTCTATGCCGCAGTTCCAACTGAAGTTGTGGTTCGCGCCATCTCGGTTGTCTTCTTGATTGGCCTCGTTGTGCTTTTCATTGTATGCCACCAAATCGTTGAGCGTAAAACCATCGTGGCAAGTGATGAAATTGATACTCCGGTTGGGTTCTCGGTTAGGCTGCGGATAGATATCAGGACTGCCCATGATTCGTGCAGCCAACGTTGGAACTGTATTTTCGTCACTTTTGACAAAGCGGCGGACATCGTCGCGAAATGGCCCATTCCATTCAGCAAAGCGATCGCCAATAAACTCGCCTACTTGATAGAGGCCAGCAGCATCCCAGGCTTCTGCAATAATCTTGGTTCCGGCCAAAGCGGGCTCTGATTCGATTGCCCATAAAATTGGGGGGTCTTGCAGCGGGTCTCCTGACCGACTTCGCGCCAGCACCGACGCCAGATCGAACCGAAAGCCATCGACATGCATCTCTGTGACCCAGTAGCGAAGGCTGTCGATAATCATGCGTCCCACAATTTCGTGATTCGCCTTCAGCGTATTGCCACAGCCGCTGTAGTTGCTGTAGAGAGCCGGATTGTCTTCAAGGATGTAATAAGCAGAGTTTTCTAGACCACGAAAGGAAAAAGTCGGCCCTTCGTGGTGGCCTTCTGCCGTGTGGTTAAACACCACATCCAGAATCACCTCAATACCTGCCCTATGCAGTGCCTTTACCATGTCTCGAAATTCATCGATCGGCCCCATCGGATCGGTTCGAGAGCTGTAGCTGTGGTGGGGAGCAAAGAAAGCCATTGTGCTGTAGCCCCAGTAGTTCTTCAAACCGGGAGCCACATCTTGTTCGTCAAACTGATGAACGGGCAGCAGTTCTACCGCTGTTATCCCCAACTCTTTGAGGTATGGAATTTTTTCGATTAGCCCTGCAAACGTGCCGCGCTTCTCTGGAGCAACACCCGAATTTGGATTTCGAGTAAAGCCACCCACATGCATCTCATAAATGATGCTAGTGGAGTAGGGAATGTTGAGCGGCTCGTCTCCTTCCCAGTCATACTGTCGAGTGTCAACCGCTACGCTCTTGAGGGCGTGGGCACAGTTGTCTCCGGCTTGAATCGCGGCCTCTCGGACATAGCTTTTCCATCCAGCCGTGGTTCGCGCATAAGGATCGAGCAAGACCTTTTGAGCGTCAAACCGCATTCCTGACTCCGGACTGTAAGGGCCATGCACCCGATAGCCATAGACCTGACCATGGTCTAACCCACGGACAAAAACATGCCAGTAGTAGAATGTTTTATGTCGTTTTTCGTCTAAGGAAATGATGCGATAAGGGGAGACAGCCTCTGGAGAGTCAAACAGCAGTAACTCGATGAACGTGGCGTTTTTTGAGAACAGAGAAAAGTTAATCCCATCTGGATAAACGGTAGCGCCGAGAGGATAACTTTTACCTGGCAAGATGTCGTCTTGATGCATTGATAATGTCCTGAAACAGTGAAACCCTAAGGTATAAGTGCTGGACGAACGAGCGGATTAGTGGCGATCGCCAATCCTGAGCGCAACAAAACGATCGTCTCTATCGACAATGCTCTGAGTTTTCAAGATGTCAAACACGTTGCGCACGATACAAGCGACGTCTATCCCTTTGCGATCCTACGTCAAGAATGCCCCAACCTTGTTTTTCTTAGATTCATTGGGCTTGATCGCGGCGATCGCCCGGTGCCGAGGATCAGTACTCACGGTTGTTACGTCTTCGAAGCCTGTCGCTGCTAGAGCTGCTTCGATATCGAACGTGTAGTAGTCATCGCTCCAAGGTTCTGTGCTTTTCATCAAAGTAAACAGCACGGGCGGCAAGTTTTGAATGATCGGAGACTGAGGGTTGTTGTCCACGATGGCAAGACAGCCCCCAGGCCGCAGCACGCGCCACATTTCCCTAAAAATCGCCTGACTTGCCTGACGAGGCAGCTCATGCAACACGAACTGGAACGTCACAACATCAAAAGACTCATCGGGAAAACCTGTTTGCTCTGCGTTGGCATGAATCCAGGCAGTAATCTCTTGATCCACATCGCGATATTTTGCCACAGCCAGCATGTAGGGTGACAGGTCGAGACCGCTGGTTCTCACGGTCACGCCCCACTGAGACTGAGCCATTGAGAAAAACCGATGGAGCGATCGCGTCGAAAGACCGACAGAACACCCCACATCCAAAACGTCACGCACTGGAACACGAGGATTCACAGTCGCATACTCAGCAGTCGAATCATCAGGCCATAATGTTTCGGCTAATGCGTGATGAAATGTAGCTCGAAGGCGATCGCTCGCAGATTGCCAGTTCACCTCTTCTTGCGGCCAGACTCGCAGCGCCATTGAATAAGTGGCCGACTCTGCCTCAAATGCCGCTGACCAGCACAAATTTCCCTCATCGTATGCATGAAACGGAACTTGGTAGTAGTCAGGATAGGTCACTTGAGGATTTACTATCGAGTCCAATCCCTCGGTTAGACCCGAATTTTCCAGATCCTCATAGGTTTGTTTCCAGGGAATTCCATTCTTTTCAGCCGTCCGAATGAGTACCTGCCGAGCCTGACGTTTCATCACTCGGTAAATAGGCGGCGTTTGAATCAGTCCGTTCACACATCGGGACAACCAATCACCACCGGCCCAACTCGGCTTCAGCTTGGTAGTCGCTTTTATATTCGTCATAAAAATCGTAACTCTTTGAACTAAAAGTCAAGGCTGAAAAGTAAATTAAAGACTAAGAATATAGTAAGTAAGACTTACGTATAACTCGTGTCAGCCTGAATAAATTCGTTGAGATTGTGGGCGCTCAGCGCCCACAATCTCAATAAAATACGTAAGTCCTGGTAACGAAAAAAACAGACTACGACTTTTCTGCCATTTCCAACAATCAAAGAGTCTTCTAACACTAAAAGAGATATAAAACAACAGAGTGAAATGAAATGAAAATTTAATTGCTTATCGTGAAGCGATCGCCTAACTGTCACAAACTGTGATGCAACCAAGAGTGATTTATTTTGAAAGGTGATGGATGTTCATTCTCTCAGCATTAGAAATAAACAGCACAGCCTGCACTGAGTTCAAGCCTTGATTCTATGTCGCAAGAAGAAAATGTATTTGCTGTCTTGCGCGATCGCTGTAGAGATTTGCGCGATCGGCAAAGATGCTTTGCCCAAGCCGATTGAACCAATGAAATAAGCACGTCATGCTTCAAAGGCTGGACTAAAAACCCATCAAATCCTGGGTTTTCCTCAGACACCGTCCACATTGGAGAATACATGTCTGTAAGCGCCAAAATAGTCCCTCCAACCGCATCTGCGGCATAGCGCAAATCATGCAGCAGTTGAGCTGACCACTGACGATGATTACCGACCAAGATTATTAAATAGGGAATGCCTTGATTTGCCAGTGCTACGACCCGATCCGCAGACTCAGCAATTACTGTAGGACACTGCAAAATATCTAGCAGCATGTCTACAGACTGCTCATCGTTGGGTTCTCTATCTAAGACCAGGACATAGTCATGATTAGATTTCATAGTAAAAAATGCATGAGCGTATAGTGCTACACAACCAACGTTCTTGCTCTTATAGTATGGGATGACTCCCCTAGTCATTCAATGCAATGTTGTAGCAAAATTGAATCAGATAAATAGTTCTGAGCATTATCA
>JGI12210J13797_11249439_pt1 | contig 21397 bp, 14 predicted proteins | sample ElkSlonscriptome_3_FD_13797 | JGI IMG/M metagenome (IMG submission 13797)
GCCGGTTTCACCGACGAGATTGACCCCGTCGCCCACGTGGCTGGTCGACTTGTCGATCAGCGCCTTGATGTCGCGCGCGGCATCGGCGCTGCGCTGGGCAAGACCGCGGACCTCGTTGGCGACGACTGCGAAACCCTTGCCGGCTTCGCCCGCGCGGGCCGCTTCGACCCCGGCATTGAGGGCCAGCAGGTTTGTCTGGAAGGCGATCCCGTCGATCAGCTCGATGATCTGGGTGATCTCCTGCGAGGAGCTTTCGATCGCAGCGACCGCCTCCACTGCTTTCTTCACCACGGCTCCGCCTTCGGTTGCCTGCTGGTGGGTGCTGGCAATCGATTGCTGCATGCCCTTGGCATTGTCGGCGGTCTTGCGCACGAGGGTCGTCACCTGGTTCATCGAGGCCGAGGTTTCCTCGAGGCTAGCGGCCTGTTCCTCGTTGCGGTTCGAAAGGTCCTCGGAAGCGACACGGATCTCGTCCGAGCCCATCCGGACGCCGTTCGCCGCGAGACGGACATTGCCGATGATCCCGCTGAGCCTTTGGGTTGCGGAGTTGTAGGTCTCGCGCAGCCGGGCATATTCGCCGCGCAGGCTGTCGTCGATGCGATGGGCAAGATCCCCGCCGGCCAGTTTTTCGAGCCCGTATGACAGAACCCTGACCGCGTTCTCCTGCTCCTCGGCGCGCTTCTTGTCGCTTTCGAGCGCTTTGCGGAAGGTCTCGATCGCCTTCGCCATCGTGCCGATCTCGTCCTTGCGGTCGGTGTTGCGCCGGGCGACGTCGAAATCGCCGCGGGCCAGTTTTTCCATTATCTCGGCAGTCTCCTCGAGCGGGCGCAGCACCAGGCGAGAGAGCGCGGCAAGGCTCATGACGATCGCAAGCACCAGCAGCGTTCCGCAGGAAATCAGCATGACCGAAGCGAGCGACACGGTTGCCGCGCTCGAAGTGGCAAGGTCGGTTTGCACGTTGGCGGTGTTTTCGAGCAGCGCGTCGATCTTGCTGCGATGCGCGCGATAGATCGTCAGCAACCGGTCGAGCGAGGCATCGGTGACCCCGTCGCGCCCGTTCCGGACCGCGGGCTTGAGCGTGTTGTTGACCTCGTCCCAGAAAATGGTCGCATCGCTTTCGACGATCCGCCGGAATTCCGATCGCAATTCGGGCCTGAGCGTGGATTTCTCCCACCTGGCAGCGGTTTCGCGCCATTCGCGTTCGAGGTTGTTCAGCCGGTTGTCGTTGATTTCGTAGCTTTCGGGGTGGACCGCCATGACATTGGCAAGCGCGAAGGCCTCGACGAGGTAGCCCGGCGGGGGGCTCACATCGCTGCGGAAATCCGACAATTCCTGATTCGCGCGCTGGATTTCGCCGCCGAAGCGGATCGTGTCGACGCTGAAGAAAGCGACGGTGCCCGCCACGAGGAGCAGCCCGACAAGGCCCATCCCGATATACCTGGAAATCTGCTTGATCGTCACGACTGGTCCTTTCTTTCGGCAGCGGCGAGCTTGGTTCTTCGAATGCCGCACTAAGGCTCACGCCTGAAAGCGGGGTTCGGCGCGCACTATGCGAAGGCCCCTAGAGAGCGCGTGAGGCTTTCTAAGCGCGTGCGGGCCTAAGCCTCGATGCGGGTCGGAAGCGCGGGGCCTTTCCTCGTCCTCCCCCTGCGGCCCCGCCGCTTCCGACCCGCCGAGCCTTTGCGACCGCCCCTGCGGCCCGTTCTTCCGGACGGGCGGGGGCTTCACGGGAAAGACAGATGCCGAACACACGAGTTATGGTGGTTGACGATTCAGCGGCGATGCGCGCGCTGTTCTGCGATATCCTCGACAATGCGAAGGGCGTCGATGTCTGCGCCGTCGCCAAGAGCGCGGAGGAAGCGCGCGAGAAGATGGACGAGGCAAAACCCGACGTGCTCACCCTCGATGTCGAGATGCCGGGCATGAGCGGGATGGAATTCCTCGAGGAAATCATGGCCAATCGCCCGATGCCGGTCATCATGCTGTCCAGCATCACCCAGGCCGGGACCGGCACGGCGCAGCGCGCGCTCGAACTGGGCGCGGTGCACTGCTTTCCGAAGCCCCTCCACTCCTCGCGCGAGGAATTCAACGCCACGGTCGAAAAGCTCGGCGAGATCGTGCTCAAGGCGCATAGCGGCGAGCTTGCCGGAGGGGTGGGCGACGGGACGGCGGACGCCGGCGATGCGGGCTATGAGGGCGATGGCAGCCTGGTCGCGATCGGCTGCGGCGCGGCAGGGATCGATGCGGCCAAGCGCCTGCTGGCCGCCTATCCCGCCAATTGCCCGCCGACCGTGCTGGTGATCGATGCCGATGCCGCGGCGGTCGAAAACGCGGTAAGCGCGATGCGGTCCTCGCTCGCCTGCGAGATCGAGACCGTGGTGGACGGCATGTCGATGAAGCCCGGCACCGCCTATCTCGCCTGCGACCGTTCGCGCCATGTCATCATAGAACAGGGCGAGAGCCCGGTCCTGCGGCTGGCCGCGCGCGATCCGGTGGGCGGTTTTCGGCCCTCGGCCGACCTGCTGCTCGGATCGCTCGCGCGCTCGGGTCTGCCGGTTGTCGGCGGTATTCTGCCCGGCACCGGGGCGGACGGGGCGAAGGGCCTCCAGATCCTCGCGCAGGCAAAGGGCCGCACGTTCGTCCAGGTGCCTGCCGATTACGCGCCGAGCGAACGCTACGAAGCGGTGCGCGCGCTCGGATTCGATGTTGCCGAGCTCAAGCCGGACGCGGTGGCGAACTGGATCCTCGAGACGACCGCCGCGAAGCCCGCAGCGGCCTGAAGCCATGCACCGAATGCAAGTTGATGACAGTCATGCCCCCTTCCGATGTCGGGAGCTCGATCGTAGGATCGGCTCTCGACAATCCTAGGCAACGCTGAAATCCATCCGGGAGCAGGATCGCGGTCCGCTCCGACAGGGCGGCCGCGCCGCCAGGCCGTGTTGCGCTGCGTGCAATCGTGTTGATTGCAGAGCCGCCGGTCAGCCGATCGCGCGCAGCGCCGGCGATTGCCGCTCTGCCGCTTCGTGCGTGGCGAGGCTCTCGGGCTTGCCGAAGAGGTACCCTTGCGCGTGCCCGCAGCCGATCGAGCGCAGGTAATTCGCCTGCTCCTCGGTCTCGACTCCTTCGGCGACCACGCGCAGGCCGAGGCTGCGGCCCATCTGCACGATCGCCTGGATGATGAGCCGCGACTGGTGATCGCTCGCGATGCTCGCGATGAAATCCTTGTCGATCTTGACCTTGCGGATGGGAAAGTCGCGCAGGTGCGTGAGCGAGGAAAAGCCGGTCCCGAAATCGTCCAGCGCCACCGTGAACCCCGCCGCATCGAGCCGCTGCAGCGTCTCGCGCACAAGGCCCGCATCGTCGACCAGGAGCATTGTCTCGGTTACTTCGATGGTGACGTTGGCAGGCGTGAGCGGGCTGTCGCGTAGTATTCCCAGGAGGCGGTCGACGAAACTCTCATCGCCTGCCCGGCGGCCAAGATCGGCCTCCGTCACGTTGATGCCGATCCGCGTGTCGGCGCCGAACAGCTCGAGCATGCGCGGCCCATCGGCGCGCAGGCGCTCGAGCATGAAATGCGACACCCGGCGCGACAGTTTCGCATCGAGCAGAGCGGGCGATACCTGGCCTGCTGTCAGCACGCGTCCGTCTTCATCGCGCATCCGCAGCAGCGCCTCGAAAGAAGTCGGGCGGCCCGTCTGGAGGTCGACGATCGGCTGGTAGGCGGCATAGGCGCGGTCCGACTTGAGCGCCGAGGTCAGGCTCGCGATGGCTTTCGCACGGGCATCCTGCGCGTTCTCGATCGCTTCGCTCCAGGAATGGACCGATCCGCGTTCGGTGCGCTTGCCGTGATAGAGCGCGAGATCGGCGCGGCGCACCAGTTCCTCGCTCCGGCTGGCGGACCCGGAATGCGTCCTGCCCGCCATCTGCGCGATGCCGCAGGTCGCGCCGACCGCGAAGACCTCTTCGCCCAGTTGCAGATGCTCGGCCACGTTGTTCACCAGCCGCTCGCCGAAGCGGGCCGCCTCCTCGACCTGCGTTCCGGTCGGAAACAGGAAGGCGAATTCGTCACCTCCCCAGCGTGCGACGAAGATGTCGCCGCGCGTTTCGGCCTGCAGGCGTTCGCCCAGCGCGGCAAGCACGGTGTCGCCGACGAGATGGCCGAGCGTGTCGTTGATGTCCTTGAACCCGTCGAGATCGAGCAGCATCACCGTGACCGGCGCATTGCCCGACTGGCGCACCGCGCTGGCCAGCTTGTGGTCGAAAACGCTGCGATTGTAGAGCCCGGTAAGCCGGTCGCGCTCGGCCGCACGCTTGAGCGCGGCGTTGCGCAGATGCTCCTCGGTCACGTCGAGGAAGATGCCAGCGACGCTTTCGGGCCTGCCCTCGACATCAATCCGCTCGCCCAGCGCGCGCACGCGGCGGATATTGCCGTCGCTGCGGTGGAGATCGCCTTCGAAGCTGAAGGGCGCGCCGCGGTCCACCGCGTCAAGCAGCGCGTTGCGGATGAAGTCGCGATCGCCGGTCCCGTAGAATTCGATGGCATCCGCCAGGGCGACGGGCCGGGCCGGGTCGAGCCCGTGGATCGCATAGACCTGGTCCGACCAGCGCAGCGAGGCATCGGCGAGATCGACTCGCCACGATCCGATATTGGCGGCGCTCTCGGCCTGCTTGAACAGGCGGTTGAGTTCGCCCAGCGAGGCATTGGCGCGGCTGAGTTCGAGCGTGCGGGCATGCGTGGTGATGCATTGTTCTGCCAGTTCGGCGAGCACTCGCAGGGCGGGGACGTGATCGTTTGAAAAGGCGTCCGGTTGCCGGTCGATCGCGCACAGCGTGCCAAGCAGCGCCCCGTCCTCGGACGCGATGGGAATGCCGAGATAGGAGCGGATGAACGGATCGCCGGTGACCAGCGGATTGTCGTGAAAGTTTTGATGTTCACGCGCGTCGTTCACCAGCAGCGGCTTGCCTTGCGCGATGCAGGCCGAACAGAACGACCAGTCGCGCGGGGTCTCCTCGACCTCGATCCCGGTCCGGCCGATGAACCATTGCCGATCCGCCTCGACGATGGAGACGAGGCTGATGGGGCAATCGAGCATGGTCGCGGCCAGCCGGGCGATCTTGCTGAAGATCGCCGCATCGGTGACGCGACCGAGCGCGAGACGATCAAGTTTATCGAGACGGGCCTGTTCGTTCACGCTGCCCCAATGCCCGAATTTTCTTAAGACTTTCTGGGCTTTCAATCCGTCAGGCCCGCAGGAAAGGAGCGTGGCGTCAGCGTCCCGAAAGCGGCGCCGACGGGGCGCGCGCACCAACCCGCTTTCGCCCGCCGCGCAGGGTGAAGAAAAGGATCAGGGAGATGCCGATCACGCTTGGCCCGGCCCAGATCGCGGGATTGAAGACCTCATCGGGAAAGCTGCGTACCAGCCCGACTGAAAGGAAGGCGGTATAGGCCGATATGCCCATCCCGATGAGCGCGCGGAAATGCTCGCCGACATGGCTTCCGCGTGGCGCTTCGCGGCGCCAGATGAAGACTTCCTGCAGGATCATGGCGACGATTCCGACCACGGCGACGAGCACCATCAGCGGCTGACCGATGGCAAGCCCGAACCCGCCGCACCACAGGCCCGAGACGACGACCGCCGCCATCACCGCCTGGTAACGCGGGCGGCGCAACCTTGCGCGGTCGCGCGCGTGGCGGACCACGGCGAGGCCGTAATCGACGAAACCGATGGTGAGCAAGCCGAGATAGAGCATCATCCAGCCGAACAGGCCCGCGAACAGCGTGCGGTCGGTGACCGAGGGGATGCGTTCCTGCGGCCCGTAGAGGGAAAGCAGCGCCATCGCGATCGCGAGCGCCCCCGCGCCGAGGAACCCGTAGCAGGCGATCCGCCCCCATCGGCGATGCGGCCGGCCGCCTTTCCTGGTCGCGATGGGGACCCAGAAGGCGACAAGCCCGACCGTCCCGGCAAGGATATGAAACAAGACGAGCGCGTGGAACAGGTCCATGGCTTGCGACCTAAGCAAAACTCGGCGTGCTTGCATAGGGCCGCGTGGGGCTGCGGGAGCGCGCGCCGGTATCCGACATGCGGACAGGACGCGCGGATGCCGGTCATTGCGCCGGGTTCGGTCATAGTGTTGTCGTCACAAGCAGACGAAAGGCACGCCAGCATGGACTTCTCGAACGCCGCCTCTCCGGGACCTGCCGCGCAGGCCTTTCTGGATCGCGGAAGCCATCGCCACTTCATCGGCGGGAAGTGGGTGGAAAGCCGGGGCGGAGGACAATTCGAGACGCTCGACCCGGCGACAGGCACCCCGCTAGGGGCATTGGCGCGCGGGACTTCGGACGATGTCGATGCAGCCGTGGCGGCCGCGCGCGCGGCGTTCGATGACGGGCGCTGGTCGGGTCTCGTCCCGATGGAGCGCGCCAAGGTGCTGTGGGCGATAGCCGACGCGATCGAGGCGAATATCGACGAGCTCGCCGAGCTTGAAACGCTGGACCAGGGCAAGGCTCTTTATGTCGGGCGCTGGGCGGAGATACCCGGCGCGGTCAATCAGTTCCGCTATTTCTCCGGCCTCGCGACCAAGATCGAGGGGGCCACGATCCCGACCTCGATCAATTACCAGCCCGAGGGCAAGGAGGTCTTCGCCTATACCCAGCACCTGCCCGTTGGCGTGGTGGGCGCGATCGTGCCGTGGAATTCGCCGCTGGTGCTGACCGCGATGAAGCTGGCGCCTGCTCTGGCGGCGGGATGCACGCTGGTGCTCAAGCCCGCCGAGAACACCTCGCTCACGGCGGTCAGGCTGATCGAGCTGATGATCGAAGCGGGACTGCCCGAGGGCGTCATCAACCTCGTCACCGGCTATGGCCATGAGGCAGGCGCCGCGCTTGCGGCACACCCGCAGGTCGACAAGATCGCCTTCACCGGCTCGACTGCGACGGGGCGCGCGATCCTCGATGCGGCGAAGGGAAACCTGAAGCGCGTGACGCTGGAGTTGGGCGGCAAGTCGCCGGTGATCGTGATGGACGATGCCGATCTCGATGCGGCCATTCCGGGCGCGGCGGGCGCGATCTATTTCAATGGCGGGCAGGTCTGCATCGCGGGCTCGCGGCTTTTTGCGCATCGCACGGTGTTCGACCGGGTGCTCGAGGGCGTGAGCGAGGCGGCGAAGGGGATCGCGCTTGGCCACGGGCTCGATCCGGCGACCCAGATGGGCCCGCTCGTCTCGAGGGCCCACGCAGCCAAGGTCGCCGAATTCGTCGCGGAAGGGCGCAAGGCCGGTGCCAGCGTGATCACCGGCGGCGAGACGACGGGGCCCAATGAAAGTTTCGTCACGCCCACGATCCTCACCGATGTCTCGCCAGAGATGCGAATCGTGCGCGAAGAGGTGTTCGGGCCTGTCGTGGTCGCGACCCCCTTCGACGACCTCGATGAGGTGGTGAAAGCGGCCAATGACAGCGAATATGGCCTTGCCGCGGGCGTGTGGACCGAGAGCCTTTCGACGGCCACCCGCATCACCCGGCGCCTTCAGGCGGGCACGGTGTGGATCAATTCCCACGCCATGTACGATCCATCGCTTCCCATTGGCGGGATCAAGCAGTCGGGCTGGGGGCGCGACAGCGGGCAGGTGGCGATCGAGAACTACCTCAATCTCCAGACCGTCTGCGCCGTGGTCTGAGCCGCGTGGCAGATTACGATTACGTCATCGTTGGCGGCGGCTCGGCGGGCTGCGTGCTGGCCAATCGCCTGTCGGAGGACGGCAGGAGCCGCGTGGCCCTGCTCGAAGCGGGCGGGAGCGATTCCTCGCTGCTGGTCCGCGTGCCGGCCGCGATCGTCAAGCTGATCGGCAACCGGCGCTATGACTGGGGCTTTTCGGTCGAACCGGACCCGACCCGCCACGGCCGCAGCGATTACTGGCCGGCCGGCAAGGTGCTCGGCGGAAGCTCCTCGATCAACGGAATGCTCTATGTGCGCGGCGCGCGGAGCGATTTCGACGCGTGGGCGGAAGCGGGGAACGAGGGCTGGGCCTTCGCCGATATCGCGCATTGCTTCACGCGGCTCGAAGCCTGCGCCTTTCCCGCTGGCGAAGGGCGCGGGCGCGAAGGTCCGCAGGTCATCGATACGCTGCGCACGGTCCACCCGCTCGCCGCGAAATTCACCGCCGCCGCGCGGGCTGCCGGCCTGCCCGACAATCCCGATTACAATGGCGGGACGCAGGAAGGTATCGGTCCCCCCCAGCTGACCCAGAAGCGCGGTCGGCGCTGGAGCGCGGCGGACGGGTATCTGCGGCCGGCGAGGGGCCGGGAAAACCTCACCGTGCTGACCCGCGCGCAGGCGACCGGGATCGTGTTCGAGGGTCGGCGCGCGGTCGGGGTGCGCTATGTCCGCAAGGGGCGCGAGGAGATCGCGCGCGCCGGCGCCGAGGTGATCCTGTCGGCGGGCGCGCTGCAATCGCCCAAGCTTCTCATGCTTTCCGGCATCGGCCCTGCCGGACACCTCGCCGGGCATGGCATCGCGCCGCTGATCGATCAGGCGCATGTCGGCGCGAACCTGATGGAGCATCCGAGCTCCCAGCTCTCCTTCGCGGTCGATACGCGGACCTTCAACCAGGAGATCAACAGCGCCCGCGTCGCCCTTCACGGCCTCAACTGGCTGTTGCGGCGGAGGGGGCCCGCGACCAGCCCCTATCCCCATGCAGTCGGCTTCTTCCGGTCGGGCGGGGGGACCAACCGGCCGGATATCCAGCTGATGTTCGGCCCCTTCGGTTTCGAGCTGACCTCCGAGGGCGTGACCCCGTCGAAAAAGCCGATGGTGACGCTGGTGGTGGGCCTTTCCTATGCGCGCAGCACCGGCACGCTTGCGCTGCGCAGTCCGGACTGGCGCGAGCCGCCGCGCATCGCGCTCGACATGCTGTCGGACCCGCGCGACGTCGCCGACCTTACCGCCGCCTCGCGCCTTGCCCGCAAGATCATGCAACAGGGCGCGATTGCTCCCCATGTCAGGGGCGAGATCGCGCCGGGCGACGAGGTGGCAAGCGACGATGAATGGGAGGACTACCTGCGCCGCACGACCGACCCGACCTATCACCCGGTGGGAACCTGCCGGATGGCTCGCGATGCACACGAAGGCGTGGTCGACCCGCGCCTGCGCGTCCATGGAGCGGACGGGCTGCGGGTGGTCGATGCCAGCGTCTTTCCCGCTCATGTCAGCGGCAACACCAATGGCGCCGTGATGATGGTTGCCGAGCGGGCGTCCGATTTCATCCTTTCCGCGCGCGCCTGACGCGAAAAGGCCCGGTGCGATCGCTCGCGCCGGGCCTTCCGTTCCGTCCCCGGGGCACACCAGGGCAATGGCGTTCAGAAGTCGTAGCCGACCGTGATCCGTGCGGTGCGGTCGAGGCCGAAGATCGGGACATAGCTGGTCGAGCCGGCCCCGCCGGTGCCGATCAGGAACAGCGAGTTCGACACGTAGCGTTCGTCGAGCAGGTTCTGCACCACCGCGCGGACGCTGATATTGCCGAGCGTGACGCCCGCCTGCAGGTTCATGAGGAAGCGGTCCGGCACCCATGAAAGGTTCGCCTCGTCGACATATTGCTTGGTCTGGTAGGACCCGTCGACCCGCAGGTAGAAACTGTTGTCTCCACCGAATTCACCCTGGTAGCCGAGCCCGGCATAGGCATCGAAAGCGGGCGTGCGTTCGACCTGGTTGCCGCCGATCGGAACCTCGCCATTGTCGGGGCAGACCGTGCCGTCGCAGGTCTGGGCAAGCGCGAAACGCTGCGAGACGACCCCTTCGTCATAGGTCGAATCGTTGTACGACGCGCCGAAATCGAGAGTGATGTTGTCGTTGATTTCCCAGACGCCCTCGACTTCCGCGCCTTTCACCGTGACGCTCCCGACATTGCCGGTGACGGTCGAAAGGACGAAGAAGGTGGTCGGGATCGACCCGTCGGCAAGGCGGCGCACCTCGGTCGTCTGGAGGTTGTTCCAATCGGTGTAGAACAGCGCCGCGTTCAGCGTCAGGCCGATTTCCGGGAAGTAGTTCTTGGAACCGATTTCATAGGTCCAGTTCGTCTCGCTCTCATATTGCCGCTGCGGGGCGAAGGGCACGCCGAGCCCGTTCGAGCCACCCGCCTTCACGCCGCGCGCGGCCGAGGCATAGAGCAGGTTGTCGGGCGTCATTTCATAGGACGCGGTGAAGCGCGGCGTGAAGAATTCCTCGGTCACGTCGTCCCGCGGCGCAACCAGCGCCTGGATCGAGGGATTACCCGGTTCGGGCGCGAGGCGATCGATCGTCGCGCGGTCTTCGATCGTGTAGCGGCCTTCGAAGGTCAGGGCGAGCCGGTCGGTCGCCTGCAGTTCGAGGAAGCCATAGAAGCTCATGATGTCCTCGTCGCGTTCGAGGAAGGTCCGACGAGCCGGGAAGGGCAGCAGGGGCGCGCCGGGCTCGACCGGGAAGAAGATGCGATCGACCAGCTCCTGGGGAATATCGGTCGTTCCGATCGGGTAGGTCTCGCTCACATTGGATTCGATGTCGCTCGTGGTCGAGTAATTGACCCCGACGAAACCGTAGATCTTCTCGCTTTCATAGGTCACGCGCATGTCGTGGCTGAAGCTTTCGAACGCGCTGTCGGTACCGGAACTGTCGAACAGGGCCTGCGGACCCGAGAAGGGCGGGCCGAGCGGCAGCGGAAGCGGTTCGAGCGGGTTGCGGCCGCTCGACCCTCGGGCATCGACATCGCCGAAGGTGTAGCCGAACTGGTAGGTCAGCGTCAGCGGATCGGCGGGCGAGAAATCGACCCGGGCGCTGACGACGTCGGTCGGGCCGCGCAGGCCGAACCCGCGCGGATCGATCAGGAAGCCGTCGGGGCGGGTATCCGGGAACGGGCCAAAAAGGCTCGATTGCGCGCCCGTGACGGCACTCGGATCACTCGGCAATTCTCCGCAGTAAAGCCTGTCCTGGCCGTTCACCGGGCTGCAGTTGTTGTAATTGTAAGGGTCGAGGAAACCCGACGTCCCGAACGAGAAGTTCGCCACGTGCTCCTGGAAACGCTCGGTGTGGAAATAGCTCGCCTGGAACTGCAACGCCTCGGAGAGGTCGGCGCGCAGGGTGACCTGGTAGGTCTCGCGCTCGAACCCGCCGAGATTGCCGCAGGTGATGCAGCCTTCTGCATCGGCCAGCGGGTGGCTGTTTTCGATCGTCCCGTCGAATTCCTGGTAGGCGGCATGGGCGAGGAGGGCGACCTTGCCGGGCACGATCGGAATGTTGATGGTCCCGCTCGCCTCGTAATATTCGTCCGTTCCGATCCCGGCGCGCACGTAGCCTGAGATCTCGTCGAGATCGGGCGTCCGGCTGACGAGATTGATGACGCCCGCGAACGAGTTGCGGCCATAGAGCGCGGATTGCGGGCCCTTGATGACCTCGACCCGCTCGAGATCGAGGAGGCCCTGGTCGATCAGGTATTGCCGCTGGATGTAGATGCCGTCGAGATAGGTCGCGACGTTGGCAACCGGCGAGGTGACGCGCAGGTTCGTCTGGCCGCGAATGGTCGGCTGGGCGAGCAGGCCGGTGAATTCCTCGAAGGCGAAGCCGACGATGTTGTCGGCGATATCGCCGAGGTCATCGGCCGCGCGCTGGGTCAGGGCATCGCCGGTCAGCGCGCTGACCGCGATCGGCACGTCCTGCAGGTCTTCCTCGAAGGTTCGGGCGGTGACGATGATCTGGTTGCCGCGCGGCAGGTTGGTGGGACGCTCGGCCTGCTCCTCACCGTCCTGGGCCTGCGCCGCCATGCCTGACAGTGCGAGCATGGAAACCGTCGCCATGCCAAGCGCGCGAATACCGGCCGTCTTGAAGCCTCTGGATACATTCATCGCAATTCCCCGTGATTGATGTGTTCCCCGATTGCAGTTTTGTTACTGCCAGCCTTGCAAATCCTGCATGTTCGTTGCTTTGGTCACTCTGCGGGCAAATTGCGCGCCCCGGCACGGGCGGGCGGGGGCGGCCCGTCTGCCGCCTCCGCCCGCGGGTGATTTTCAGCCGCCCTGACCGGCGCGGGCGGCTTTCATGCGCTCCCACCATTCGGGAAGCTCGGCGGTCGGTGCCATCGGGATCTCGCCGCTGGTTGGAAGCGGAGCGGGCGTCTGCTCGCGCGCATACCATTCGAGCGAGGAGAGCGAGGGTTCCTCCCAGGTTTCGGGCGCGCTTAGATACTTGGGATGGTTCTCGCGGACATGGGCGACCGTCTCGGGGTTCGGCAGCTTGTCGATCGAATCGACCGCTCCCATGAAGGTCTGGTAGACGCAGTGCCCCTCGCTCGGCCCCATCAGCATCCACGGCAGCCACGGCGTCACCCGCGACCAGGTGCCGTTGTATTCGACGCTGGTAATCGAGGGGTCCTGCATCTCGGCCCAGTCGATGAAATAGAGGAACGTCTCGGTCACGCGGTTGAACTCGCCCGAGGATTCGCGCGGCCACTGGCCGGGCTGGAGAGCGGATGGGTAGAACAGGTTGATGTGGCTGAAGAGGTTCAGCATGTCCCCGCGCCGCCTGAAATCGAGCATCAGCGGGATCTTCGGCGGCTTCTGGGTATTGAGCCCGCCATAGCTCGGCGGCTCGGGATAGTAGTTCGTGATCGTGTGATTGAAGGGATCATTGGCGATCGGGACGACCTTGACCGTTTCGCCCATATAGGGGTTTTCCCATTCGGTCAGGATCCTGCCGGTCTTTATGTCGGTGTAGAAACCGATCTCGCGCAGGACCTTGCGGTATCCCACGCCGTCTTCATGCGGGAGCAGCCGCGCGGCGGAGACCATGGTGAAGCCGACAAGATCGCGCAGTGCCTCGTTCGGGCGCACGCCCTGGATGATGCCCTCGGCGAAACCGTATTTGGTCGACTGCATGTCGGTGTTGCCGAGCAGGCGCGCCCAGGCTTCGCGATTGCCCTCGGACGTGGTCAGGTCGAGAAAATCTCCCGTCAGCGAGCGGTCCATCGAACCTGCCTTGCTTCCCATCTTGTCCATGGCCTGCGCCATTCCCGGAGTGAGAGTGAGCCCGGCGGCGGCAGCAGCGCCCGAGCCAGCGAGGAAGTCCCTGCGATGCATGTTCGATCTCCTTTGATACCGTCGTGCGAAGAAAATAACGGAGTGCCGGGCCGCTTCGGGAGCTTGCTGGGCGGATTCTCGCCAGTCGGACAGTTGCGCGCGGCCTGTCGGCCAATTGCGGTCTTCACGGTCAGGATGCCGCGCGGTCGTCGATTGGCGGAATTTCGGGGCATGGCATGAAGATCACCATATTCGGAAGCTCCGGGCGGACCGGACGCATCCTGTGCACCGCCGCGCTGTCGCGCGGGCACGAGGTCACCGCGCATGTCCGCTCGCCCGATGGCATCGCCGATCTCGACCCGGCGATCGAACGCGTGGTGGGCGAGCTTTCCGACAGCGCCACCATCGCGCGCGCGGTCAGCGGCAGCCGGATCGTGATAAGCGCGCTCGGCACGACCGAGCGAAAGCCGAACACCGTGCTTTCGGATGCCACCTTGCGCATCCTGGCAGAGATGAAGGCGGCGGGCGCGGGTCATTTCGCCGCCATCACCTCGCTCGGCTGCGGGGATTCGTATGGGCAGGTCAACAGCCGTTTGATGAAACTGGTCATCAGGACGCTGGCAAAGGAGATCTGGGCCGACAAGGACAGGCAGGAACGCGCCATTGCGCGCTCGGGGCTCGATTACCTGATCGTGCGGCCGGGCGGGTTGACCGACAAGCCGCCAAGCGGCAGCTGGACCGAATTGCGCAGCGGCGATCGGATGAAGGGCAAGCAGATGATCGCGCGCGCCGATGTGGCCGACTACATCCTCGATCGCTGTGCGAAGCTGCCATTCGGCGACGACACGGTGATGCTCGTCTGACTGCCATCCTCGTCTGATTGGCCGTGCGGCGGCGACCTATTCGGCGGCGAGGCGATTGTCGCGGTCCGGGCGCTCGTCCTCGGTGAACATCGTGTCGCGTTTGAGCGAGGCGATCACCGCGTCCTGGATTGCCGGGTCGATCACCGGCCCGCTCGAAATCATCATGCTCGTTCCCGGCACCATCTCGTCCGGCCCGGCGATGTAACGCCGGATCGTTTCCTCGTTCCAGACGAGACCGTTCCTGCCCGCTTCGGCGAGGGCGGGGGAATAGGGGAAATTGGGCACGGTCGCAGCGCGCTGGCCGAAGATGTTGGCAAGGTTCGGCCCGACCAGATGCGCCTCGCCCGGCTCCATCGTGTGGCAGAACTTGCACCACTTGTAGGTCTCGCGCCCGGTGGTGAGGTCGAACTGCGTCGGCTGCGTCCAGGCCACTTCGGCGGCGCGTTCGCGGTGCCAGGTGATCGCGGGGTCCGCCTCGACCACGACCCCGCTCGACAGGGGCGTCACGCGGAACAGGAGATAGGGCATGGTCAGCCCGAAACCGACCACCGCCGCGATGCCGGCCAGCGCGCCCGCATTCCACGCGATGCCGCTTTTCCACCCGTCGGTCCGGGTGAACCGCCCGCGCCGGATCGCGCGCACAGTCAGCCAGAAGGCAAGGACGAGGCCGAGAAAGATGGCGGCCGCGATATAGCCCGGCTCGCGCGCCGCGAAGCTGTTGATCGCGTAGATGAAAAGCGCCGAGCGCACGAGGAAGAGCAGTCCGAAACCGGCCGGGAAGGCGGTGATGAGGCCCTTTCCGTAACGCGCATAGGTGTAGCCGGTGCTGATGAGAGCCGCGAGCGCGAGGAGCACGGTCGCATTGGCGCTGGCCGAGTGAAAATAGCCGGTGAATTTCCAGACTGCATGATCCTTGCCGATCGGCGCGGGGATGGTGAAGAGCCCCGCGGGATCGATCGCGCGCCCCTCCGTCCAGCCATAGAGAAACCCGAGCGGCCCGCCGAACACGACCAGCAGGAGCACGGCGAGACACAGCGCATGGTGCCAGAATCGCGCGGCGGGCGGCAGGGCGTCACTTGGGAGCGCGCCCCGCTCACGCCACCACAGCCACAGCCGCCAGATGCCGAAGGCGAGCAGCGCGATGCCGATCGCGTAATGCCAGCTTCGCGCCAGGTCGCGGATCGCCGATTCCTTGTCGAGCCGAGGCATGACGACGATGAGGAAGGAATGCGCGATCAGCGACAGGCAGAACAGCCAGCCGACGATCCGCGCCCGCGCGCTTTCCCCGCCTCTGGCCGCGCTGTCGATCATGCGCCGAGCTGGCCGGGAAAATGCGCGTCGTGGGTCTGGCCATACCAGTCGGCGATCTCCTCGCGGGTCGCCCACCAGATGCCGTCGAGCCCCTGCGCGTATTCGATGAACTCGCGCAGCGCCCGGATCGTGTAGGCCCGGCCCGAGACATGCGGGTGGAGGCCGACATTCATGATGCGTCCGGTCTTTGCGCCCTCGTGATGGAGGACTTTCAATTCCTCGATCAGGATGTCGCGGTATTCGTCCGTCGTGCGGGCGTTGCGGGTGAGGATGGTGAAATCGTTGATGACGTTGGAATAGGGCGTCGCGACGATCGGCCCGGCATCGGTCCGGATCATGTAGGGCTGATCATCGTTCATGATGTCGCAATAGGCCTTGAACCCTTCCTCGACGAGGATGGTCGGCGTGTTGAGCGTGCCGCGCAGTGAGCTCGACAGCCAGACCCTGGGCTTCTTCCCGGCGTGCTTTTCGTACATTTCGACCGAGCGGCGGATGATGTCGCGCTCGGCATCGATGTCGTCGTGAAAATCGGTCAGCAGCTCGCCCTGTTCGTAATTGTGGGCGATCAGTTCCCAGCCGCGTTCCAGACAGGCATCGGCCATCGCGCGGCGGCGCTCGAAGGTGACGGCATTGACCGTGCAGCCCGCCTTCGCGCCCATTTCGTCGAACAGGTCGAACATGCGCCACACGCCGACGCGCTGGCCGTATTCGCGCCAGCTGTAATTGGGATAGTCGGGGATGCGCCCGGCGAGCGCATTGGGCAGCAGCGCCGGCCCTCCCGCATAATAGGGCTGGTCGGTGTCCTTGACGAGGTCCCATGTCTCCAGATTGAAGGTGAACATCAGCGCCACCTTCGCCCCGTTCGGCCATTTCAGCGGCGCGCGTTCGGGCAGCGGCACGTAGTCATATTCGAACATTCGCGGTGGTCCCCCTCAGAACTCTTCCATCAGCCGGCCAAAGCCCTGCTTTTGATCCATGATGCCGTTCTGGCGCAGTGCGTTCCAGTAGGTCGCTGTGTTGATCGCGATTACCGGCTTTCCAAGCCAGAGCTCCGCCGCGGCGGCGAATTTTACCATGGACAGGTTCGTGCCGACCTGCACCAGCGCATCGACATCGTCGCCGTCCAGTTTCTTCAGCTCCGCGCGCAGGGTCGAAACCGGCACCTGCGCGATCGCGGTCCAGCTCGGGCACTGGAGGCAGGTGTCGCGCACGACCTCGATCCCGTGATCGGACATGAAATGCGCGACCTGTGCATTGGCGCTGGGATAATAGGGCGAGATCACCGCTATCCGCTTGATCCCGCCATAGGCCTTGAACGCCTCGATCAACGATTGCGAGCCGGTGCACAGCTGCAAGCCGGCTTCCTTCTCGATATTCTCGCGCCACTTGGCCGCACCTTCCGCGCCGCCATAGAAGGTCACCGCGCTCATCCCCATGACGAGGTAGTCGGGATTGCAGGTCAGAACCCCGCGCACGGCCTCGACCGTGTTGCGACTTATCTCGAGCGTGCCGGCCATGAAGGTTTCGTCCGAGATCGCCTGCGCGTCGTCGACCACGATGCGGCTGTAATGATTGGTGACGCCGGGCACGCGCAGATCGTCGAAATCGGGCTGCACCACGGTGTTGGTCGAGGGCCCAAGCACGCCGAACAGCCGCCGGTGCCCAAGCACGTCCGGGTCTGGGCGCGGTTTCAGCGGCATTATGCGGCCACCCTTTCGCGCTCGACGCATTCGATCATCGACTGGCGCAGCAGGAATGCGCGGCGCTTTTCGGGATCGGCGCGGATCGCCTCCATCTCGGCCTTGCGGCGGGCGTGGAGCTGGCCTTCGCCTTCCTTGAGATATTCCATGTTGCGGATCGTCTGGGCCTGGATGAATTCATGCGTCGTGGTGCGGCGCTGGCGCTCGAAGGCGTTCAGCTCGGTGTCGCCATCGGCGCCCTTGTTGAAAACGCGCACCAGCCGGCCGGCGAGATTGAAGGCGTCGTGGATGCCGCTGTTCATGCCGAAACCGCCGATCGGGTTGTTGAGATGCGCCGCATCCCCGATCAGGGCGACGCGGCCTTCGAGGAAGCTCTTCGCGACCCGCTGGTGGACCCGGTAGATCGTGCGGTGATGCGTCTCGACCGCCTCTCCGCGCCCGATCAGCCGTTCGAACACGTCGTTCTTCTTCGCATCGGCGAGCAGCACCTCGTCGGGCGTTGCCATGTCCGCCGGGACCAGCACCCGCCACAAGGAAGGCACGCGCAGCAACACCATCCACTCCTCGGGGTCCGAGACGTAGTTCACGTGGCACAGCCCCTCGATATGTTCCTCGAGCGGCTCGGTCGTGGTGAAGCAGAGAAATTTCTCCGGGTAGGTGAAGCCGTGGAACTCGGTCTCCAGCCATTTGCGCACCGTGCTGTTCGCCCCGTCCGCGCCGATCAGGTAATCGGACGTGATCTTCAGGATCGAAAGCGGCGTTTCGGCATGGATCGTCACCTCCTGTGCGTTCTGCTCGATCGCGGCGACGCGGTGCCCGAACAGGACCTGCGCGCCGGACTGCTCGCGCACGAGTTCGGAAAGCATGCGCGAGAGGTGATATTGCTCGCACTGGATACGGTAGGGATGGCGGGTGACGTCGGCGAGTTCGCTCATGTCGAAATCGATCACTTCGCCCGTTCGCCGCTCTCGGAAATGATAGACCGGCGCTTTCAGTCCCTTCTCGATCAGGCGCTCGGTGATGCCAAAGGCTTCGAGCATTTCGAGCGTCGGGGGGTGGAAGGTCGAGGCGCGCAGGTCGAGCGCGCAATCGGCGCCTTCTTCCAGCAGGACGACATCGACGCCCTGGCTCGCAAGGCAATAGGCCGCGACCGTGCCGACGGGTCCGGCGCCTGCGATCGTGACCTGCGTGCGAATTTCCTTCATCCCCTGCAGCTCCGTCCTGTTCCTGCGTATCGGTATGAAGCACGGCCTGCCGTGCGGTTTCGTCATTCTGTCGACGCTCAGGAGCGCGGTGTGAAACCTCGCGACCTCTGTTTATCGCCCTGCGGACAACTGGCGGGCAATCAGGATTTCGCATGCCGCACCTATCCGATCAGCGGATAGGCAGGGGCGCGACCCGGAGCCGCGCGGGCGGGACTGGTATGGCGGTCAAAGGAGAACTCCCGAAAAGGACGAGAACCGATGGCCTTCAACACCAGCCCGCTGCGCGATATCACTGACGAGGATATCGAGACCTACCGCCGCGACGGCGCGGTCTGCCTGCGCAAGGTGCTGTCACAGGACTGGGTGAAAGCGCTCGAACCGATCGCGCGCGATGTCATCGTCGACAAGAAGGATGTCGGCCTGCTTCCCACCATTCCGGGCCGCTACATGGCGCGTTGCATCCCAGAATATCGCCGCCTCGTCTTCGAGGGCCCGGTGGCCGAGGCAGCGGGCAAGGTCATGCAGTCGAAGGAGATCCGCTTCTTCTTCGACGAATTCTTTGCCAAGCCCCCGCAATCCGATGCCGCGACCCTGTGGCATTGTGACCGGATGGCCTTCCCGGTCGAAGGCTTCATGGTGCCCTCGCTGTGGATCCCGCTCACCCCGATCGTCGAGGAAAATTGCCTCGAGGTGCTAGCGGGGACGCAACACGACGACGTGCCCTACTGGCTGTTCAGCCCGAATGCGCGCAAGATGATCAAACCCGATGACCGCGTGCCGCATCCCGACATCGAAAGCCGCCGGGGCGAGGAGGGGCTGCGCTTCCTCAAGTGGGAAATGGACCCGGGCGACATGCTGATCGTCCACCCCTGGGCGCTGCATTATTCGGCCGGCAACCCGACCGACGACTGGCGCGTGGCGGTCTCGATCCGGGTGTTCGGCGACGACATTCGCTGGGCGCCGCGGCCTGATTGCCTCAACATTGCGGGCGTCAGCTTCGACGAGATGCTCGATGGCGAGAAGCCCGCAGGTCCGCTGTTCCCGCTGCTGTGGTCGCAGGATGGGCGCAGCGAGGATGACAGCGAATATCCGCGCGGCTTCGCAACGCGCTGGCAGGGCCGCGCGATGGGCGATGTCAACGAATACGAGACGTTCAAGCGGATGAAGGCCAGGGAGGACGCAAACGCGCTGTCCGACCGCCGCACCGCGCCCGCCGATTGAGGATCAGTCGACGGCGCGCACCAGAAGGTTGGGAATGCGCGCATCGTCATAGGTCAGGTCGACCTCTCCGATCCGTACCACGGTCAGGCCGTGGCTGGGCAGGACATAGACCCGCTGCCCCCCGAAACCGTCGAAATAGACGATGTCCTCCGCTTCGAAGGGTTCGGAATGCGGTACCTTGACCGGATTGCCCGCGCTATAGGCGCGCTGCGGCGTATGCTCGCGACCCAGCCAGACATGCAGGCCGTATTGCGCGTTCGCCGCCGATGGCGTCGCCATCGCTGCGATCCAGTCTGCGGGCACGATCTGCTCACCATTGGCGCGGCCGCGGTTGCGGATGAGCTCGCCCACCCGCGCCCAGTCGCGCAGGGTCGCCTGCATGCCGGCATAGCCGCGCGCCTTGCCCGCCGGATCGACCCAAACCTTTGCCGGGCCATTGCCGAGCGGGCACCACAGTTCACTTTCGAGATATTGGAGCACGCCGCCCTTGCCCTCGGCCGCCAGCCTGCGGTCGAGCGCGAGGGCGAGAAGTTTGGTGATTGCGTTGTTGTAGGAAAATTCCTCGCCAGGCTTTCCCGCAAGCTCCAGCTTGAGCGCCTCCGCGCCGATATCCGGGGCGAAGATGATCGTCATGAAATCGGACGGAGCGAGGCCCGATGACATGGTGAGCATCTGACGCAGGGTGATGCGCCCTCGCGGATCGTCCGCCCATTCCTCGATATGGTCGCCGATGGGATCGTCCACCGATCCGATCACGCCGTCCTCGATCGCGATCCCGTAAAGCAGGCCGATCACCGATTTCATCATCGAGGCCGATGCGCTGGTGCTCGTTGCGCTCGCGCCCTTGCCATAATTCTCGTGGACCGGCACGCCGTCATGCATGACGAGCAGGCCGAGGCCCTTGTGCGCGTCGGAGAAGGCCTGCGCTTCGGCGATCGCTGCCGCAAGCTCGGCGTTTGGATCGGCGGCATTCGGGAATTGCGAAGCACATCCCTCGAGAGCGTAGGTCGGGCGGTAGCGTTCGACATCGAGGATGCTTGCCCCTTCCATGTCGGCGGGCGTCATCGGATTGTCGAGATCGGAGTAACGCTCGTCCGGGGATTGCGCCGCGATCCCGCCCGCAAGGCACACGCCAAGCGCCGCAGTTGCGAGCCAGCGGGTCATCGTCCGGGCGTTCATGCCTCGTCCTCCTCGTAGGTCTCTCCCGGGAGCGGATCACCGACGCGGCACGCGGGCGTATCCTCCAGGCTCGCCTGCATGAACGAAAGCGTGCGTTCGAGCGCGCGAGCGAAGAGGCGCGCCTGCGCATCGCTGACCTCGCCGGGCCGGCCGAAGGAGCCGCCGAAATAGTGGTCGATTCCCTCGCCGATCCATACGGCGCGCGCGCCTTCCGGAGCCGCTTCGTGGGCGGCCAGATGGGCGCGCCAATCGTCGATGAAGCCCGGCAGGACGTCCGCAGTCCCCGTGATCGTCAGGGCAGGCGTCGCAAGGCTCGCCCAGCCTTCGGTCGCCATCAGCCCGGGCATCGGTCCCGGCGGCGAGAAGGCGACCACGGCGTCGACCCGGCTGTCGCGCCGGTCCATCCTGCCGCCATCGGGCTCGATCGCCTGCGCGCCGCCATAGAGCTGCGCGATCAGCGCGCCGTAGGAATGGCCGAGCGCGATCGACTTGTCATCGTCGAGCGACAGGCCCCTTTCGGCCAGACCCTCGCGGATCGCCGCGCTGGGCGCGAGCGCAAGTTCCATGTCGGCAGTGCGGCCTGCCCATGTGACCGGGTGCGCGGGGCGTGCAGGCTCGCCCTCGGTGCGGGGGTATTCCTCCGAATCGACATGCATCGGTGCCAGCACCACGAAACCGGCCGCAGCGAGCGGTTCGAGCATCGCGGCATAGCGCCCGGGCGCCGCGAAGGCCCCGTGGGAAAAGGCTATGAGGGGATATTTGCCGGGCGCGGCGGGGGCGAAGACGGTCAGCGGGACGGCCCGCCCGTCCCCGGCGCGGCGTTCGATCTCGAAGCTTTGCGCGTCGCGGTCGAGCAGGTCGGCGCAGGCGGGCGGCTCGGTC
>JGI12210J13797_10919142_pt1 | contig 21388 bp, 18 predicted proteins | sample ElkSlonscriptome_3_FD_13797 | JGI IMG/M metagenome (IMG submission 13797)
ATCGGAATGAGCAGGAAGCCCTTCGCCGGATTAAACCCATTCATGCCGCCTGAAAGTCAACCATTGGCTGGTGAAAACGCTCCGCGTCCCACTGCCTAGACGTTAGCTAGCTATGAAAAATAAAATTCTACCATTCATCTTATTCTTATTTCCAAGCATTATTCTTCACGCTGAAAAGAGTTGGCCTTTACAAATTCAAGCTGATGATGATTGGAATATTGAATACGAAAATCAAGGCGTTCAGTTTTTTACAATTACACGGCCGGAAGGTGAGAATGTACTTTTGATGTTTTCCCGATGGCCTGCCCCCGGAGGAAAAGAGCAGATTCCTACATATATCAAACAGATGGCGGAAGGCTTCCTGACTGAGATGGAAAAGCAGGAAGAGTTAAAATCTGTACAAAAGGCTTATAAAATCGTGAAAATAAATGGAGTTGAGTTCTCAGGCGAAGCTGCGGTATTTCAAATTGAAGGTGGGATGTTGCAAACGATGTTTATGGTTAGTGACGGGGACGGAATATGGAATGGGCAATACACCGGCTCTCCTGAAATTTGGGAGAAAGCTAAAGTCATCTTAATGAATCTCAAAAAGGGCTAACAACCGGGTTCGTGCGGAACACCAGAAACTGATAGCACAGAACCGTCGGTTTCTGTTACTGTCAGAAAAAGGGGAGCGACCCAAGCTGGCTTCACAGATTCTTGGAGCGGTAGCGCCGGAACTTCCAAGTTTTGGGAAAAGCGCTTTGGATATCAGCCTTTGGCTCTGGAGACCTTCACCGAGATCGAGGCCTACCCTGGCACCTGTTCGAAAGCGGCGGGCTGGGAGACTCTGGGCAAAACCAAGGGGTTTTCCCGGCACCTATGCCGATGGATCATCCGGGAATCATGGGGTAAATGAAAAAGCCGTGGTCTGCTTCCAGCCCTCCACCGAATAGACGTGAATTTATTCGATCAAAGGGTATGGGGGTGCACATGACCGAAACAGATGTATTATTGAACAGTTTTGATGAGTTTCCGAACCTCGGAATTCGAGAATGGGCGCGTTCCGAACGTCGGAATATGGAAGCGGTGTTTGATGAAAAGAGGAATGGGCATTTGCCGAAATGGCGGGAGGCTTTGAATTCGATTGTGACGCCATACACGGATCCGGTGTTGAACCAACGCGTGGTGAGAGATGGCGCGGAGGATCGGCAGGATTCGGAGATATGGCAGACCTTTCACCCTTGGCGAAAGGGGCCTTATCGTTTTGGAAATCTGGAGATCGATACGGAATGGCGCTCAGATCTGAAGTGGGATCGACTTCAGCCGGCACTGGAACCGTTAGAGGGACGGAGTTGTTTGGATGTAGGGTGCGGAAATGGCTATCACTGCTGGCGTATGCGTGGAGAGGGCGCGGCCCAGGTGGTGGGGCTTGATCCTTTTTTGTTGTATGTGATGCAATTTATGGCGGTGTGGAAACGTATTCCGGATCAGGCGGTGCGGGTGTTGCCTTTGGGAGCGGAGGCGATTGTGCCGGGTCTGAGATTTGACACGGTCTTTTCGATGGGGGTGCTGTCCCATTGCAAAGAGCATCAGGCGCATTTGGAGTTGCTGAAACAGGCCTTGCGCCCGGGCGGTCAGTTGGTATTGGAAACCCTTACGGTGCCTGAGGGGCATGGACCTTTGTTTTATCCGGAGGGACGCTACGCCCAGATGCGGAATATTTATGCGCTGCCGGATGTATCCACACTGGCGGGGTGGCTGAAGGAGGCGGGGTTGAAGCAGGTTCAGCATGTGGATACGTCCGTGACCACTTTCGAAGAACAGCGGGCCACGGAGTGGATGACCTTTTTTTCTCTGAAAAACTATTTGGATCCTCAAAATTATCAAAAAACCGTTGAGGGGCATCCAGCCCCTCAACGGACGATTTTTGTGGCGAAGCTGTACTGAAAATCAAAAGCGCGTGGGTCTCATGATTTCGACGTTTTCCAGGTACATCACGCCGGGATAATCCTCAAAGCATTCCTGGAGAATTTTTTCGGCGATTTTTTCGGCGATTTTTCGTTCCGAGCAGACGACTTCGATTTTGATGTTGGCAAAATCTTCGGCCACCGTGGCTTTGTCAGAAGTGGGGTGCAGATGATGCAGTCCTTTGCCTCCGGAGGGAACCAGAGTGTATCCTTTGGCTCCGCAGGCGTCGATGATCTTGCATACGTCATCGCTGATGAAGGTTTCGGTAATAATAATAAGTTTTGTAGCAGGGTAAAACATGAGGATCTCCTGAGTTAATTTTAGAGGGAAAAGACGACTTCTGCAAGGGCAACGAAGAGGGGGATGCAAATGGCAATTGCCACCGGCGTTCCCACAGAGGTGGAGGACCCGATATAGGTCGAGGGATTGGCCCAGGGGATGCCTCCCCGTATGGTGGGGGGACCCGATATGTCGGAGTTGGAGGACGCGATTACGGCGAGAAGTACAACGCCTCCCGGACTGAACCCTACCCAGATGTAGGCAAGATATCCCAGAGCAAATCCGATAAGTCCGTGAACAATGGGCCCTATGAAGGCATAGATGGCAAACCAGTGGGCGACCTTTTTGAGTTCCCGCCACCGGGCATAGGCTTCCATACCCAGGATCAGCATCAGGATGGACAGGAATCCCCGAAAGAGTGGATTGTAGAAGCTCATGAGCACCTTGTCAGGTTTGGCAAAGAGGCCCAGTGCGAGTCCCAGAAGCATGGCCGACAGGGCGGCGCCCCGCAGGCTTTCTTTGACAATACTCCAGACCTCCACTTTGTGTCCGTTTGTCTTTTCGGACTTCTGGTGATGAATATTTGCGATGACGATGGCCAGCACTAAAGCCGGAATGTCCATAAAGGGGTAGAGGGCAGGCACCCAGGCCTCGAACATCATTCCCTGTTCTTCGAGCAGCACCATGGCGGCCGCCAGGGTGGATGCGCTGACCGCTCCGAATAGACCGGCGGTGGCGGTACCGTCTTCTTTTTTGACACTGGGAATTTTTGAGAAGATGAAATTACCAATGACCACGATGGCCATTCCGATGATTGCCGAAAACACGGCCGGGACCAGCATGTCGGTAAAATTGGATTCCCGAATTTCGATCCCCCCCTTGATTCCGATTTTCATCAGCAACATAAACACGATGAATTGATAGACGGGATTGGGAATTTTAAGTTTGCTTCCCGAGGCGGCGATCACGGCCCCTCCGATGAGAAACGAGAGGGTCGGTGACTGTAACTGCCGTATAAACTGTTGTATAAAATCGATTAGAGCTTCCATAGATTCTTCCTGTTTGGGTTTGTAGCTTGAGATGTAAGGGGGGTATTTGTTTCAGCTTCGGTATGCGTGAAGCATGGGTTAGGTATACAGGAAATAAATCATTCTGTAAAATTGATTGTTTAGAACGAAACGTTCTGATAAATAGAACAAACAAATGCGTATAAATTATAATCATCTGAGGTATTTTTGGTTTGTGGCCCATGAAGGAAACCTCACGCGGGCGGCCCGGGAGCTGCATATCTCCCAATCGGCTCTTTCGGTGCAGATCAAGACCCTCGAAGAGCAATTGGGGCATGAATTGTTTGACCGACAGGGACGAAGACTCGTACTCACCGAAATTGGGCGGATGGTCCTGGATTATTCGGATTCTATTTTTAAAACCGGCGACGATCTGCTTTATCAACTGGCCCATCATCATGAAATTGAACAGCGGGTTTTCCGGGTGGGAGCCATCACCACGTTGTCCCGAAATTTTCAAATTGAATTCTTAAAGCCTTTACTGGGTCTTGAGAATGTGGAGGTGGTGGTTTCATCCGCGGCGATTCAGGAATTGCTGCGCCAGTTGGAGGCCCATCAAATAGATGTGGCACTCACCAACAATGTACCGCTGCGGGATGCGGCCACCCCTTGGGTCAGCCATCGCATTTCGGATCAACCGGTCAGTTTGGTGGGTGCTTCGGATTTTAAACTTTCGGGGAGAAGTCTGAAGGAATTGTTGTCAGATGAACCCCTGATATTGCCTACGATGGACAGCAATATCCGAATTGCCTTTGATGCGTTGCTGGAGAAGCTGGAAATTCGTCCCCGGATTGTGGCTGAGGTTGGGGACATGACGATGCTCCGTTTGATCGCCCGAGAAAAAACAGGGCTGGCCGTGGTGCCTCCGATTGTGGTGAAAGACGAACTGAATCAGGGGGTGCTGAAGGAAATATGCAACATTCCTGATATTAACGAAACGTTTTATGCGGTGGTGATAAAGCGTCGTTTCCCAAACCCCCTGTTAAAAACCTTACTGGGAAAGTAAAACGACAGGTTTGTGACAAAAAGGGTCTTCTTTTTCGAGTTGGATACACAACTGGGCCTCTCCTGAAAACCAGGAGGAAGGTCCCGGGAGTTTGTCCCTTGCCAATCTGATAAAAAGTCTTTATCAAGCGTCCATGAAAAATATTCTGATCGTTGGAGCCGGAGGTGTCGGCAGGGTGGTGGTCCATAAGTGTGCCCAGGTGCCTGAGGTGTTTGAAACGATTACGCTGGCCAGCCGTACGAAATCCAAATGTGATCAGATCGCCTCTGAACTCTCCCGCCCCATTCATACTGCGGCTGTGGATGCGGATCATGTGGCGGAGACGGTTTCGCTCATTAAGGAGTGTGGCGCGGAGATGCTGTTGAATGTCGCGTTGCCTTATCAGGATCTGACTCTGATGGAGGCTTGTCTGGAGGCGGGAGTTCATTATCTGGATACCGCGAACTACGAACCCAAAGACGAGGCCCGTTTTTCGTATGAGTATCAATGGCCCTACCATGAACGCTTTAAGGAAAAAGGATTGATGGCGCTGTTGGGATGCGGATTTGATCCCGGAGTGACCAATGTGTTTTGTGCCCACGCGGTAAAACATCTTTTTGATGAGATTCATTATGTGGATATTCTCGACTGCAATGCCGGGGATCATGGATTGCCTTTTGCAACCAACTTTAATCCTGAAATCAATATTCGGGAAATCACCGCCAAGGGGCGTTATTGGGAAGAGGGTGAGTGGAAAGAAACAAAGCCCTTGGAGATTCACCGTCCGTTTGAGTTTCCGATGGTGGGCGAAAAAGAAATTTATCTGCTCTATCACGAGGAAATGGAATCCCTTTGCCGCAACCTGCCGGGATTAAAGCGGATCCGTTTTTGGATGACGTTTGGCGCCTCGTATCTTCATCACCTCAACGTCCTGCAAAATGTGGGTATGACTTCGATTGAGCCGATCCTCATCAATGGCACGGAAATCGCGCCCATTGAATTTTTGAAGGCGGTCCTTCCCGATCCAGCTTCTTTGGGGCCGCTGACCAAAGGCAAAACGGTAATTGGAAACGTGATCGAAGGCATCAGAAAGGGTAAGAAACGGAAAGTTTATGTCTATAATGTGTGTGATCATGAAGACTGCTATGAGGAAGTAAAATCCCAGGCGATTTCCTACACCACCGGCGTGCCGGCGATGATAGGTGCCAAGTTGATGATGAACGGGGACTGGCTCCGCCCCGGTGTCTGGAACATGGAACAACTGGATCCGGATCCTTTTATGGCCGGGTTAACCCGCCATGGGCTTCCCTGGCAGGTTGTCGAGCTGGATCCCGAGTCCCCACCGGTGTACGAATAAACCTATGACTACTCCCACCTCTGTCTGGACGGGGTCAGATTCTGCCGACCTTTATAGCCTGCCCCGTTGGGGCGACCCTCATTTTCGGGTATCGGATGCCGGAGAGGTGGATGTAAACCTGGGGAACACTCACGTTCCTTCCTGGCACAGCATGGCTGCCATGATGGACGAGTTGGATGAGCGCGGGATTCATGCACCTTTGATGCTTCGCTTCGGAAATATTCTTGAGCATCGGATACGCCTGATCAATGAATCGTTTCGCAATGCAATTACATCTGCGGGATATCAGGGGTCCTTCAAGGGCGTCTTCCCGATTAAGGTAAATCAGCAACACCAGGTCATCGAACAGATTTGTGAATTCGGAAAAGAATTTCATCATGGTCTGGAAGCCGGAAGTAAACCGGAGTTGATTGCGGCGTTGAGTTATATGCAGGATCCGGAGGCTTTAATCATCTGCAATGGGTACAAAGACCGGGAATTTATCGATTTGGCACTTTATGGACTTCAGATGGGATTGCAGGTGATTCTGGTTGTGGAAACCCTCAGTGAGGTTCCCCTGATTTTAGAGCGTGCGAAGGTATTGGATGTGAAACCCCGTTTGGGTGTGCGCATGAAACTCTCCACCCCGGGGAGTGGGAAATGGGTGAATTCCGGAGGGGATGCCAGTGTGTTCGGGCTGAATGCCGAACAGGTGATTCAACTGGTGGATACCCTGAAAGAACATAAGTCTTTGGAAACCCTGGAGCTGCTTCATTATCATCTCGGATCCCAAATCCCCAATATTCGTACGGTTCGAAACGGAGTGTCGGAAGCCTGCCGGGTGTATGTGGATCTTATACGGGAGGGGGCTCCGCTTGGTTTTCTGGATGTGGGGGGAGGGCTGGCGGTGGATTATGATGGAACGCAGTCCAATACCCTGAGTAGCCGTAATTACGCGACCGGGGAATATTGCGTGGATGTCGTGGAATCGGTGATGGAGGTTTTTGATGAAGCGGGGGTGGCGCATCCCACTCTGGTTACGGAATCAGGGCGGGCTACGGTCGCGCATTACGGGGTACTGGTGTTTAACATTTTGGATGTGTCCAGCACCCCTTCCACTGTTGATGTTCCCACGCTTCCGAAGGATACTCCGAACGAACTAAAGTATCTTGCAGGAATTCCGTCTCAAATATCGCCCAACAATTTGCAGGAGTGTTTGAATGATGCGGTCTATTATCGTGACGCCATTCGTTCCCGCTTTGCCCTGGGCCTGGTGTCCCTTCGTCAACGTGCACTTGCCGAACGTTGTTTTGCGGTGATTCTCCGTCAAATTGAAAAAGCCACCCAGGATATGGGGTGGACACCTGACAGTCTTGTGGAACTTTCCTCATCGCGACCGGATATCTATTACGGGAACTTTAGTTTGTTTCAATCTCTTCCCGATAACTGGGCGATCGATCAATTATTCCCCATCATGCCGATTCATCGGCTGAACGAAAAACCGGAGCGCGAGGGAATCTTTGCAGATATCACTTGTGACTGTGACGGTAAGATTGATCACTTTATTGATGAATCAGGGCAAAAGCATTCTCTACCGCTTCATGAACTCAAAGCGGATGAAGCGTATAATATTGGGGTGTTTCTGGTGGGAGCCTACCAGGAAACCTTAGGCGATCTGCATAACCTGTTTGGGGATACCAATGTGGTGAGCGTGGAGGTGGACCCGGAGGGTCAACGGATCTACGGTCACGAGGTGCAGGGGGACACGGTGGCGGATGTGTTGAGTTACGTGGAATACGATCCCAAAGAGATGACGGTGAATTTTCGGTCTTTGGCCGAACGCGCGGTGCGGTCGGGCAACATCAGTGCCTCTCAGCGAAAAACGATTATGCAGGCTTTCACCGAGGGGATGCAGGGCTATACCTATTTCGAACACCTATGAGTGTATCCCCGCCATTTGATCCGGCATTGGTTCCTTCACCTTGTTTTGTGGTGGACGCGGAAGCTTTGCGGAAGAATGGACGAATTCTCGACCAGGTACGCCAGGCCTCCGGTGCGAAAATTATTCTTGCGCTCAAAGCTTTTTCCATGCACCCGGCTTTTCCGGTGCTGCGCCCTTTTTTGAATGGCACCACCGCCAGTTCGTTAAACGAAGCGCTGTTGGGAAAATTTGAATTCGGGGGTGAGGTTCATGCCTATGCCGTGGCGTATTCGGATGCAGATTTTTTGCGTCTGCAGGATATGGCGGGGCATATCAGTTTTAATTCTCTCAGCGAGTGGTCACATCATAAAACGGTTGCGCTCCAGCGTTCGGATGTTCAATACGGAATACGCATCAACCCACAATACAGCGAAGTGCAAGTGGATTTGTATAATCCCTGTATTCCGGGATCGCGCTTTGGGATGACCGCCGAAGATTTGAAGGGAGCCGATCTGACGGGGATTTGTGGACTGCACTCCCACACCCTGTGTGAACAGGGAAGTGATACGCTTGCCCGAACCGTGGAACATATTGAAGCCAAGTTTGGAGATCTTTTGCATCAGATGAACTGGCTGAATTTAGGGGGGGGACATCACATTACCAAACCCTGCTATGATCGGGAGTTGCTGATTAAAACCGTAAGCGATTTGCGCGAGACCTATGACCTCGAAGTTATTTTAGAACCAGGCGAGGCCGTGGCTGTGGATGCGGGCTGGCTGGTTACGGAAGTGATGGACGTGTTTGAGAGTCAGGGAAGCCAGCATGCGATTTTGGACAGCTCTGCCACAGCCCATATGCCGGATGTATTGGAAATGCCATATCGTCCGCACATTTTGGGCAGTGGGGAAGCCAACGAAAAAGCGCATAGCTATAAACTGGGAGGGATCACCTGTTTGGCGGGCGACCGAATGGGGGATTACAGTTTTGATCAGCCTCTCAAACGCGGAGACCGCCTTTTTTTCACCGATATGGCAATTTACAGCATGGTCAAAACGAGTCATTTCAACGGGGTGGCGCACCCGGGGATTGCTTTGTGGGATGGGGAGAGCGGGGAGATGAAAGTGACGCGGGAATTTGGCTATGCGGAATTCCGTGATCGGTTGGGGTAGTTGGAAGTTTTTCGTTCACGGGGGTTCAAGAGAGGTCTTCAGTTCTTCAGGTTTTTGGACCTGGGTTCCGCGCAGCCATGGGCGTAAACGCCATGGGAGAAGCCTCGTAAACGAGGAACTCTGAACGTTTCCTTTTGCTTGCCAAGGGGGTTCCAACTCTATTGAAGGAAGCCCATGAAAACGATTCAAGTTCCCGCTCCTTCCCACCTGTTAAACGCTGTGATTCCCATGGTGGCGAGTAAGAGTGAGAGCAATCGGGCGCTGATTTTGCGGGCGTTGTCAGGTCCTGGAATTGAGTTGAAAAATCTTTCTGCGGCGCGGGATACCCGTTTGTTGGAATCGCTGCTTTCCAGCGATGCGGAGGAATTGGATCCCCGAGATGCGGGGACCACTACCCGCTTTCTGACCGCCTGGTGTGTGGCGGCAAATCGTCCGGCGCTGATTACGGGATCACCACGGATGCAGGAGCGTCCGATTGGAATTTTGGTGGAGGCGCTTCGGGAGCTGGGTGCAGATATAGAGTATGTGAAAAACGAAGGGTTTTGTCCGTTGCGTATTCAAGGCTTCTCGCAGCGGAACCGTCAGGTGCGTATGCGTGGCGATGTGAGTTCGCAATATGTGTCAGCCCTGCTGCTGATTGCGCCGTTCCTGGAAAAGGGATTGGAGCTGACTTTGACCGGAACCATCGCTTCCCGGCCCTATATTGATATGACGGTGAACTGGATGGCGCGTTTTGGGTTAAAGGTTTCGGAAATGAATCAGACCTTTTCGGTGGAACCGCAAACTCCTACTCCGGGCCGTTATGCAATTGAGTCGGACTGGTCGGCCGCGGGCTATTGGTATTCGCTGATGGCCCTAAGAGGGACGGGCGAATTAAAGCTGATGTACCTGCGGGATAAAAGTCTGCAGGGGGACCGTCAGCTGGCGGATTTATTTTTGAACCTGGGGGTGGTCAGTACCTTTGTGGAGGATGGGGTGATTCTGCGTCCAGGTTCGCGAAAGGAGTTTTTCGAAGCGGACTTTTTGCACATCTCGGATCAGGCGCAGACCTTTGCGGTGTGTTGTGCGGGATTGGGGATTCCGGCAAAGTTGACCGGTCTTCCGAGTTTACGGATCAAAGAAACCGACCGCATTGCGGCGATTCAGATCGAATTGGCGAAGTTTGGGTGTGAGGTGGAGGTGATCGGAGATGAAGCCATTCTCCTCAGGGGCGGGAGCCTGGAGCTTAGAGGACAGAGCGTAGAGACTTATGACGATCACCGGATGGCGATGGCCTTTGCGCCCCTGGCGGCGTTGGGGGAACTCCATATGAAAGATCCCGACGTGGTGGCGAAGTCGTATCCGAGTTTTTGGGAGGATTGGGGGCGGGTGACGTAGCACACACCGCCTGCCCGGGTTGTCGTTCGGAGACGGCCGGGGGAGAACGACAGGGTTACCGGTTCAGCCACCAGAATCCGGCATTTAGATAGGTGGCGAAGCTTACCCAGACGAAGTAGGGTAACCAGAGCCAGTAGGCCCGACGGGATTCTTTCCAAAATTTTGCCAGAATCATGAGGAGGGTGATCCACAGCAGGGAGATATCAATGAGGGCAAGGCCGGGAGATTGCAAGCGGAAGAAAAACAGGGTCCAGGAGAAATTGAAGAGCAGATGAAGGATAATAAGTTTCCAGCTTCTGCGGGCAAGAAAGCGGTCGGGACTGCGGGACCAGACCACAAGTCCCAGCGCGATCATGATATATAACACGGTCCACACTGGAGAAAAAATTTCGCTGGGCGGATTGAGGGGGGGAGCTTCGAGCGTTTTATACCAGCTGTTCATTTTTCGTCCTCTTTTACAGGAATGAGTTCAAGAATCGGTTCTTCGAGTTCTCCGGAGAGTTGGAGGTGGAATTGGTGCTGCCGTTGAGGTGCATCGTGGATCTCCTGTTTGATTTGCTGATGACGTACCAGAGAGCCTTGCAGAATACGTCCCAGAAAAGCCGCGAGGATGGCAATGATTACCAGTGCCATCAATACTTCCAGCAGGGTAAACCCCGAAGAGGAAGGGTTACTGGAGGTTGCTGAGGTCGGCGTCGGCACCGCTGCCCCCCTCCAGTCCGTCGGCTCCGTAACTGATGATTTCAAATGGCTGATTTTCACGTCCGGGGGTCAGGTAAATGTAGGGGCGGCCCCATGCATCGAGAGGAACGTCGATGCTTTGCAAATACCCTCCCTGAGGATACCGGGGAGGGATGGGTGCGCTGGTGGGGGCGCGAACCAAAGCTTCTATACCCTGCTGTTGGCTGGGAAGAAAGCCCTGTTGTACTTTGTAGAGGGTGAGAGCATTGGCGAGGGTGTCGATCTCGGCCTGGGTGCTTTTAATTTTTGCATCATCGGTAGTGTTTACAAGATTCAGAGCAACCACGGAGCCCATGATGGCAATAATGACCAGGGCCACCAAAACTTCGATGAGGGAAAATCCGTTTTTCTGTTTCATTAGCGAGTTCCTAAGATGGCGCGGGGGAAGGCTGTAAGCCAGAACTGAAACCAGATTTGGTAATCGTCTTGATCGGATGAGCCGTCGGGATAGAGGTCGCCTTTTATCCATTTTCCTCCAATCCCATAGCCCACACAATCTGTGCGAATCACAAAGTAGAGGTCTTGTTCCTCAAAGCCCTGATCTTCAAACTCGTAGCGGGTGTAGCCTTCAACTCCAAAGCGTCCGTCGGGGTTGATCTCATACAGCAATTGCGTAGTGTTGGTGTTGTCGATTTGGTAGCGTTGGTACAACGTGAGGGAATTTCCAGTTTCCAGACTTTCCAGGCGAAGCTCAACATCTGTAGTATCGATTGTGCTTTCGTCGGTGTCAAAATTGATATTAAAACGGGTCCACGCCCAGTCGACCAAATTTAATTCGGCATCGAGGATGATATCATTCAGGGCGGGATCGGCATCGGAGCGCAGATCGTATTGAGTGTTCAGAGAAACGTTTATCATGTCCTCGATTTGATATCGGTTATTGCCGATGGAACGTTTTGTCTGCCATTTGTTCCGGATGCCGAAGGCGATGTTGTGCTCTTCGCCAAAGGTATCGATTTCATCAAATTGATAAATTTGGCTGGGGGTTAAACTTGGTTCCGGAATATAGGTGTAATTGGCAAAAGGTTCGACCACATGGCGGAGACCTTTTCCCAGAGTCGTTGCGCGGTCATGCACAATTCCAAATGCTTTAAACGAAGTTTCAAACCCTATTTCCGGGAGTAAGCGCATATCAGCGGATTGGGCGGTGGTGACGATATTTGTTTCGAAGGAGGTGGTGATGATGTTGTTTTCATCCACGGTGGAGACCGGGGTAACCACCTCTTCGGTTGAGCGGGTCGTCCCGTAATAGGTGATGCTGCCTCCCACGCGGGGAATGATATTCAGCCACCCGAATTGGCGGGTCGGATAGTATAACATCTGATCAGTGAAAAGACGGAGACTGTCGTAGTTTTGGTTGCCATTTTCACGTTGGAATTCTGAATATGTGCGCTCGAGGTATCCGGCTCGGGTTTCGCTTTCGTAGAGAATTTCTGTTTCACCCAATTTAAGCAGGGGTACATTAAATACGGCTTCGGGTAAGCGGTTTACGGACTCAAACTCATCCTGATTTAATTGATTTGTGATATCGATGTTTGCATTCCATCCCTCACCGATGGCGGAGTATGCGACGCGGGTTTCCGGCACGGGCTCGAAGGTGTATTCGTCCGGGAAGAAATCTTCTATGACCCTTGAGTCACTCAGATAAGAAGCTTTCGCCCACAAGGTGTCGGTGGGAGTGATCTGTTTCCGGGTATTAAATTTGATCCGGTAGCGTTCTTCAGGCACCACGACCCCTTCTGAGAGAAAGGCGGCTTCCTGTTCCGCATTCCGGTAAGGAGCCTGGTCGAGGGCTCCATAAAATTTCAGCACGGTTTGGTCGAGGTCGGAATCCGGGTTATACCAAAAGAAATCCTGACCGACGGCAAATCCGCGGGTGGAGCGGTAATCTAAATGAGTTTTGGTGCGGTAGCCATCACGTGGGTAGCGGTTGTAAGAATTCAGCAGGCTGAATCCGTCACGTGAACCGTAACCGGGAACGATGTCAATGTTTGTGGGCTGACGCTCCGGGTCCAGGGTGAGACTGGGAACATAAAAGAACGGAATGCCACGCAGATAAAAGACCGGATTGCGCATGACGAAAATTTCATTTTCGTAGACATCGACCCTGGGAGCACGGATTTCAAACTCCGGGTCGACGGGGTCCGGACAGGTGGTCACGGATACGCCTTCCATTTGAGTGTGAATGGGTCCCATACGCTCCATGCCTTCTGCTTTTAGTTTAAAGACCCCGGCTTCCATATTCAGGCTGGGAAAGCTGCCTTTACCGGTGATGAAGTTATAGGTGAGGGTATCTCCACGCCAAATTTGATCTTCGTTGGTGAACACCACATTTCCACGGGCAAAAGCCTGTTCCGTAAGCTGGTTGTAGGTGACCGTATCCGCTTTCAGGCTTTGGGCTCCTTTTCGGAGGATCACATTCCCGGTGGCCGTTACTTCATTGGATTCAGCTTCGTAGTTGAGCTGATCGGCCTCTACCTGAAGACCGGCCTCTTGTTGAGCCTGGAGGGGCCCTATGGCTACACCTATGACAAAAAGGAGGAAAACAAGGGGAAATGCGGTTTTTGGGTTCATAGCAAAGTGAAAAGTTATCAGCGGCTCATACAAGCGGTTTGGCCGTAGATTGCAAGCATGAAAGAAACGGCTTTGCGATTGCAATTTACCCCCTGAACGCTAGTCCACTAACCGCACAGCTATTTGGTAAAGTTGAATTTGGAGGCGTTATGAAAATTTTGATTGTTGGTAAGGGTGGACGAGAACATGCATTGGCCAGGGCCTTGGCGGATTCCCCTTCGGCTCCCACACTGTTTGCCTGTCCGGGAAGCAACGGGATGTCCGAGCTGGCAACACCGGTATCCGGAATCCCGGATCCTGCGGCCTTGGTGGTCTGGATGAAAACCCATGACATCGACTTGTGTGTGGCCGGGGAAGAGGCGTGGTTGGCTCTGGGACTGGCGGATGTGTGTGAAGAGGCGGGCATTCCCTGTTTCGGGCCCTTCCAGGAGGCCGCTCAACTTGAAAGCAGCAAAATTTATGCAAAAGAGTTCATGACCCGTCATCAGATTCCCACCGGTGGATTTGAGGTGGTGGACAATGCGGCAGACTGCCGGGCGGCCGTGACATCCTATCCTGCTGTGCTCAAATACAATGGCTTGGCGGCCGGAAAGGGGGTAGCGGTGTGTACCACGGAAGCGGAAATGGAAGACTTTGTGAAAATGGTTTTCGAGGACAGGCTTTTTGGGGAAGACCGGGTATTTGTGGAGGAATTTTTGGAGGGGAAAGAGGTTTCGGTCATCTGCGCGGTGGCGGGAGACGAGTATCAGTACTTCACCCCGGCCCGGGATTACAAACGCCTGAAAGAGGAGGATAGGGGGCCAAATACGGGAGGAATGGGAGCGGTAGCCTCCCGCCGCCTTCTGGATCCGGAACTGGTGGAATGTATTGAAAAAACCATTATTCAACCCACAGTGGATGGACTGAAAAAAGACAATCTCCGTTATAGTGGGTTTCTCTATTTTGGGATCATTTTAACAAAAAACGGACCCAAAGTACTTGAATATAACTGTCGCTTTGGAGATCCGGAAGCTCAGGCCGTCCTTCCATTGGTGGAAGGAGATTTTGCGGAATACCTTTATCAGGCCGCCAAAGGAAAACTGAATCCGGGATTGTTGAATTTTCATGAAGGATGGAGTGTTACGTTGGTGATGGCGAGCAAAGAGTATCCGGCCCGGGGAAGTTCCGGGGATGTGATTCTCGGGATGGACGCGGTCACAAGCGGCCGGGTGTATCATGCGGGTACCCGGTTGAATCCGGAAGGGAAATTTGAAACCAACGGGGGGCGAATCCTTGCGGTTTCCCATACCGGGGAAACCCGCCAGGCTGCCCGGGATGCCGCCTATGCGGAACGAAAGAAGATCTCTTTCGACGGTGCCCAAATTCGTACGGATATCGGCACCCTGCATTTTGAGTAAAGGACCACCGCAACACCCAAGGTCCGGGTGCCCCATCGGTCTTATAGAAAGGTTTTAAGCGCGAACCCCATTCCTATACCCACGAGGAGAAGTGCACTCGTCTTTCGGAGGGGAAGATGTTGTTTCACCCATCTCTGAATACGTGCCCGTTTGGTGGTAGACATCACGGAAACGGTTTCTCCGCGCCGGAATTTTTGCAAATCTCCCACAAATGTAGACATTTTTTGATAACGGTTCTCAGGATCTTTCGCCAGGGCTTTCATTACGATCGCGTCCAGTTCCGGCGGGACCATGCGATAGGGTTCTTTGGTGGCAGGCGAGGTGAACGGTTCTTCACAGATTTTCTTTAGGAGTTCATCCCGGTTGGAGCCAAAAACCAAAGGGCGGTAAATTAAACACTCATAAAGGACGGCGCCCAATCCGAATATATCCACCCGCTCATCAATATCCGTGTGCCCGCGGGCCTGCTCGGGAGCCATATAACGGGGAGTTCCGTAGACTTTTCCATATTCGGTCGAATCCGGGTCTTTTTCCAAGGAAGGCGGTGATTTGTATTCTACCTGTTCCTCTTCCTCCCCGTCCATAATTTTTGCGACCCCCCAGTCCATCACCATGACCTCGCCAAAAGCTCCGACCATAATATTTCCGGGTTTAATGTCCCGGTGGACGACTCCGCAGGCATGCGCATAGGCGAGGGCTTGTCCTACTTGGATCAGCAGATCGATTAGGACTTCCCGGGAGCGGTATCGATCCATTTCTTTGTCGCGGGCCGCAATTCCCTTTAAAATATCGTTCAGAGCCTGTCCGCGAATCTCTTTCATTGTAAAAAAGGGATTGCCTTCCGGATCCTGCCCCATTTCATAAATAGGAATAGTGGCCGGATGCTGAATTAAAGCGGTGACCCGTGCTTCCCGCAAAAAACGCCGGGAGACATCCGGGCTTTCCCGATGCTCTTCTTTTAACAGCTTCAGAATCACATCCCGGTTTAGATTCCGGTCGCGCGTTCTAAAGAGAACCCCGCCGCCTCCTTCTTTAAAGGGGACTAATTCTTCAAAGCGATCCTCCCAATTGGCACCCGGCGGAGGAAGAGGGGCATCCGTAATATTACGGTGCAGGCGGGGTTGGTCAGGAATATGTGAGGAGGAGGTACTCATTGAAACTCTTTATCTTCGTCTATGTTGTAGAACCAAAAACATGCAACTCAAAAGGTAATTTTTAAAATATTGAATACATTAATGTATCAAAATAACCCTAATTTACAGTTTTGTACCACAGCTTGGGTGGGTTTTGCGAGAGTTTTTTTTAAATATAAAAGTGTAATAGGTTACATGCAAGTAATTTACAAATTCCTAACCCAACTTGGCACACCCATTGCTAAGTTTGAAGCGCCTCATGATGAGAGAGAAAATTTTAACCCCAGCGTGGCTGCGTCAGTCACGTAAACCCAAGTAAAACAAAATAAAATAAAAGGAATGAACATGAAAACGAAAATTTGGCTCCCCCTTCTCGGAGCATTTTTAATGATGAGCGGATTGGCCTTTGGTCAGGAAGCAGAAGTGACAGAAGTTGTTGAAGTGGCTATGGAAGCACCAACTCAAGACGATGTGCTCGGATTTGCAATCGATAACTTCTTCCTGCTTATGGCCGCTATCCTGGTGATCTTTATGCAGGCTGGTTTCGCCATTTTGGAATCCGGATTAAACCACTCCAAAAACACTGTAAACATCCTGATGAAAAACGTGATGGACTTCTCTCTCGGAGTTCTTCTCTACTTCTTTATCGGATACGGCATTATGTACGGTTCAGGAAATGGCTATTTTGCCTTTGACGGACCTGTATCTTTTGATGCCTCTGAACAAACCATTGCTGCGGGTGAGCTCACCACCATGGTTGACTTCCTCTTCCAGGCTGCGTTTGCCGCGACTGCCGCGACAATTGTTTCGGGAGCGGTTGCCGGTCGTATGAAATTCTCTGCGTACATGATCTACACGATTGTGCTGACCGGTATCATTTATCCGATTTCCGGTTACTGGAAGTGGGGTGGCGGCTGGTTGCATGAAATGGGCTTCTACGACTTCGCCGGTTCCATTGTGGTACACGCCGTTGGTGGATTCGCCGGTCTGGCCGGTGCCATTGTGCTCGGACCCCGTATTGGCCGTTTCGGCAAAGACAAAACCGCTATGCCGGGTCATAACCTGACCTTCGCAGCTCTGGGTGTGTTCATCCTTCTGATTGGCTGGTTCGGATTTAACCCCGGTTCTCAGTTGGCAATCGTAGGCGCAGGTAACACACTCGCCGTCATGCTGATCGCGGTTAACACGACTCTGGCTGCGGCTGCAGGTGCGGTTGCTGCTTTGGCGATCTCCTGGATGGTCGACAAAAAACCCGACCTCACCATGGCCCTCAACGGGATCTTGGCTGGTTTGGTTGGTATCACGGCTAACTGTGATGGCGTTTCCAACGGCGAGTCAATCGTAATTGGTCTTGTTGCCGGTCTGTTAGTATTTGCCGGGATCAAACTGCTTGAAAAAGTTAAAATCGACGATCCGGTTGGTGCATGGCCTGTCCACGGTCTCTGCGGAATCTGGGGTGGTATTGCCACAGGTATCTTTGGTGACAAAGAATACTGGGGCACTTCTGATTCCGGTGCTGTTTTCGGAAACATGGGCGCTCAGATCACCGGATCCCTTGTTATCGCACTCTACGCTTTCGTCACAATGTTCATCCTGTTCACCATCCTCAAAGCCGTTGGCTTGCTCCGCGTAAGCGAAGAAGATGAAATGGTCGGTCTCGACCTCAGTGAGCACGGACACAGCGCATACGGCGAATAATTGGATTGTGTCTCCTAAATCGGATTCGGCGTGGGACCCGAATCCACCCCGCCCCCCTCTCCTGCGTCTCTGGGAGAGGGGGGCTTTTTTTGTGTAAAATTTGAACGTGGAACCCTCTCACGGATTCAGGTCTTAATCGTAATCCTGCACATCATGATCATCGAAAACACTGAAATCAAATAACAACCCTGGCCTACCGAAGGCATGGAGAACTTTTTTCCTCTCCGCTATCCATCGAAAGTTTCCTCTTCACTTTCCTCGCAAGGGGATCTAGTGTATTCTTTATGATCGTGAATCGTTTACAAGAGGCCATAGGCTGTGTTGACCGCATCCAGCGCGAACTCAGGATTTCCTGCCTGCTCATAGGCGGATTCGCTGTGAATGAGCATGGCTACAGTCGGAACACGCTGGATATTGATTTTATGATAACGGCTTCGAAGCTTCCTCCGGTGAAATCTTTCTTACGGAATGAAGGTTTTTCCCTCATATCCGAATACGAAAATGTGACTTTTTTTTCTAATCCGGATCATGAGCTCCGCTTAGATTTTCTCACCGTGGATGAAAACACCCTGTCCAGATTAGAAACAAATGCACAGGCCTGCACGCTGCATGGAGTTTCTCTGCGCATTCCATGTTTACGGGATCTTCTGGCCATGAAAATTTTTGCGCTGAAGCAAAATTTCGATCGACGCAAGAGCAAAGATCTGCAGGATATCGCTTTTTTGACACTTCTGAACCACCTTGATTTTACCGAAGACATCCTTCCTTTATGTGACAGGTATGGAAACCCGGATATTGCCAAAAACATAAGGGCGGAACTTAGGAGCTTACAGTCATGAACATGGATCCTCCGCCACCCCGTATGAGCCTGGATGACTATGCCGACTGGATGTACGCCAATCTCACCCACTCCAAAAATAAAGCCGAACAGCTCCTGCAGAAACAAATTCAGGAGCCGCCTCTCGCTAAGCCCTTTCGGGTTATCGATGACCCCGGCTCTCCTCAGGTAGGCGAATCCACGTCACCTTGGCCGAAGTCATCGTGACCTTTTCATAAAAACGACCCATTATAGAGTTCTGAACGGATCCTGGCCCCATCTGTGGGGCCAGGAAGCCTAACTCTGTGTTAACCGGAAGGCATGGAACCCTCAACGTCCAACAGTGAATATTGATTATTTTATGTTGAACGTTCGCTTTCAGTAAACAGAAGCTGGTCGGGTATTTCCGGATCCACATCGGCGACCAGATTTTGTCCATCCTGAACCTTGCCGGAGAGTAACGCCTCCGCCAGTCGATCGACCACCATGCGCTGTACCGCCCGCTTAAGCGGACGTGCCCCGTATGCGGGATCATAACCGCTGCTGGCCAGAAGTTCTTTTGCGTTTTCGGTCAGGCTGAGGTGAATGCGTTTCTCATCGAGAAGTTTTTCCACCCGCTTGAGCTGCAGATCCACAATGTCCTGAATCTGTTCCATGCGCAGACTGTGAAAAACGATGGTTTCATCCACCCGGTTGAGGAATTCCGGTCGGAAGTGATGTCGAAGTTCTTCAAAAACGTCGTTTTCGAGTTGGGTGAACCCTGCCGCATCGTCAGGGGAAAGAGTTTGCACGGCATCATGAATCAGGGTTCCTCCAATATTGGAGGTCATAATCAGGATCGTATTGGTGAAATCCACCGTCCGACCCTGACCGTCGGTCAGCCGACCGTCATCCAGAACCTGCAGGAGAATATTAAACACATCCGGATGTGCTTTTTCAATTTCGTCGAATAACAGTACGCTGTAGGGTTTGCGTCGAATGGCTTCCGTGAGCGCACCCCCCTGATCGTAGCCCACATATCCGGGAGGGGCACCGATGAGGCGGCTGACCGCATGTTTTTCCATATATTCTGACATGTCGATACGGATCATGGCCTGTTCGTCATCGAAGAGAAATTCTGCCAAGGCCCGGGCCAGTTCCGTTTTTCCCACCCCGGTGGGACCGAGGAAGATAAAGGATCCGATAGGACGGTTGGGATCCTGTAATCCGGAACGGGAGCGACGGACCGCCGCGGAGACGGCAGCCACCGCGCGGTTCTGTCCAATAACCCGCTGCTGAAGCTTTTCATCAATACTCTGCAGTTTTTCCCGCTCTCCCTGAAGAAGTTTCTTCACAGGGACATGCGTCCACATCGATACAATTTCCGCGATGTCTTCTGCGTCCACTTCCTGTTTGAGCATACTTTTATTTTTCTGAAAATCCGCCAGTTTTTGTTTGGCTTCCGTAATCTGTTTTTCCGTGGAAGGGATTTTCCCGTACAGGATTTCCGCAGCCTCTTGCAGATTATTATTCCGTTTAGCCTGTTCTTCCTGAGCGCGAAGAAGGTCTATCGCTTCACTAAGACTGGAGATATCGGAGATCAAGGATTTCTCCTGCTGCCAATGGGCTTTCATACCGGAACTTTTTTCTTTGAGTTCGGCCAGTTCGGATTCCAGATCCTGAAGACGCTGTTTGGAGGCGTCGTCTTTTTCTTTACGAAGGCCTTCGCGTTCGATTTCCAACTGCATCACCCGACGTTCCACTTCGTCGATTTCGGTGGGCATGCTGTCGATTTCCATGCGGGTGCGTGAGGCGGCCTCGTCCATTAAATCGATGGCTTTGTCGGGTAGAAATCGATCGTTGATATAACGGTGCGAGAGGGTGACAGCGGCCACCAGGGCATTGTCCTGAATACGCACGCCGTGGTGAACTTCGTATCGTTCACGCAGTCCACGAAGAATGGCGATCGACGCCTCGACCGTGGGTTCATCCACTATGACCTGTTGAAACCGGCGTTCCAGGGCAGGGTCTTTCTCAATGTATTTACGGTATTCATCCAGGGTGGTGGCTCCAATACAGCGGAGTTCCCCCCGGGCCAGCGGAGGTTTGATCATATTAGAGGCGTCAACCGCTCCTTCGGCCCCCCCTGCACCCACCAGGGTATGCAATTCATCGATGAAAAGCACGATTTCGCCTTCTGCCTCCATAACTTCTTTCACAAAAGCCTTAAAACGGTCCTCAAATTCACCCCGGTATTTTGCACCTGCCAGCATTGAGCCGATGTCCAACGAGATCACCCGTTTGTCTTTCAGGCTTTCCGGAACATCTCCGGCGACAATACGCAAGGCAAGTCCTTCCGCAATGGCGGTTTTTCCGACTCCGGGTTCACCGATGAGAACGGGGTTGTTTTTGGTACGGCGGGAGAGAACCTGTATGACCCGGCGGATTTCGGTGTCTCGTCCGATGACGGGATCCAGTTTTTGGTCGCGCGCTACCTGAGTGAGGTCGCGTCCGTACTTTTCCAGTACATTGTATTTGTCTTCAGCATTTGGATCTTTCACGGTTTGTTTTCCTCTATAAGAGTGTATTTCTTTTTTAAGGGCGGCGGACGTCAGGCCGCTTTCTTTCATGAGCTCTGGAATTTTTCCCGAGGGTTGGTCGACTAAAGCAAGCAAGAGGTGCTCGGTGCTCACATAGTCGTCCCCCATCTCGTTTGCTATTTTTTCGGCCTGAATCAGGGTTTGTTGTAGGGCTCGGCTTGCTCCTTGCTGCACCGAATCTCCTTGAATCACGGGCAGCCGCTTTACTTCTTCGATAACGGACATTTTTAACGCGGCCACATCCACTCCGCATCGGGAAAGCAGCGGAACGGAAACTCCATCGGCCTGCATCAGCATCGCCGAAAGGAGGTGTGGCAGGTCAAGTTCCGCATGGGAATGTTCCTGCATCAAAGACTGAGCAGCAC
>JGI12210J13797_10381923_pt1 | contig 21373 bp, 20 predicted proteins | sample ElkSlonscriptome_3_FD_13797 | JGI IMG/M metagenome (IMG submission 13797)
TGCCCTTCTCCAAATAGGAAGGCATCTTTTCTAATACTTGAAATGGTCTGTACTGAAAAGCCTAAACTGCCTACCATCGCTGACTCAGCCAAAGTGATGAACAGCCCACCATCTGATACATCGTGAGCTGATAAAATTAATTTTTGCTTAATCAACTCGCTTATAATCATATGAAGTTGATACTCTTTCTCAAGATCAAAGTAAGGAGCTGGCGACTGCTTGATACTGTGAAAACTATATAAATACTCAGAGCTAGCAATATCATTGGTTGATTCTCCTAACAGGTAGATTAAGTCGCCTTCTTGTTGAAAAGCGAGTGTCATCTGCTGCCGATAATCCTCTAGAATGCCTAGCATACCAATGGTGGGAGTAGGAAACACAGCTCCGCCATCATTAGACTGGTTGTAGAAACTCACGTTGCCTCCGGTTACCGGAGTCTCTAATTTCTCACAAGCTCTTTTCATACCCTTAATTGCTCCAACAAACTGCCAGTATACTTCGGGGTCATAGGGATTGCCAAAATTTAAACAATTAGTAACGGCTACTGCTTCGCCGCCCGCACAAACAATATTGCGTGCTGCTTCAGCTACCGCAATGGCGCACCCCACTTCGGGGTCAGCGTGTACATAGCGGGCATTGCAGTCTACCGTTACAGCAATTGCTTTATCCGTCCCTTTAATTCGCACCACTCCAGCATCAGATGGGAAATTAGTAGTAGTCGTACCAGTGCCAATCATAGAATCATACTGCTCAGAAACCCACTGCTTAGAAGCGATATTCGGATGACTTAGCAAAAATTTAGCAACTTCTGCGTAGTCGTCTGGTTCGGGAACATCATCGATACTGAATTTCTGATAGTCTTGGTAATAAGCAGGTTCTCGATATTCGCGCTCATAAACCGGAGCACCTCCACCTAAAACCAAGTCATCTGCCGGAACATCGGCTACCACTTCACCATGCTGATGAAATATCAAACGTTCGGTATCAGTAACTACTCCAATCTGCTCGCATTGTAAATCCCATTTTTCAAAAATAGCTTTTACTGCTTCCTCACTTCCTTGCTCCACCACAATGAGCATTCGCTCCTGAGATTCAGATAGTAAGATTTCCCAAGCTGACATATCGGTTTGTCTCAGCGGAACTTTATCTAACCAGATATCCATGCCGTGCTCGCCTTTGGCACTCATCTCGGAGGTAGAGCAAATAATTCCCGCCGCACCCATATCCTGAATGCCAATTACATTACCGGAAGCAATTACCTCCAAAGAAGCTTCCAATAATAGTTTCTCCTGGAATGGATCACCAACCTGCACGGCCGGAAGGTCTTTAATAGAATCCTCAGTAATATCCTTAGAAGCGAAAGCTGCCCCGTGAATCCCATCTTTTCCAGTAGCTGACCCTACAATAAACACTGGGTTACCTACACCGTATGATGTAGCACTCGCTACTTTATCGGTCTCAACAATACCTGCTGAAAATGCATTTACTAATGGGTTAACTTGATAACACGGATCGAAGAATAATTCTCCCCCTACGGTAGGAATTCCGAAAGCGTTACCGTAATCACCAATACCTTTCACTACTCCCCGTAGTAACCACTGCGTACGCTCGTTCTTAATATCCCCAAACCGGAGTGAGTTGAGTTGGGCAATGGGGCGAGCCCCCATGGTAAAAATATCGCGATTAATGCCGCCTACTCCCGTGGCGGCTCCTTGGTAAGGCTCAATAGCCGAAGGATGGTTATGGGATTCTATCTTAAAACTACAGGCCAGCCCATCGCCAATATCTACCAACCCGGCGTTTTCTTCCCCGGCCTTCGCTAGCATTCGCTCTGAATCTTTAGGTAGCTTTTTAAGCCAAGTAATAGAGTTCTTGTAAGAACAGTGCTCCGACCACATCACTGAAAAGATACACAATTCAGTAAAATTGGGATCTCGCTCTAATATCTCCTGAATCCTATTGAATTCTTCTTCGAGCAGCCCTAGGTCTTTAGCCGTTTGTACAGTAGGTAAGGTTTGTTCCACGTTTCGGAATAATACGTTTTTAACGATACGATTTATAGAATATTGAAAGCCTATTGATAATAGGCTGCTTGAACTTTCTTAAGGTCTATAATTTCAGCCGCTGAGCGTATTCTTTAGCAAAATAGGTTAAAATAATATCAGCACCTGCTCGGCGTATGCTCATCAGGCTTTCTTGCATAGTTTTGTTTCCATCTAACCATCCATTGATAGCAGCAGCTTTAATCATGGCGTACTCACCACTAACTTGATAGGCCGCAATAGGAATTGGAAATTGTTCTTTTAGCGATTGTATAATATCTAAATAAGGTAAAGCCGGTTTCACCATGAGCATATCAGCACCTTCGTCGTAATCTAATTCTGCTTCCATTAAAGCTTCTCGTGCATTTGCTGCATTCATCTGGTAGGTTTTTTTATCGCCCGACTTAGGAGCTGAATCTAACGCATCTCGGAATGGACCGTAGAAAGCTGATGCATACTTAGCCGTATACGCCATAATAGATACGTTAGTGTAACCGTGTTGATCTAACAAATCTCGCAAATAGCCGACCCGGCCATCCATCATATCCGATGGGCCCAGTATATCGGCTCCAGCTTCGGCTTGTACCAATGCCATCTTACCCAGAATCTCAAGCGTTTCATCATTCAGTATCTCGCCATCGTGCACTAGCCCATCATGCCCGTCCGAACTGTAAGGATCCATCGCAATGTCGGTCATTAAGCAAACATCAGGGAAGTTTTCTTTGATACGTCGGATGGCGGTAGGGAAAAGCCCTTCCGGATTATGACCCTCCTGAGCTAAGTTATCTTTTTTATCATCAGTGAGAGCGGGAAAAGGAGCAAAAGTATGAATACCTAGTGCTTGGCAAGCCGCTATTTCCTCCAACAGTAAATTAGTGCTATAGCGATAAATACCCGGCATAGAAGCCACCTCTTCTCGCTGGTTATCGCCTTCAATAATGAAGACTGGAAAGATAAGATGCTGTACAGAAAGCTGGGTTTCTTCTAGCAGATTACGTATTACAGGTGACTTTCGATTACGGCGGGGGCGGCGTAGCATGCAAGATTTTTGTTGCAAATATAGCTGGGATAAAGCCAGATACCGAAAGGATAGTTATTTTTTTACCGTTGAGGCAAAATTGGGCCTAATGCAACTGCCACAGCGAATCGGTAAATAGACTTTGAGAATCGTAAAAGTGGTGCATGACTGAGAAACCTGAATGCTGGGCTAAACCCTCAATATCATTTAAGCTGTACTTCTGAGAGCGTTCCATATAAATAGCTTCCCAGGCTTCAAACTCAATTACTTCATCAATTGCTGAAATTGTTACTTGCTGCTCCTTTTTGCTGACCAGATAGCTACGCACGCTTCCTTCCATCGGATCGTAGATAGGGAAATATTGAAAATTGTCAATATCAAAATCAGCCCCAAGCTCTTCGTTAATTCGCAAGAGTAAATTATGCTTAAACGAGCGGGTAATTCCCGATCCGTCAAAGTAAGCGTTCAAAACTCGTTCTGGATCCTTTTTCAAATCAAAGCCCGTCATTAGTAAATCACCGGGAGAAAGATGAGCAGCAATTTCTTTCAGAAATGCTATACTTTCGGGATTAGAAAAATTGCCGATATTCGCTCCTAAGAACAGCACTACATTTCGTACCTGCTGTCCGTCAAAAGAAGATTTAAGCCGATCAATTGCCCGGAAATAATCATCTTGAATGCCCTGCACCTTTAGGTTAGGCATATTTTCAGCCAAATCAGTAGTAAGTTCTTCAACAATATTAGCCGAAATATCAATAGGAACGTAGGAGAAATTTGCCTTCTGTTCCAGAAAATGCTGTAACAGCACTTTAGTTTTAGTCCCGTCGCCTGCTCCGAATTCAATCAGCCGGAAAGGAATTTTGTCCTTAGAAAAATATTCCAGCATTTCTCCTCGATGCATCTCAAATATCTCGTATTCGGCACGCGTAGGATAGTACTCCTCCATCTCCATAATTTGCTGGAAGATTTCGTCACCTCGTTTATCGTATAGATATTTAGAAGACAGATATTTTTCTTCGGAGGTTAATCCGGCGTATACATCAGCCACAAACTGACGGTTAACCTTATGAGAATAGTCGTTTAGCCCGTCACCTTCTAGAATGGCGGTAGCTTTTTCAGAATGATCGGTGGTATAAGACATTTAACAGTGTTCGGCAAGACGAAAGCCCGTGAATTGCCAGCGTTTATCGGGTTGGAAAAAATTTCGGTAGGTAATTCGCAGGTGACTTTCGGGCGTGGCACAAGAACCCCCGCGTAGTACCATTTGGTTAATCATAAACTTACCGTTGTATTCACCTAGTGCTCCTTTGGGCCGTTGGTAAAAAGGGTACGGTAAATACGCGCTTTGCGTCCATTCCCAAACGTCGCCTATCATTTGAGCCGGAACAGAAGAAATCCCAGACGTTTGCAATGCTTGAGGATGAAAACTTTCTGAATCTACCAAGTTGGCTTGAGACGTAATATGAAAGTTATCTTCGTAGCCCGCCAAACGACAAGCCACCTCCCACTCAGCTTCAGTGGGTAAACGTTTACCGCGCCAGCGAGCGTAAGCGTCGGCCTCGTAATAACTTACGTGCGTGACTGGTCGGGACGGTTCTAGCAGTTGTAATCCATACAAAGTATATTCGTACCAATGTCCTTCTTGCTGGTGCCAGTAATGAGGCGATGTAATCTTATTTTCCTGCGCCCACGCCCAGCCGTCGGATAGCCACAGGTCAGCGTTTTGGTAGCCACCGTCATTTATAAAAGCTAAAAGCTCGCCAGCGGTAACTAGTCGGTTCAGTAGTCGGTAATCAGCCAGATAGACCTGATGGTGGCCTTCTTCATTGTCAAAGTGAAACCCATTGCCTTGAAAGCCAATAGAATAGTTACCACCCGGCACAGAAACGTATTTTTCAGTCTCTACAGCTATTCCTTCTATTAAAGGAGGTTTATTAGCATACGAGGGGAAAAGTGGATTATGGCCCAGAATGTATTTAAGATCAGTTACTAACAATTCTTGGTGCTGCTGCTCGTGATGTAACCCTAATTCTATTAGATAATTAATCTCTTGCCAGGCCGAGTCGTCTAAAAGATGCGGTAGCTTATGAAGGTGCTCATCTACGTAGCTACGATACGCCATCACTTCTTGAGTGGTAGGTCGAGTCATATTACCTCGATTAGTGCGTACCATCCGGTCGCCTTTGCTCTCGTAGTAGCTATTAAATAGAAAGTTGAATTGGTCATTAAATTCCTGATAATTCGGAAAAGAAGGAATCAGGATGAATTGCTCAAAAAACCAGGTAGTGTGAGCTAAGTGCCACTTGGGTGGACTTACATCTACAATAGGTTGAACTACGTAATCTTCCGGTTGCAGCGGCTGGCACAGGCGAACGCTTTGTTGGCGCACCTCTTTATATCTAGAAAGAATATCAGCCTCTGTAGGCGTAAGTAATTCTGAATTCATAAGTTAAGTTAGTAGCACTTTTGGGTGGGTTTACGACCTAATCTGAAAAGCGTTGGCTTAGAATAATACAAAGTTTAGTGAATAATTCATCAAGGATTTGGAAAAACAATCACCCACTGCCAAGCTAGGTATAAATCAGGAAAAACTCAAAAAAAGTACATCAAGAAGTATTTATTACCAATAAAGTAGGTATTTATGCTTGAATCAAGCATAATCAATCTCAAACTGCACTAAGTCAATAAACTCCTGAACCCGCTCTTTTACTTCTTCTTGAGATAAATTAATCAAGCGCTGTGGGCCAAATTTCTCTACACAAAATGAGGCCATCGCCGAACCATAAATTACCGCTCGTTTCATATTACTGAACGAGCGATCTTGGGTTTGCGCCAAATACCCAATAAACCCTCCGGCAAACGTATCACCCGCGCCAGTTGGATCAAATACCTCTTCTAATGGCAAAGCCGGGGCAAAGAAAACTTGCTCATCACTAAATAACAAAGCCCCGTGTTCGCCTTTCTTAATGATAATATACGTTGGCCCCATCTTTAATATGGCTCGCGCAGCCTTCACTAGCGAATACTCTCCTGATAGCATCCGAGCTTCTTCATCATTAATAGAAAGTACGTCAATTTGTTTAATAACCTCTTTAAGACTAGGTAAGAAGGGTTCGGTCATCCAGAAGTTCATTGTATCCAGCATAACTAGCTCAGGACGTTCATTCAATCGATTCAGCACCGTTTGCTGTACCTCTGGAGTTAGGTTACCCAACATGAGGTATTTACAATCTTGGTAAGCATCGGGAATGATCGGGTCGAAGTCGGCTAACACATTTAGTTCGGTAGCCAGTGTGTCACGAGTATTTAAATCGTTGTGGTAGCGGCCCGCCCAAAAGAAAGACTTCTCACCTTCCTTAATCTGTAACCCTTCCGTATTAATACCGTGCTGCTGAAAGTTTTCAATATCTGATTGCAAAAAATCTTCGCCTACTACCCCGACCAAATTCGCCGATTTAGTGAAGTACGATGAGGCCAAGGCAATGTAGGTGCCCGACCCACCAATTATTTTGTCGGTTTTACCAAAGGGGGTTTCGATGGCATCAAAGGCTACAGTGCCTACTACTAATAAACTCATATGTTATTTATTGATCGTTAGAAATGTAAAAAGAGGAAAAATGAATATTTCAGGTGTTGAAGTTTCATGAAACTAGCGTAATCATCGCTTTAGCGAAGTCGTTTTTTGAGACACCGATTCGCTTTTGTCCATTGCCATGAGAGATTTACGGTATACCCAATACTGCTGATAAGGCTCGCCTTTAAATTGGCGTAATAAATATTTTACAGCGGTTTGGTCATCGCCTACCCGGTTGGTCTCAATTTTATCGTACCGATATTCGTGTTTACTCAAAAAGTCTAATAATGACTTGATCAGAGCTGAACCTACTCCTCGTTGCTGAAACTCCGGTAGCACTCCCAGTGAAACACTAAGTAAGTGCTTATGTTTGCGTTTTCGATAGTAAGCCTCGCGTACTTTGCTTAGTATTCCGCTACCTGCTCGTATTCGGGCCTGATTGATGTCAGGTAAATTAAAGAAAAAGCCAATGGACTGATCGCGATAATACGCCAGTAGAAATATATTTTCATCAATCCAGGGCAACAGTTCCTGTAATTCATCCTGAATTTGCTGGGCTGACAGTTCGTGATGAAACGGGGTTTTACTCCAAATTTGATTGTACACCAATGCAATATCCTTCGCTAGCACATCTAGTTTTTCTTTATCAAAGCGATCAATTCTGAAATCTTCGTTTTCTATTACTGATTCGGCCTTTTCTTTTATCGTTCTGGGGAAAGGAAGGGTTTGAAAATCCAGATGATACGTTCGCTGTTGCAGATATTGCTGAAACCCAAAAGACTCAAAAAATTGTTGATAATATGCTTGATGATAGTTGGAGCCATACACCGGAGGTTCATCAAACCCTTCCGTCAGTAGCCCCGATTTGAAAAACAAGCTAGTTGGATTTACCGGAGCGTGTACCATTGTAATATCTCGCTTTTTCAGCCACAGCGCGCCTTCTTCTAAAAGTTGGTGAGCAGCCGTCTCGTGGTCAATGCACTCAAAAAAGGCTAGGAAACCGCGTTCGGTAGACTCTTTTCGGTCAACAAATGCTGCAACACGACCAATAGTTGCCCCTCGATAGTTTTGCAGAATCCAGCGGCAAACATCATCGTGATCGAAGAAGGAGTTATTTTCAGTATTGAAAATACGCTCTACTTCTTCTGCCTTGGTCTGCACCCAATAACCATCATTCTGATATAAGCGGGCAGGAAACTCATAGAACTCACTTGCCGAATACTTGTCAGCAACTTTAAGAATATGCATGGACGCTAACTACTGTGGTTTTGTTATGATTTTCAGCAGGTTAGATTTTTTTTGCTCGCTAATTGGACGGTGGTATAAATGTGCGCGTAAACTTTTTATATTTGTGCAATGCTGTTCTGACTGTAGAACCACCTAACGAGATTTAGGGTTTCTTTTCGAGCAATTATACAAATCTACAATTTTTCATCGAATATAGTATCCACACTGCCTGAACTATTAACGCTTAACGCATGGGTAAGATTATCGCCATCGCCAATCAAAAAGGAGGAGTAGGAAAGACGACTAGTGCTATTAACCTGGCTGCCAGTTTAGCAGCGCTAGAGCATAAAACGTTAGTGGTAGATGCCGACCCCCAGGCTAACTCTACTTCCGGTTTAGGCTTCAACCCTAAAGAGGTAGAAGATAGCATCTACGAATGTATGGTGGATGAAGCCGATATTCGTTCGGCCATTGTACCTACTGAACTGGAGTATCTTTACCTGCTACCTTCTCATATCGACCTGGTAGGAGCTGAAGTAGAGATGGTGAGCCTGGAAAACCGAGAAAAGAAAATGCGAAAAGCATTAATTCCGGTGCAGGACGATTATGAGTTCGTTATTCTGGATTGCTCTCCTTCACTCGGCTTAATTACCATTAATGCCTTAACCGCGGCTAATTCAGTAATTATTCCGGTGCAGTGCGAATATTACGCATTAGAAGGTTTAGGTAAATTGCTAAACACTATTCAAATTATTCAGTCACGACTGAACACCGGACTAGAAATTGAAGGCATATTACTAACAATGTATGATTCGCGGTTGCGTTTGTCTAATCAGGTGGTGGAAGAAGTAAATGCTCACTTTCAACAAATGGTGTTTAGCACTCTGATTCCACGAAATATTAAGCTGAGCGAGTCGCCTAGTTTTGGGCTACCTGCCATTATTCACGATGCCGATAGCAAAGGTGCCATTAGTTATCTGAACTTAGCTAAAGAATTATTAGAAAGAAATCAACAACTTGCACGTTGATAGGCTGAACATTCATTGCTTCGTATACCTGTCAGTACAATAACAAAATTGCCCAAATGAGTATTAATAAAACATCCGGAAGATCTACCCGCCGTAAGAATGCCTTAGGTCGGGGATTGGGAGCACTGTTGGAAGACTCCTCCCAAGATGTACAACTGCGGGATAATCCTACCCGAGAATATAGCTCAATTAATGAGATACCGCTGGAGAATATAGAAGTAAATCCTTTTCAGCCCCGTACTCACTTTGATAAGGAAGCCCTGCAAGAGTTAGCTGACTCAATTATGGTGCAAGGTATTATCCAGCCTATCACTGTACGACTTATCGGCAATGACCGCTACCAGATTATTTCGGGTGAGCGACGGGTGCAGGCATCCAAACTAGCGGGACTAACTGATATTCCGGCCTACGTTCGCAAGGCAAATGACCAGCAAATGCTGGAAATGGCGCTGATCGAAAATATTCAACGGGAAAATCTTAACGCCATTGAAATAGCACTAAGCTATCAGCGATTGATCTCGGAGTGTGACTTACGGCAAGAGCAGCTCGGCGACCGAGTGGGTAAAAACCGCTCTACGGTTAATAATTATCTACGCCTGTTAAAACTTCCACCCGACATTCAAGCAGCTCTGCGTGACACCCGCCTAACGATGGGTCACGCTCGAGCCTTGATCAATGTGGACACTATTGAGCAGCAATTGCACTTTTTCCACCGAATTGTGCAGGAAGATTTATCAGTACGGCAGGTAGAAGCTTTGGTAAGGGAGCTAGCTGCGCCTAAAAAACCAACATCCGCCGCCACTCCGGCCGGAATGTCGCCCGAATTACAGGCGGTTCAGAATCAGCTTTCTTCTCACTTTGGCACTCGGGTACATATTAAAACAATGGGTAAAGAAAAGGGTGAAATCAAAATACCGTACCTATCTACTGAAGATTTGAACCGTATTCTTGAACTGCTACAAACATGAAGTACGCCCGAACCGGGCTGATACTGCTAGCAATTAATGTAAGTATTTCGGTAGCATTGGCCCAAGAAGAGAAAGAAGAAAACCCCGCTGATACTATTCCGGTAATGATCGATACTCTTCAGCTCCAGCAAGGAGCGGTAGGAGTGAACAAACCCGGCACCGAGGCTCCTGATACGATAATTATTGAGACAATGGCAGTTCGACACTCGCCCCGTAAAGCAGCCCTGTATTCGGCAGTACTACCAGGTTTAGGTCAAGCGTATAACGGAAAACCCTGGAAAATTCCGATTATCTACGGCGGATTAATTACAATGAGTTACTTGATTATTCTTAATGATGATCGTTACCGTTTTTTTTTACGGGCTACAGAAGCGGTACGTAGAGGGGAAGCTAATCCTTTAGAAGGTTTTCCAGGATTTAATCGCCTTGAAACTGCGGAGCAACTCGGACGAGCAAGAGAAACAAATAGGCGTAACCGGGACTTTATGATAATATTGATTGCCGGACTGTACGGCCTGAATATTATGGATGCCATTGCCGATGCCCACCTTATTGAATTCGATATTAACCCTGACCTAAGTATGGATTTAAAACCAATGGCGGGGTCAGCCTTGGCCTACTACGATCATCTAACTCCCACTGTACCAGCTTACGGATTGTCTCTTACCATAAGTTTATACTAACCCATGCGGATTCTACTAATTGGCTACGGAAAAATGGGTAAAACTATTGAGCAAATTGCGTTGCAGCGCAATCACTCTATTGTGGCGCGCATTGATCAGGATAATACTGACACTTGGGAAACACTAGGAAAAGATGCAGCCGATATAGCTATTGAATTTAGCCAACCTGATGCTGCCGTTGCTAATATTCGTCACTGTTTAAGCCGAGGCATTCCAATCGTATCAGGTACTACCGGTTGGCTGAGCCACCGAGAAGAAATAGAGAACTTTTGTCAAGAAGAAGGTGGCACTTTCTTCTATGCCTCTAACTTCAGTATTGGAGTCAATTTGTTTTTCCGGCTAAACGCCCAACTGGCGAAATTGATTGGTGACTATCCTCAGTATCAAGCTAGCATAGAAGAAACCCATCATACTGAGAAGAAAGACGCACCTAGCGGTACGGCTATTACTATAGCGGAAGGAATTCTGGAGTATTTACCTCTTACTGACTGGACTCTACAAGAATCAGAGCAGGAGAAACCCGTTTCTCAGTTACCGGTTTACGCTAAACGCGAAAAAGATGTACCGGGCACTCACGTAGTTCGCTATCAGTCAGAGGAAGATACAATTGAAATAAAGCACACCGCCCACAGCCGGAAGGGTTTTGCTTTGGGAGCAGTAGTGGTAGCCGAATGGATTGTAAATCAGCAGAAAAGCGGGGTGCTCACAATGAACGATTTTCTAAAATGATAGGTATTTCCTTTGAGGCACACTATTTTCGCAAGATTGTTGTTTACAGCAGGTAACGATATTTGAAATAAGCACGTATGGCAACGTTTCTCAAGAAGAAAAATAATTCCGACACCCACACTTCACCGAAAGCTCCTAAGTCTAAAACCCGTGAGTGGGTAGATGCGATTGTGTTTGCGGTGATTGCCGCTACATTTATCCGTTGGCTGTTTTTGGAAGCTTTTACCATTCCCACTCCTTCGATGGAGAACTCTCTGCTGGTAGGTGATTTTTTGTTTGTGAGCAAAATGCACTATGGCGCGCGCACACCCAAAACTCCGTTGCAAATGCCACTGACCCATCAGAAAATTTGGGGTACGGATATTCCTTCTTACGTAGATTGGATTCAGCTGCCACAGTACCGTTTGCCAGGTTTCTCTCATGTGAAGCGGGGCGACGTAGTGGTATTTAATTACCCTACCGAACATCAGTACCCTACCGACTTGAAGACGAATTATATCAAGCGTTGTGTAGGTATTCCCGGCGATGTGATTGAAGTAAAAGATCGGCAAGTACACGCGAACGGCGATGTGTTTTCTGATCCCCCAGGAGTGCAGTACCGTTACTTTATCGCCACCGAGCAAGTAATTAATCAGCGGGTTTTTGATAAGTACGGAGTTTGGGAATTCAACCGGACTTCCGATGGCTACATTGCCTACCTCACTCCCAAAGTAGCAGCCGAGTTTGAAGCTTTGCCTTTCGTGAGCGCAGTTAATGCTGCTACCACTTCTAAAGATCAGGTGAACCCTGAAATTTACCCTGATCCCAGCATTTATCCGTGGAATGCTGACTTTTTCGGCCCGCTAGAAGTTCCGTCGGAGGGGCAGCAGATTGAACTAACTGACGAAAATATTACCAAGTACGAGTACGTTATCAAGTATTACGAAGGGCACGACGAAGTAGAAAAGCGAGACGGGAAACTATACATCGACGGCGAAGCAGCAGATACTTATACGTTTAAGCAGAACTATTACTTCATGATGGGTGATAACCGCCACAACTCGCTAGATTCTCGCTTCTGGGGATTCGTACCCGCCGATCACATCGTTGGTAAAGCTTTCTTTATCTGGCTCTCTATTGACCCCAACGAAAGCTTCTTTAGTAAAATCCGCTGGAGCCGATTACTAGATTTGATTGAATAATAAACAGAGACTGAAAGCTGGAGATTGGAGTCCGAACTGTATTTTCCGGTCTCCGTCTCACCATTCAATCTCTTCCTTACCCTGTTGTTTCAGATACTCGTTGGCTTGCTTGAAATGCTCGTTACCGAAAAAGCCTCGGTCGGCAGCAAAGGGCGATGGATGGGCAGACTTCAGTACGTGGTGTTTATTTTCATCAATGATGGCTCCTTTTTTCTGCGCGTAGGCTCCCCACAGCAGAAACACAATGTTTTCCTGCTCATCTGAAACCTTCTGAATCACTGCGTCGGTAAATTCTTCCCAGCCTTTCTTCTGGTGCGACCCAGCTTGCCGTGCCCGTACCGTTAGGGTAGAATTAATCAATAAAACTCCTTGTTGCGCCCAGCGTTCCAGGTTTCCACTATCTGGAATGGGCTTGTCGTACTCGTTTTTGATTTCCTTAAAGATATTAATTAATGAAGGAGGTTTGGTAATACCATCTCGCACCGAAAACGCCAATCCGTTGGCCTGCTTAGGACCGTGGTAGGGGTCTTGTCCTAAGATGACTACTTTTACTTGATCGAAGGGAGTGAGGTCAAAGGCTCGGAAAATTTCTTTTCCCGGCGGATACACCACCTGATCTTTATATTCGGAGCGAAGAAATTCGGCTAACGCTTCAAAATAAGGTTTATTGAATTCGTCGGCTAGCTTTTCCTTCCACGAAGGTGCAATGCGTACATCCATAATGATTTGTGTAGTATATTCTAAACTTATCGTTAACTTCCTGCGTAAATAACGGATACTATGGTTACAGAAATCACAGAAGGCGTAAAGGTCACTGTTGAGACGGAATATCAATCGGAATATTCTGATCCCAGCCAAAGCCACTATGTGTTTACCTACCAAGTTATCATTGAGAATAACAGTAATTTCACCGTAAAGTTATTACGTCGTCATTGGGAAGTAGTTGATGCTGGGTACCCTCAGCGAGATGTGGAAGGCGAAGGCGTAATTGGCAAACAGCCTACCTTAGAACCTCAACAATACCATCAATATGTGTCGGGCTGCAACCTTAAATCAGGAATTGGCAAAATGAAAGGTACTTTCTTGATGGAGCGAATTACTGACGGAAAGCAGTTTCGGGCAGCTATTCCTGAATTTACGTTGATCGCTCCCTATCGGGTTAATTAATCCTTTTTATGCTTTCGCTTTGGCAAAGGTGCTCTTTAATAATAGGCTACTGGCATCATTGGCTCAACGCAGTAAACCAACACTCGCTCCACGCTCCGTTTATCTACCAGTTTTATCAGCAAGTAGTTTGTAACCGTCAATCTCACTCAGGTTTTGCAGCAATCGAGCAGTACCGAAAAAGTTTATTAAAATCAGAAGAAGATGTATCGGTTCAACCAATGGGTGCTCCTTCTACCGTAAATACTTCTAGTACTCGCTCGGTAAAAAGTATTGCTCGCCACTCATTAAGTGTACCTAAATTTGGGCGTTTTCTCTATAACGTAGTCCAATTTCAGCAGCCAAAGTATATTGTAGAACTTGGAACTGCTCTAGGTGCTACCACGCTATATCTATCCATAGCTGATGAACAAAGTACAGTTTATACTTTAGAAGGTAGTACTCAAATCGCCGAGATTGCTAGTCAGGCCTTCGCCGATTTTCACCGCCAAAACATTGAATTGATAAAAGGAAATATTGATGATACCCTTCCCCAGTTATTACAAAAAATCCCTCAAGTAGATTTAGCCTATGTAGATGCCAATCATCGTTTGGAACCTACGTTGAACTACTTTTCTCAATTGCTGGCAAAGACGAACGAAGAAAGTATTCTGATTTTTGATGACATTCACTGGTCCTTCGGAATGCGAAAGGCCTGGAAAACTATCATACAGCACCCGCAGGTCACCTTGTCAATAGACGTATTTGATGCTGGTCTGGTTTTCTTTCATCCTTCTGCTGTAAAACAACACTATTATCTTAAGCTATGAATGAAGTAAACCCTTCACTTGCCAGATGGAAATGAAGTAAACCCTTCACTTGCCAGATGGAATAGGGTTGAACACCAATAATTTAGCAGCGCAGTTCCCCCCCCTTCTTTAAACAGCCAGAGTCACTTAACAGTTAGGTATGAAAGTAGATACTAGTTCCTTATGATATTTCGCTCGCTGCATCGCTATATACGAGAGCTTTCGTTAAAAGTAATCTCTAGTATCGCCCTCATTCCCTCGGTATTGGCTGTTGGGTTTCTGATAACTTCATTCATTACATTGTATGTTGATGAATCTTCGCCTGAGCAGCTGATAAGTTACAAGCTTGCGGTAGATAATATTATTTATCCCGATAGTGCCCGCACCCTCCTAGGCTCTATTACCGGGGGTATGATTTCACTAATGGTATTCAGCTTTAGTATGGTTATGGTGGTGCTCAACCAAACGGCATCTAACTATTCGCCCCGAGTGCTACCTAGCCTCATCGGGCGCCGCTTTCATCAGGTAGTTATGGGTACGTATTTAGGTACTATTCTTTACACTATCGTAGTGCTATCAAGTATTCAATCGAGTCTATACGCTTTCCAGGTTCCGCATTTATCAATCTTGCTATCAATTTTGTTTAGCCTCATTAGCTTAGCTATGTTTGTAGCTTTTGTTCACTCCATTTCTCAGCACATTCAAATTGGTAATATTGTTCGTAATTTGTATGAAGACACCCTAGCTTCATTAAATCATTACCTGAAAAATTCTAGTATGATTTCTAGGGAGGAAGTACCCAGTGCTCAGCCGTGGGTATCTGTTGCTAGTCCCACCTCGGGTTATCTGCACGATATGGATCGCCCTACCTTTTTGAAGCTTTGTCAGAAGATGAATATTATGGTTTGGATGATGGTTCCTTGGGGAGTGTATGTCCATCAGAACAAGACATTCTTTCGGGTTAGCCGGCAACTTACTCAAGGTGAACAACAGGCACTATTCAACACTTTTATATTTCAGACCGAAGAAATTATCTCAAAAAATTACGCTTACGGTTTTAAGCAACTAACTGAGATAGCTGTAAAAGCCATGAGCCCGGGAATAAATGACCCGGGCACAGCAGTAGAGGCTATCAATCGCCTTACCAGTCTGTTTGTTCGTCATATGGATGCTCATCAGACCCCATTTATCGCCGACAAACAAGGCAAGTTGCGGTGGATTGGTCAGCCAATTCTTTTCGAGGATTTGTTCACTTGGTGCTGGACGGCCATTAAAAACTATACCGCGCAAGATACTGTAGTAATTTACAAACTGATAGAATGGCTGGAAATTATGATATGTAGCGACTCAACGCAGCGCCATAGCGCAATATTCTCGACGGCCTTATCGGAGATTATAGACCATATAAGCATACATGTGAAAAGCGAGCTAGATAAGCAAAAATTAAATCGCTACATCCGTGAGCTACTGCACAACTCTCCCGAGCAAATATTAAACGAGACAGTTCAAGAAAAGATAGACACCGTTGATGCGCTGGAAATGTATCCTCGTTAGAGCATCAGTGCAATTACGTTTGTTCATCTGTCTTCTTTTTAGCAACTTGGCCTATCACCACGTGTTACTTCTTATGCCTACCAAGACCTACATTGCTCTGCTAATCGCGGTAAGTCCGATATTCAATCTGCGAGCGCAACCCGCTACTACTCCCATAGGTTGGCCCGATGGCAAACAAGTAGCTATCAGTCTTAGCTTCGACGATGCCCGCCCCAGCCAAGTAGATACCGGAGTGCCCCTATTGAATCAATACGATGCCAAAGCAACTTTTTATTTAGTACCCAGCGGCGTAGAACGTCGACCGACTAAGTGGAAGCAAGCGGCTACTACCGGACACGAAATGGGTAACCATTCGGTGAACCACCCCTGTACTGGTAACTTTACTTGGGCGAGAGATAAGGCCATTGAAGAATACTCCCTAACTCAGATGAAGCAGGAACTCGCTCAAGCTAACGAACAGATTGAAGCTCTTTTAGGAGTAACACCTACTGAATTCGCTTACCCCTGCGGACAAACGTTTGTGGGACGGGGAACAAATACAGAAAGTTACGTGCCAGTAGTAGCTGAATTGTTCAGTACAGGACGAGGTTGGCTGGATGAAGCTCCGAATGATCCGGTTTTTTGCGACATGGCGCAACTAATGGGGATGCCAATGGACGAACTGGATTTTCCGGCGGTTAAAGCGATCATTGAATCAGCTAGGCAGCAGGGACAATGGGTTGTTTTTGCTGGCCACGACATTGGTGAAACCGGAAGGCAGACCACTCGTACTGCAATGCTAGAACAGTTATTACAGTACGTCCAAGACCCAGCTAATGGAGTTTGGCTGGCCCCGGTTGGCACGATAGCTGCTCATATCCGAGAACAACGGCAATAGTAAACAGGCTAAACTTGTTCTGCCGTAAGGTTTATTCTTACTAACTATCCTACCTACTAGCTTCGGAAAAACTTGTAGACAATCATTTTATCCTTTGTAGCGTTGTAAAGCTACAGTTCTTAAAACAAATGGCCGCCGGAAGGACACATAACGTTGGAACACTGGTACTTGTACCTATCGTAACCTGGATCGCCTGGGAACTTAGCCATCATGATATGTTGGTTACTTCGCTGGCGGGAGTAGGTTGCTTTTGCGGTATTTTCATCAGCCCCGATTTGGATATGCGGCAGCGTACCGTATCGGAAACCACGCTATTGCGCTGGTCGCTGGGCATTGGTTATGTTTGGGTTTTTCTGTGGTACCCCTACGCTATGCTTTTTCGGCACCGAGGCATTAGTCATGCTCCCATTTTTGGTACCATAACCCGAATGCTGTATTTGCTAGGCATCGCTTTATTAGTGCAGTATTTTGCTCATAGCTATGCAGATGCTCAGTGGAATATCTGGCCATGGGTGAATCAGCACCAGCAAAGTATCGCTATTTTTGCCGCTGGGTTAGCCATTGCCGACTTAGGCCATTGGGTGCTAGACCATGTCTAAACCAGTAAGCCATAATTGGTATGATAAAGCTGCTCGTTGTAAGGTGTGTATCGATTCATTTGTTGTTGAAAGGCCGCGTATGCTTCGTAAGCACGCTTAGCTAGCGGATCTTGCTGAATAACGTCGGCTACTACTTCCTCCCCGTATTTCCGAAAGGTAGATAGCACGTCATTGGGAAAGCGGCGAAACTGCACCCCTTCTTCTTCAACCATCTTCACAGCATACTCGCTATTCATTGCTTCCGATCGGCATAGTGACCAGTGGTTTAATCGTTCGGCGGCGGCCGTTATTATCGACTGCAAGTCGGTAGGTAATTCTTCGTATTTCTCTCGATTAACCGATAATTCTAGCGCCGTTCCGGGTTCGTGCCATCCTGGGTAATAGTAGTAGTTAGCTACCTGATGAAAACCCATTTGATAATCGTGGTAAGGGCCAATCCATTCGGTAGCATCAATCACGCCTCGCTCCAAGTTAGTGTAGATTTCACCTCCGGCTACTAGCACCGATGTACCTCCGGCCTGATTAAAAACTTTGCCCCCGATACCCGGAATCCTCATCTTTAGCCCCTGAATATCTTCAATACTGTTAATTTCCTGATTAAACCATCCGCCCATTTGCATTCCAGTGTTTCCTCCGGGGTACGGAATGATGTTAAAATCGCGGTAGGTCTTCTGCCACAATTCCGTGCCATTCCCACCGGTGAACCAAGCGTTCATCTGCTGCGCGTTCATACCGAAGGGAACAGTGGCAAAGAATTGCGCTGCCGGTAGTTTGCCCGCCCAATAGTATCCGGCCCCATGCCCAACTTCTACTGCTCCGCTACTGACTGCATCGAAAACCTCTAGGGCTGGCACCAATTCGCCTCCGCCGTACACCGTAATTTCCATTCGCCCGCCTGACATCTCGTTTACCCATTGAGCAAATAGGTTGCAGCCTTCGCCCAGTATCGGAAAGTTAGGCGGCCAAGTAGTGACCATTTTCCACCGGAAAGTATCGTTAAAATTGATGTAGGGAGCCTGTTTTTTTTCGGGTGAAATACCTGAGCTACAGGCTGAACCTAAAGTAGTAGCCGTAATAGCTGCCCCACTTTTCAATAAGAAATTTCTTCGGTTGGTCGTATTCATGGTGGTAATTTAGTAGAAAATACTTGATTCCGATAGCTTCCTACCACTGTAATGAATAATGATGAATGACTGGTGAGGTATTGAATTATTTATTAGTTATTCATCATCAATCATTAGTAATTTTTTCGTGATGGAACGCCTATACCAAGAAATAAGTTAAAAGTTGGATTCGGAGATGCGATTTATCTGAAAAACAGTATCTTTGCAGTCTTTTTGCGAAAGATGGACGTGATCCATCGCATGTTTAACAAAACAAAATTATGGCAGTAAAAATCAGATTAACGCGTCGAGGACGCAAGAAACTGGCAATGTACGACGTGGTCGTAGCCGATGCCAGAGCACCACGAGATGGTCGCTTTATTGAAAAATTAGGAACGTACAATCCTAATGTCAATCCCGCCGCTATCGTTTTAAACGATGACAAGGCGCTTGACTGGGTAATGAAAGGTGCCCAACCTACCGACACCGTACGTGCTGTATTATCGTACCGGGGAATTATGCTTCGTAAGCACTTACAAATTGGAGTGAACAAAGGAGCAATTACTCAAGAAGAAGCGGATAAACGCTTCAACGAATGGAAAGAATCGAAAGATACTAAAATAGAAGGCAAGAAAGACTCGCTAGCGCAGAAGCAAGAACAAGAGCGTGCCGAGCGACTGAAACGCGAACGCGAAGTAAGTGAAGCTCGCCAGAAGGAACTAGATGAGGCCAATGCCGCCGCAGTAGCTGAACTTGAAGCAGCGGAAGCTGAGGCCACTGCGGAAGAGCCGCAAGCAACTGCCGCAGCAGCCGAGGCACCTACTGAGGAGCAAGTAGCGGAAGAAGCCGCTACGGACGTAGAGCCAAAAGCTGAAGAGGCAGCCTCTGAGCCTGAAGCAGCTACTGAAGATGAACCTAAGGCTGAAGAAAAAGCATCGGAGCCAGATACTGCGCCTGAATTGAAAGCGCAAGAGGAAGCACCAGAACCAAAGGTTGCTACCGAGGCAAAAGAGGAAGAAGCTGCTCCCGAACCCGTAGTGAAGGCAGAGGAAACTCCTAATGCCGAAGTTCCGGCGGAAGAAACCTCTGCCAAAAAGAAAGAGGAAGCATCGGCTGAAGAATCCAAAGCTGACGAAAAAGCCTCTGAGGTAGAAGCCAAAGAGGAAGAACCAGCAACGGAGGAAGCTCCGAAAGAAGAAGCTACCGCTACTCCCGATGAAGTAGTAGCGGCATCAGAGGCAGCTACTCAAGCGGCGGCTGGTGAAGAAGCAACCGCTGAAACAGCTACTGAAGAGCCGGCTCCCGAAGTAGAAGAAGCCAAGGCGGAAGAGGAAGAACCTGCTGCTGAGGAATCTAAAGCGGAAGAGAAGGCTAAGACCGAAGAAGCGACCGCTTCTAAAGAAGAAGCTAAGGCGGAAGAGGTAAAAGACGAGCCTAAAGCTGACGCTTCAGAAGAAGGAGACGATAAAGAAAAATAGGCGTTTATGCGGATTGATGATTGCTATCAGCTAGGATACATCAGCAAAACGCACGGATTGCAGGGAGAAGTCAGCGTTATTTTAGACGTAGACAATCCTTCCGATTATCAGAATTTGGAATCAGTGTTTGTGGGGCTGCCTAAGTCCGAAACGCTGGTTCCTTTTTTTGTGGATACCATTGACGTTAAAGCCAGCCGAGCCTTAGTGAAGTTTGAGGACATTGATACTATTGAGCAAGCGCAAGAGTTAGTTAAATCTAGTCTTTACCTTCCCTTAGCTACTCTTCCTGAATTGGAAGAGGGGAAGTACTATTTCCATGAAATTGTCGGGTTTAAAGTAGTAGATCAGCAGCAGAGAGAGTTGGGTAAGGTGAAAGATGTGTACACTGGTGGAAGCCAAGATTTGATTGCGCTTACCTACCAAGGCAAAGAAGTACTCGTTCCAATTAATGACCAATTGGTGCCCCGAGTAGATAAGAAGGAGCAAACGGTTTACGTAGATTTACCGGAGGGCTTATTAGATTTATAACACAACGTATTTAGCATAAAAAAAGCCAAGGTCTTTCATGACTTTGGCGTTTTTATTTTCAAGAAGGTTATTTAATTATTCGGCTGGCTCAGCTTCTTCTTCACTGTGCAGGTATCCCACCGCTAGTGAGTCTTCTCCTAAGAAGTGCTCCAAATGGTGCGCTCGGTCTTCCGCTTTGAACAATTGAGCCTCTAACAAATTTTTAGAAGCATAGTCGCCTAGCTCAAACGCTTTCTTGATGGAAGAGCGCAGTTCAATTGCAATAGCCTTCTCCGCTTCCATGTCATGTTCCAAGCTCTCGCGAATGCGGAATACTCCTTCTTCCTCGTGCTTTACGTACGACAACTCCGCCATATTAGCTGGATGGCAAGTAGGAGCTACTCCCATCACGGTTAACCGTTCGGCAACCGCATCGTAGCCTTCGTGCAGCTCGGTATAATTCTCTTCAAAGAAAAGGTGTAGGTCACGAAACTGCGGCCCTTCCACCATCCAGTGGTGCTTATGATATTGGTGATATAGAGTAACCATAGAGGACAAGTGACGATCCAAATGCTCCGCCATCTCCAGTGCTACTTCCTTATCGAGCCCTACGGGGTTTCCTTCGTACTCTTTCTGATTTCTTAACTTATTCATAAAAATTTGCTGATTTCGTTCTAAAAAATAATTTTCTATACATTATTTAAACTCATGATAGAGCCAAAAGTTTATTCAAAACCGAGCTAAATCCCGATTTAGAATCGCTCTAAACATAGCGAGTATTAGCGTGTTCAGAATTTATAAGTTCAGGTACTTTACACCTGAACACCTGAACACCTGAACACCTGAACACCTG